>Ga0307498_10000001_pt1 | contig 69976 bp, 82 predicted proteins | sample 12_S_MG_FD_201369 | JGI IMG/M metagenome (GOLD analysis project Ga0307498, IMG submission 201369) | Soil microbial communities from Populus trichocarpa stands in riparian zone in the Pacific Northwest, United States - 12_S | ecosystem: Environmental > Terrestrial > Soil > Riparian zone > Trees...
CTCGCTTTGAGGTGTTACCTCACCAAGCCACTGTGCGCCGCAGGGCCTTTTAGGGCGCGGTATCATACAACGCCCATATCTGGCCCTACAATCAATTTGCGTCCCTACTCCTTGTTCCTGATGCCCGGTTTCGAGATGGCATTAACTGAGGCTCTAATGGCCTCGGTTAGTGCCATTCGCCGTATTGACAAATATCAATAACCCCGATAAGCTCGCTAGCGCGAGCTTATCGGGGCGACCATGCCACAAAAGCCCAGCAAAATCAGCATTTTAAGGGTGTCTAAAACCCTCGACGCGCAGCGAAGTTGAGCGCGGCTCAACTTGGCGCAAAACCCCTCGACCAATTAAATCCCAGTTTCAGCTTCGGTTGACCGCTATCACGTTGAAAGCCCATTCACGCCAATCCGAAAAGGATTCGTGGCGGGGGGTATTGGGCTCAAGCAGGGCCAGACGGTCGGCAATGTCCCGCCACCCCGTGTCCCTATCATCGACCGAAGTGCCAATTTCCATCAGTCTCGACGCACGGGTGTTATAGGCAATCAGCGTGTCCAGCCACGTCATCCAATCGATCAGACGAGGATCGGGAATGTTGGTGAGGGCCATCAGTCTTGCCTGCGACCGTCACTCGGGGTCATGTGGATCAGGGGTGAGCCGAAGATGTAGTTACCCCCCAGACTGTTCGTGATGATACGGAACGAGGTCAGCCTTCCCGTGTGCTTTATTTTGGGAAGCTCCTCGCCGGGGTCCGGATCGGCCTTGATCAGAAATTCATGGGAAATCTTCAATGGCGCGCGCGCATTCTGTCGCGACCAGATTTCAAACTTCAGGTCGCCCACCTGATCAAAGTCAGGCTCCAGCAAGCTATAGGACAGGGAACGGTCCACACCCGGCGTACCAATCTGCTTGGGCGCAGCCAGATTAAACTCGTTGGTCTGGATGTGAGCGCGTATCGCCCGGCCTATCGGAACGGAGCCACTCACCTCATCCAATCCGATTTCATGCTGCCACATCGAATAGCCGTTGGAGTCAGCGTTGAACGTGGGCGATGCCATGATCGGATAATGATAAATCTGCTCATAGGCACCGGCCGAACGCATGGTCTTGGGCAGCGGTGTGTCGTACCAGATTTGCTCCGCATAGTTATAAATGAAGGCCCAGTTGCACTCGGCCGAGCCGAACATCGGCGCACACCACCAGATTTCATTCCAGCGCGGCACCTTCATGCCGAAGACCTTTTGACGGAAATCGTAGTTCAGGTTTTCCAGAAAGAACTGCACGTTGTCGGTGTTCTTCAGCGTCCGCATCACACCATTGAACATGGCGAAGCCGCTGACCGTGGGCCAGTAATAGATGCCTTCATGCTCAACGATGCCGTTGGAAGACAAGATCGCGCTGCTGGTCGTGATCGTATCAAACTGGAAAACCGGAAGGCCGCCGATAAACTGCATGCGGGCCAGCGAGTCGAGCGACCACAAAAGGCAGGCAGGGCCTTGGGTGCCGCGCAACGGCATGCCGCGCACGATCTTGGTGCCAACCGGCCGCGCCGTTCCGGAGCCCTCGCCACTGGTCGTCAGCACCTCACCCGGCTTGCTCCAGCCGACAAAGCCATCGTTGCCGTAACGCACAAGGTAGGGCCATATCGCCACGATGCCGCCGCTCACTTGGGCAATGTCTTCGGGGGCAGTCGGCAAAAGCTCCTGTAGCAGGGTCGTGTCGCGCACCTCGCCAAAATAGATCGGTCGGTTGGTGGTATTGGAAATGTCGTGGATGTTGGGCGCAGCGTGGGCGAAGAACAGGTTGGCGTCGCTGATCGTCTCGTAAGCGGTACTGAACTGCCAGTTGTTGTTGGGATTGGTCTGGAAGCCCAAAGGCGTGCGATTGATCAATCCGCTGTTGAGGCCGCTGTTCACGTTGATGGTGTAGCGTTGCAGCAAGTCCTGTTGACCGGCGTGGACGTAGCTAAACCCGTCATAGCTTTGAACATCCATCGCCCTAACGATGCCGTTCATGGTGCGAAGCTGCTCACGATAGCCAAGCATCTTGCGCGGCGTGCCTTGGTAGAAGCGCGTCCACAAGCCTTCGCCATACTGGGTCTGCGACAAGCGCGTGCCGTCACGCTGAATGCCCGGCAGGCTCGCCATCAGCATAGGCTGATAGGGCACTGAAGCCTGTTGTGGAGGGGCGGCCATCTTAGAGCTTAATCCACGGGTTCATAACCATCGTCGGCTGGACGTTGATGGCAGGCTGCGTGCCCGCGTTATTGGCATCGTAACCCGTATTGTAAGCAACGTCCGAATAGCCATAAGCACCGAAAGCCGCCGGGTTCCAAGTTATCGACCCTGTGGTCGTACCCCATGTGTGGGTGTGATTTGTCGAGTTCTTGGTCGCACCTGATCCGCCGCTGCTGATGTTCGACATATCTTCAGGCGGCGAATCAGTCGTGCCGCTGACAGACACCGAAGCACCCGCGACAGAAGTCTGATTCGGACTTGCGTAGTAACCAATGCGAAGGAAAAGCTGGGGGATGTTGATGTTGACCGTCTCGGACTGCGCGCCGCCCCGCCCACCCATCGTATGGCTGGGAACATAACTGGTGATGCGGTTGGCCGTGGCCACGCCACCGGCATTGTCCAGCCCGGCGATGATCGTGCCACGAAGGTCGGGCACCGAAATCTGGCGATTGGCACTGAAGTCGGCAAACGCCGAAGCGCCCCGTCCAACGAGGACGCTGCCTTCCGTAACTGACGAATACATAGGAAACTGAGCCGCCGGGGACGACCACAGCAAAGTAAACAAGGATTGCGTGTCGGCATGCGCCCTTCCCCACGCCCCGGATGCCACGCTGCCCACGGTGCCGCTGTTGGCGATGACCCAACCCGGCTTGACCGTGGCAATGCTGTAAACAATGTCACCCGTCGCGAACGCGCCGATTTGGCTGGGAAGGTTGCCATCCGCGCCAATCACCGGAATTTGGCCCGGCCCCGTGCCTGTATCGAGCCCAGCCCCGGTGCCAAGCGGGAGGCTAGACGCCGCAGTAATGCGGCCCTTGGTGTCCACCGTAATGGACGGCATCGTCATGGGCGGTCCCACCAGCCCATAAGTGTTTGCCACGACTCCCGTGACGGAAAGGCTGAGCGTTCCGGTGGTGGTGATCGGTCCACCCGTCAAATCGGCATTCGTGGCCACTTCGGTCACGGTGCCTACCGCACCGGAGAACGCCACCGCCATGTTGGTGCCGTTGGACCGGAGAATGGAAAACACGCCCGGTGGCACGATGCCTTGCGGCACATTGACCCCCGGATCGAGAGTATCGGTCGCGAACGTCATCTTGTAGGGCGACGCCGGATCGGTGCTGTTCCAGACAAACCAGTAACCCGTGACTGCGCCATACTCGACACGGCGGTCCGCTGTCAGCGTTCCGGTGAAATCCTGAACCCGAGAGGCCACTTGCGTCGGAGAAAGAACAAGTGTGCCGCTTCCCGCCGCATTGACTGACGAGCCTGTCACGGTATTGATGAGCGAACGTCCATGACCAACCGTCATGTAGTTGGCTCCGTCGCTCAAGACGATCAGCGACTCACCGGGTGCAAGCGATTTGTCTACGTGATCATCGATGTGATCGCCGCCAACCGGCTGCAACAGGACGTTGCCGTGTCCAAGATTGACGACGTAGACAAACCATCCGTCACCCGCCTCCGCCGCATCAGGTAGCGTGTAGGTCGCACCACCGCTGCCAATATCGTTCTGAAGCACCGTCGCCCGGTTAGTGACCAGTATTGTGTAGTCCTCGTTCAACGCCGTCGTCGGTAGGTTCTGGTCGAGCTTGGTGCCGTTGGCCCGCAAGCCTGCACCGGCCAGATCGGCAGCCGTACCGGCAGACGTGGAGGCTCCAAACTGGATTGCGCGCCACACGCCGTTGATCGTGGTGTTGTCGATCAACCAGACAAACCACTCCTGACCGGACGTAATGACGCAAATCGTATTGCCGCCCTGATCGGCAACGACATAGGGCTCAGGACCGATATTGCCAAACAGGATATCCTGCCCCACCGTCACCTGATTGGCGGCAGGGAGCATCACCATCGCATTGGCGACGGTGCAAATAACGTCGATCTTGTCGGCTGTGGGAGTAGTGCCTTCGACGGCCTCAAAGGCCCATGACAGATGAAGATGCTCATCTACCGTATATGAGACATACGACAGATTAGCCGGGCTTACATTCTCACCGCCAAACGTATTGGTGTAGTTGCTCGCGACCATATAAGCCCCGCATCAGTTAGTCGTCCGCATCTGGCCACGGTCCGCCATTCGCCGCACATCCTCCGCATTGATCGCTGCGAAGTTTTCGTCGGCCAATGCTTTCCACGTCGCAATGCGGGAGTCATTACGCAGAAACGGCTCCATGCCCGTCAGGCAGGTATAGAGCAGAAGAAACGGCGCGTACTTGGTCAGATAGTTCTGCTGATTATGGTTATCGAGCAATGGCGGAAGGATGTAGCACACCGCCTCGAAAGGATAGAAATCGGCAGGCGTTGGCAGCACCAGCCAATGCTCAAGGTCATAATCGCAGTAAAATTCTGGCGCATTAAGCATCCGGTCGTCGGGATAGATCGCACGCATGTATTCGTAGGACCGTTCGCGCAAGAACGTCCGCTTGTTGTACGTCGTGAACGGCTGTACCCCGGAAGGGGCACCAAAGTTGATGCTGGCCGTCGCCCGCCAGTTCTGCGGCTTGGCGATACGGTTTTCGTTCAAATTCATCTTGTTGGTGTAAGACGCCAGATAGCCGGTGATTTTGAGCTTGTTGGCCAGCGTGCGCTCGCTGTTGTTGATGACGCGAGGTATCTGACGCAGCACCGTGGAATCCCCGGTATCGCCACGTTCAAGATAGTCCCTGATATCTTGCACCAGCGAATTATAGGTCATCGCTTCGGCGTTATCGTTAAGCAGAGGGGTAGTGTGAGCCATTTAGGGCTCCTTCGGCGTAACATGAAATTCTGGATGCGGTCCGCCCATCTCAGGCGGCTCAACAGGCGGCAACCCATCCGGATGGATGGTTACATCGTTGTCGGGACGGACATACGGAAGATCGTATCTGTCGGGCGGCGGTGCGGGCAGACGCCATGGATCGAAAGTGTCCCAGCACCCGCGATTGGGCCACCGAACAGGATCGCAGACATAGAATTTCTTGATGTTGCCGTCTTCCACCAGATCAGCCAGACGCCGCTTGGTCTGGCATCTTTGACAGATACCTATGCCAAGTGTCGGCTGTCCCTTGGTGTTAATGAAGCGCGACATCAGAACCGATAGACCTCCAAGCCGGGATTATACCTCATCGGGGCCGGATCACGCTCCTCACCCGCCGCCAAGGTCATGGCCGCCGACTCCAACTGGGCAAGCAGGGGGAACCGCGTCATGTCGGCTTCCGGTAGCTCAATACACAAGCGACGGGCCAGCGAAGCCGTCATCACCTCTTGCCAGCGTCGGCTGATATCAAGCTCCTGAGACATATCGCTCACGTCACTGAGGTAGCGCCTGCGCCAGCACACCAGTTGCACGTACTTGGCCTGCTCATTGGGCATCGGCCAGACAAACAGGCGTGGCGTATCGATATCGCGTTGCTGATACCAGTTCCACGGCAAGCCGGGGTTGGTCTTGACCGGCATGGCATTCCAGTCGTCCAGCGACCACGCACCCATCGGTATTTCGGTCGGGTTGTTGCCAAAGAACAATTCGGAGACGATCAGGGTGTCGTCGCTGATCGAACGAATACGCCAGCCCATGGCGGGCGGGGCACCGGCTACGTCGTACCAGTACCATTGCGGGGTCGCCGTATCGACCGTGACCGTCATCGAATCGATGGCTATCCAGTCCACCCCATTCAGCGTGTATTCGTAGAAAATGCCGAAAAGGCCCGCCTGACCGAACAGGATGCCGATAGTTGTCACTTGGGTCGGCGTCTCAAACATTCCGCCAATCGAGCCATTGGCGCTGTCCTGTACGCAGGCCGTGGCGAAATCGTCGTCAAACGCCAGCGCCGGATCACCCATGTTGTCGCTAAAAGGCGTCTTGACCGCTACCCGCATCAAAGTCCGCTGATTGGTGCTGATGATGACGCTGGTGCCCAATGGGGTGGGCACCTCGTTGCGGTTGGGGTAAAGCGGCAAAATGATCCTGTCGCGCGCCCATAGCTGGATGCCGAGATTAAGCATCTCGCTCATCATCACGTTGAACGTGTCGAAGGCGATGGCGACCGTTTCCGAAGTCCACTTGATAGCCGGGACACCACAACGCCGAAGCGCCGACTCCATCATCTGGCGGGCGGTATAGGGGACAAGTGCGCCTGTGTTATTGCCCGAAAGGCTCATTCTTGCGCTCCTGTCCCGACACTACCCCGCCTGTAGAATACGCGCCGTAACGGTCCCTGTTCCAGCGTTGACGATCCGGACTGCCGTCACCGGGGCCGTAAGCACGGTCTGCGAGGCTGCAACCTCCGTCACCATGTCCGTACTGTCGAACCAGTTGACGATGGGGACGCTTACGTCGTCGTAGGTGACTTGCAGCTTATAGCTGACCACACCGGACGCTATGCCAGCGGCAACCACTACCTGAAACGGCGATATATTCTGATCAAGGGCAATCGCACTGCCGTTCGCCGCGCCAACGACCGTCGTCGTGATCGGCCTCATCGGACGCCTCCACGTAAAAGGGCGGCCCACCCCTTACGAGGGTGGGCCACGAGTCCCCTCATCAGACTATGCGCCCGGCGTGCCCCACACGGTGCGCCAGTTGGTCCAACCCGCATCCCAACGGGAAGTACACTTGTAGCGCATCGTATCGGTGGCGAAGTCGCCTTCCATGGACTTCTGCGCCATCCTACGGGTGATGAACTGCAAGCCCATCTGTTCGTCGGTCTTGATGAACCATGCTGTGGCCGACAGGAGGCGGGTAATCACCTCGTAGCCGTCCGGCAGGGCCTTGGTCGATGCAATGGCGTTGATGGCGTTGCTGCCCACCGTGCCGGTCGTCAGGGCCGACTTGGTGACACGCTCGGCCTGCCACTCGTTTTCCGGCGACACCAGCAACTTGCGCGGGGTGATGCGGACGAACTTGCGGTCGTTGTCCATCGACTTGCGAATTTGAGTCAGCATCGACTCAAGGCTGGTTTCCGACAAGGCGGCTGGGGTTGCCAGAAGATTGCTGCCAACACCGCCAATGATCGGGTGCGAAGCTGAGCAAAGCGGCTGTCCATCGCCACCCAGATAGGCTCCGTTGAAGGCCCGGTTGAGGACGTTGGCAGCAACCGTTTCCTCGGTTTCCGCCATGCCCTGACCCATCTGCTCGGAATAGATGCGGCCAATCGAGATGTGATCGCCGTCTTCCACCAGCACCTTGGTAAGGCCGAAAGCAATGCCGTACTGAAGGAAGGTATAGGTTTTGTTGAAGACCACGCCGCCGGACTTGTACGTTACCGGCCCGCCTTCACCCATCGCGGGTGCTGAGCCAAGGCCGTACATGACCGGCTCCATCTGGTAAGCCCGCTGGATACCGGGCTTGACGCGCATGAACGTGCGGTACTCCTTGCGAAGTTCATACACGCCATCGAAATGTTCACTAAGGATCGGCTCGACCAGAATACGGAACTGGGCGCTATTCATCGGGGTAGGCATCGGGAAGTCCCCAAACTATCAACGTCACAGGCCGCTTACTCGGGCAGGGCCGTAGGTGCCAGAAAAGCTCAAACCCGGCCCCGGAGGGCCGGGGAGGGTTAGGCAATCGGCAGGGCCGGAGTCAGCCGAACACGAACGATAGTGAAAGCGTCGCCCCAAGCATTATCGGGATATCCCGCAATGTTCTGGACGATGAACGTGCCGGGGGTAGCACCCGTGGTCGTGGCGGCAAGGGCTTGGCTGCTGATGCCGGTGTAGACGGAGCCTGTGGGCGTGGCAGAGGCGAGGTTAATCGCTTCACCCAACGCAGTCTGGGCTACCGGACCATTCGCCTGACCTTCAAGAATGGCCTGCGAATCGAACGGCGTGTATTCCGCCCACATCGGCGTACCGGCATCGAAAGTCTGCCCGGCTGGCCAATACGGCAGCTTGAACGGCCGATTGCCCGAAATGAAGAAACAGCCGCAGAAAAGACCAACGCACGGGGCGGCAACCGGCGTTGGCATCAGCTTGCCGGTAGCCGGATCGATACTGACTGCACTGCCGGTATAGATGGGCAACGCCTGCCCAGAAGCGATGCCATTGGCGAGCGTCTCGATACGGGGCTCGCCAGACGGATGATAGACGTAGCGTAGGCCAAACGGTGCCGCTGGTGCTGCACTCATGGAGCTTCCCTCCAAAGAGAAATCACGACAGATTGATTGCTCGCGGAGGTGGCTATCGACCCGTCGCCACGGGGACTGCCTGCCTGAGTCGCCGGGTAGCTAAGTCTTTGCGGGGCTCTACTGCCACATCCACCAATGATCAGTCGGCGGACTCACAACGGTTTCCCGTAAAGACCAAACTCGTCCCCGGCGAGGGATGAGCCCTACAATCTAGGCTCAACTTATTGTACCCGTCAATCCCGTAACCCACAGTCATGGTATAGATTAGAGATAGACAATAGGTGCCCCATGCAATCAGGCTTTGCGGCTATCCTTCTTGCATTGATTAGCGGCACTGCGTTGGCGCAAGTAAATAACCCTAACACCAACGTCATCAACAACCCGCTGACCAACAATCCCGGCCCAGTCACCGCCAATACATCCGCGACACTGAGCGGCAGCAGCACCGTCACCAACCCCAGCGCCACCGGGGGCACAGGAGGCGCATCGGGCTCTTCCAGCGTGTCGGTGACAACGGGTGCTCAAACCACGACTTATCCGGCCAATCAAACCATAACCAGCGTGCCCTTCGTGTATGTGCCAGCGGTCAACACCGGAAATAGCTGTGCGCTGGGTGTCAGTGCCGGTGCCTCATGGCTGGGCGCAGGATTTGCCGTTGGTACGGCGTGGGAGAGCATGCAGTGCGAGCGGCGACAGGTGGCGGCGCTGCTGTGGAACATGGGCACGCCAGAAAGCCGGGCCGCCGCCAAGGAAGTGCTGTGCAATACGCCTGAGATACGCGACGCCTACAGGACCATTGGCCAGCCTTGCGCCAAGGATATGTCGAAGGTCGAAGGACCGGCCAAGTCCACCACCATCACCAAAGTAGCCTCGGTAGTGTTCGACCCCGGTGCCTACTCATCCGCTGCCGACTGCCTGACGGCAGCACATGCCCAAGGCGCTCCCCTGTCACTCTGCGGAGACAAAAAATGATCATCCACTTCACGCAGGCAGAATTTCTGTCAAGCGACACCGCTGACCTTCAAGGGATCAACAACTATCCAACTTGGGAAATTACCCGGAATCTTGAACGTCTGGCCCGTGTCATGGAGCTAATCCGCTCCGGTCTGGGCGATAAACCAGTGTCGATCCTGTCGGGCTACCGCTGCCCCGAAGTCAATTCGGCAGTCGGCGGGGCCACCAACTCGGCCCACTTATACGGGCTTGCCTGTGACTTCATCATCCCAGACTTCGGCACGCCGCTCGATATCTGTCTGGCGATTGAGCCACACATGGGCTTTCTCCAGATTGACCAGTTAATCTGGGAGTTCTCGGATTGGGTCCATCTCGGGTTGGCAGTCGATGGTGAGCCACGGCATGAGTGCCTCACCATCAACAACAGCGGCACATCTGTAGGCTTCGGCTAGGTTTCAAACTGCCGTGGCGGGCGGCGAAGGTCGCGCAACGTCTCCATGCCGGGGGCCATCCGGGTTGTGCCGCCCATGTCACGGACTTGTGCGCCTGCCGCCTCTAGCTGATCGTAGATACCGCGTTCCTGATCCATCGGCTTATCATGGTGGTTTTCCCGCATGATCATGCGGATGCCTTCCTGATCGATTTCCATGGCAATCATCTCGCGCCACATCAGGCAGTCCTTGTAGATGCTGGTAGCATCGATCACGGCATACTCGTCGGCGTGCCAGTTTTCCTTCTGGGCCTGCTCATATTTGAAAAACCAGTAACCCATCCGCATACGCCGATGCGGGGTATCGACGTTGTGCGTAGTCGATATCCAGCAACGGTGAAAGCCCTCTCGATGAGGCAACTTGGGCAGCACCGTGTCGTTCATAACCTCTTGCATGCGCTTGCGGCGCTCTGGATCGGTACGCTCGGCGGCGCGGTCCCATTCGTCGTTTGACCATGCCCCCCGGCTTCCCCCGCGTGCGGCTTCGACGCCCGTGTCGCGGTAAGCCAGACGGGCTTCTTCTTCGGCCACCAGACGGCGGGCATCGTCCAACCGTTCCTGACGTTCCATCGCCTCTTGCTTGCGGACTTCCGATTCCGCGACTTCCTCGGCAGTCGGCATGCTCAAATCGTTGCTGCTGGGAATACCGGGCTGGAGTGTCTTGGCCATGGTCAGTCTCCTAATTCATGCCGCGTCGGCGCAGGGTTTCGGCTCCCTTGCGCCACTTGCCAACGATGCGGTCGCGCTTGGCAACGGATGCCTCGTCCAGATTTTCTTCCAGCAAACCCTCGTCGCGCAGGGCGTCACGCTGCCATTCGGACAGGGCATAACCGCCGCCATTGCCTCGGGTTGATCGTCCTGAGCCGGTTGGCGGACCAGCCCGCCTGACGGCAACGTCCTGTCCCAACAGGGGGCGACCACCGTTGCCCCCATTCAGACGACGACGGGCGGCATTACGATCTTCCGCCTCGTCAGTGTCCTGATCACCGCCCCTGTCGGGGTTCAGCCCATACTTCGACATACGACTCTCCATCGTCGTCCAGAATGCCTGCGTCTGGCGTTGATACCCTTGCGTCAGAAGCTCGGCATCGATGGCGCGCACGATGTTGCAGTCTGCATCGGGGCTTTCCGGGTCAAACCACGGGAAACGCTCCTGAAACCGCTCAAACTTCTCGTCCACCGCTTCCTTGATCGCCGGATCGATTTGTTGCTGTTGCGGCATGGAAGGTGGCAGAGGTTGAGCCTGCTGCGGCACCTGACCGCCTTCGGTCATCCGCACACGCTGCTGCTTGGTCCCCCACAGACGGGTAATCACCTCGTCACGGAGCTTGTTCACCTCGGCGTACTTGGCACCGTTGTTGGTCGCCACCGCATCGGCCAATTCCTGATCGGCCATGCGGAGCGCCTGTTCAAGATTGCCAATCTGGCCGTCCAGACTGTTGGCCGCCAACCCCACCTGACCGTAGGTGAGCCGCTGGACGACGCCGCCCAACTGCTGAATCTGGTTGGTTAGCTCCTCAATCCGCTGCTCTTGCAGGCGATTGTATTCGCGGTTACGGGCGTTGCGGCGGGCACGACGCGACTTGGATTCACGTTCTTCCGGCGGTCCTTCGCCTGAGTCTTCGTAGGCCAGTCGGGAGTCTTCTTGGTCGAACTCCTCGGCTGGTTTCTCACGACTTGTCGGTTTGTCGGACGTAACGTCCCAATCGGCACTGTCCTCGCTGGGCGAGATTTCCAGATTGGCACCGTCAGTGTCGCCGCCAACCAGTGCTACGTCATCGCCAGCTTCCGCTTCGTCAGGCAGGGAAAATTCTTCGTGCTTCCCGCCGTCGCCGCGTCTTACGGGTACTGCCATGGTAAGCCCCTAGATAAGTGTTTTGATGACCAACGGATCGCCGTAGATCACGCCAATCACGTCGGCATCGTTCATGGTCATAAACAACGCCTCACGATTCCATTCGTCCTTGAGCGCAACGGCAATACGGTCGCCGCCGTATTGCGGGCAACGGATAAACTGACCGGGCACGCACCAATCGCCTTCGGGCCACGGCTCCATGGTCGCGCGGTTCTTGAAGGCTGCCGGTCCCAATGCGCGGACCAAGGCCGTCTGTGTACGGAATTTCTCGGCATCGACCGATTCGTCGGGATACCAAAACTTGTTGCCATTGGCCAAAACCTTGAACGAGCCGGGGGTCCTAAGCTGGACCAGAATGCGGGTGCCTACCGGATGGTAAGGCGGGTCCACGTCCGGATAATTCATCTGATAGCTCTCGGTGTAGGCGTCTCCGAGAAGCTCCTTGACGGTGTTCACCACCGGAATGATTTTATCGCGCGGCACTAAAACTCCTTTTCTCGTTTATCCTGTTCTGCCGCTTCCGTCTCGACGTGCTGCTCAAGCTGCCGCTGCAACATCTCAAGGGCGAACAGCATCCCGTGCAACCGGCCAAACGCAAACTCGGTGCGGCGACCTTCATCGGGCAGGCGAAGCTCGTCATAGACCAACTGCTGACGCATCTGGTCTATCAGAGCGAAAACATACTCCACGCGCTAGTTGCGCTTGGTCGTCGGAGCCGGGGCCGTCGCCTTGGTCTGGGCTTCCTTGACACCCTGTCCCGAAGCCAGATTGACTTTCAATCTCGTCGGTCCCGGCGGTAGCGGTACTTTCTTCTCAGCCATGATTATCTCCGTGCGCCACGTTTGATGATCTTGCCGCCCTTGGCTTTCTTGCGCGCCGTATTGAGCGCAATGGCAACGGCCTGTTTCTGAGGCTTGCCCGCCGCCATCTCTGTCTTGATGTTCCGGCTGACGGTTTCTTTGCTTGAGCCTTTTAGCAGCGGCATTATTTGCTCCCTCGTTATATTGGCGTCAACGACGCTTCGTCGGTCCTCCCCGACAAAATGCCGGATCGTCGTGGTGACGGGGCATCGGGGCGCAGCCGTGCGTGGTGCCGCCCTTGCTGAAGGCGCGCGCCGGAATGGCCGTATCGAGCATGGCAGTCGGGTTCATGCCCTGCTTCTCGCCGCTGGGCAGTCGCATCGAGGCCGGTGCTGTCATCTTGGGCGGTCGGCCCAATCGGGTGAAGATGTTACGATTTCTTGCCACTGGCACCTCCTGTCGGCTTGGGCTTCAGCTTGGCTGCCTGAATGGTCGCCTGATTGCGCGCATCCGCTATAGACTCAGCCGATTCATGACCCATTGAAGCGATGCTTTGACTTGATTGATGACCCGCCGCAGCAATACTTTCAGACGATTCATGCCCAGCCCCGGCAATGGTTAGCTGAGTATTATCGCGGTTTTCCGCGATAGTCTCGCGCGAAACACGGTCTTCCTCGGAATGATGGTCCGTCTGCTGCATTTTCTGGGCTTCCAGCATCAGCTTCAACTGACCCATCCGCTCATCGATATCCTGCTGGCGACGCTCGATTTCGGCGTTTGTATTGGTTTGATGGGCCTTCAAGGCGGCGTCCTGCTTGGACTTTTCCATGCGCGAACGAATGTCGATGACCTTGGCCTGTGTGTCGGCCTTGTCCTTCTCGCGCTGCCGTTGCACGTCGTCCTGAGCCACCATACTGGGGTCCATGGGGACCGGCGGGGCCAGCTTCTTCAGCAAGTCCTTGGCCTCCATGATGATCTCGGGAACGTCGCCCATCTCCTCCTTGGCAAGCTCAAACACCTGATCGTCCAACTCGTCCATCATGCGGTCGAGCGGAACCTCGGTGCCAGTGGCCATGAATGAATCCAGCGTAATGTCAGGATTTTTTGTCTGGATACGTAGCGCCTGAGTGGCCGCTTCAAGCATGGCATCGGAATACCACATCGCAACGTGTTCACCGATATGGTTGATGATGACAGGGATGAACTTCTCTGCCAGTGCCGGATTGGAGCCAAAGATCGGGTCTTCAAGATATTTCTTGTGCATCTTGATATGGGCTTCGTGGTCCTGACCGGGAAACGCCTTGAGCGGTCCGCCACTGGACGCCGTGACATTCTCCGCCACCGCATTGAGTTGCTTCGGGATCGGATTGGGCACTAGGAACTGATCGGGGTTCGTCACCCCGTACTGGCGCAGGAAATTCGCCTCGGTGGCGCGCACGTTGTAAATCGGGATTTGCGCTTGGTGCATCATCTGGGCACGCTGGGCGATGGTCTGGGCCATCGCCTTGCGCTGCAAGTCCGAGAAGATGCGCGGATCGCTGACCGGGATGACGACCATCGGACCCTTGAAGTCCTCCGGGTTGACCGTCAGTTCGCCGTGCTGATCGATGATGGTCTGCGGTGTGAGCGTGTCGCCGTTCACTTGATAGAGCCACTTCAGGAACAGCCGCATCGAACGATGGAGCCGTCCATGCACGGCCCCAAAGTTCTTCAAACCCTGTTCGATGAACATCTGGGCCGTACCAACGGGCGTCTGCGCGTTGATTTTGTCGTATTCATCGAAAGTGGTCCGGACCACGCCCCGCCCTGCATCGACAAGAAAACCCAGAAGTTGGAATAGGACGGGGGAAGGCTCATTGAATTTGAACGGCATGAACGTCTTGCGGATGTCGTCCTGTGCCAGCGATCCTTGGATTTCGGTAATCTCGGTGACTCTGGGCGTGATGTTCTGAGCACCGGCCGTCGAACCACCCTTCAGGCGCGCGCCTGTCTGGGTGGTGTTAAGCATGGCCGAATCCAAAAGGGCGCGCAGCGTGCCGGTCGCAGCACCGCTAAGCGAGCCAATGATGTGGGTCATGCCCACCGGATAGCCGCCACGCCACGGCCAAAACGGCCATTCGATCAGGAAGATGAGCCGTTGCTTGGTGTTGTCGTCCTCGCGCCAGTTGCGATAGATCGACAGTATCTTGCGGGCTTCCACGTCGATGGTGACGAGGTAGGGCTCCAGCACACCGTCGTCGTCGTCCAGCAACGACATGACGACCGAAGTCTCGTAGACCGGACGGATGCCGTCGAGGTTCTGGCTCGGTGTCTTGCGGCCTATGATGCGGTCATTGGCCTGTTCCGAATCAGTCTCGTCGGGGATTTGGGTGCCCGTTTGCGTAGAAACGTCGATGGCCGCGATCCAGAGTCCCTTAGCGACATTAGCGCGATACGTCCATTTATCGATATTTTGGGCGTGAGTGATACGGACTTGGGAATAGAAGTCGCCATCGTTCCAAGGCCGATACACCAAGTCGATGGGAACGAACGAAACCGCAGGAGTGCCGTTATCTTCATACCCTTTGGTGTAGAACGCGCCTCCCAGAGGGCATTGGGTGAAACCCACCTCGAATTCATGGTAAGCACTGCTCATCTGTTCGGTCATTTGCCAGTTCATGTAGCGGGTGACGCGCTTGGCCCGCTCATTCTTCTGGTCGTTCTCATCTCCTACTATGGCAGCTTTGACAGGTCCATCGGGCGGCAGCATCTCGTTCATCACGCCGCCGCCAAAGTCGATGGCGGCTTCCAGCAGCAACGGATGGACGGCACGACTGGCACCGGGGAAGTTGGCACCGCCCACGTTGTTGGAGCCCATGCCGGTGCGATTGAGCCCTTCCTCATACTGCTTGTCACGGTCCTCCCGGCTCTCCTTGTCCATGTCGATGGCTTCAAGAAGATCGAAGCAGATTTCATCGAGCCTAGTCTGATCGAGGGTCGCCGCCAGATTGTCGAAGTGGCTGACTTGCGCCGGGCCGGGGGCGGCACTGGGCGGGATCACCGTGGCCTGCCCGTCGTCGCCAATGATCACCTGATTGCCCATCGGACGAACGTCGGTCAGGCGCGATGGCCCACCCCTGCCGGGCTGGGCGAACGGATCGAATCCGGCTGATTGATCGGTCACTTATAGGCCCCCATGAGGCTCTGAGCCTCGGCAATGGCGTCATACGGATCGCCCACCTGACCGCCTTCGGCCCGGTTCTTCATCATGTCGATCAGGTCGGAGTGCGTGGTCGGGATGCCGCTGGTCGAATCCCAGATCGTGTGATGGGCAAGGTGCTGGTAGAACGGGTCGTACTGCGGCGGTGCGGCAAAGCTCAACGCGCGCTGGCGGTCGGCAAGGCGCTGCACCGCTTCCTCACCGCCGCCGACACGGCGCATGGCGTTCTCGGCCAGCTTCGGATCGATGGCGTGCATGTTAATCTGCCGGGCGTCCAGCGTGGGCCGTCCGCCGTAGCCAATCAGCGAGCCGAAAAAGCCCTTCTTGGCGGCATCGATGCCCTCGTAGGCATCGGTAACGTCGGCCCATTCGGACGGATGACTCATACCCCTGCGGGCGCGGTCCACTTGCTCGGCAATCTTGGCCTCGGTGCCGGGAACGATCTTGGGGGCCGCCGTCATCTGACGACCAAGAAGATTCTGGAAGCCGAAGGGGGTCATGTTCTGCACGGCATCGGCAATCGCCTCGGGATGGGCCTCGCCCTCCGAAGCGTATTGCAGATACTTCTGGCCCTGCTTGCCGCCCAACCAATCGGCATAGGCCCCTTCGGGCCGGATCATCCGGTCGGGTGACGACAACCTGATGCCGGGCAACGCCTCGCGGCCAATCGCCTGCCGCTGCATGCTCGACAAGGTAGTGAGGTAAGCCTTGAGCGCGTCGCGGGTGTCCAAGCCTTCCAGCGACACCTTCTTGGAGAAATCGCGCATGAAGTCGCCGTAGTTCAGGACATGCTCGGGCATCTCACGCGGCAGCTTCTTGGCGATGCCACCCAGCGGGTGCCACGGCCAATCCTCGATCTTGGTGGTCGCCGCATCCTTGTAGCGCCGCAGGGTGCGGGCGATTTCCGCTACCTTGCTGCCGGTCTGGTAGCCGGGGACGGAGCCGCCGCTTGCGTAGCCAAACGCCTTTAGCTCGGTGTCGGGAACCTCAACCACCTGACTGTGATACTGGCCGGGTGTCGCGCGCATCCAGATAGGCGGGTCCTGATTGACGCTCTTGGACCACGACGCGAAGGACGGCACCCCGGTCGTGTCGGCAATACGCTGGGCGTTGGTCGAAGCGATGTCGGGGGCATGAACCCGGTTCTTGTTGACCATCGCCCGCACGTCTGAGAACGGCAGGCCACCGAAGGTCTGTGTCTCGATGTAGGGGATGTCCGCCGCCCGGTTGAGCCTGCCTGCCGTGCGCGGCTCATTGGCTTCAAACGGCCTGCCACCGCCCCGGTTTACGTTATTGTAATCCGGGTCCAGCACTTTTTTCATCCACTGATCAAGATCGGCATTCTGTTTAGTGTCGTTCTCGAAAAACTTATAAGGCCCCCTCGTCCCGATGTTCTGATTCAAGGAATCATCGAGAAAGAACGTCGAACGCGCTTTGACCGAAGGATCAAGCACCGCGCCCCACTTGCCGTAGCTGGACGATCCGAGATTGCTCAAATCCGCGATGTGCCCGTAGATCGGGCGAAGGTGCATCGGGCTGTCTTCGGGGATGCCCCACAACGCATGTTCCGTCGCCCGACGATAGCGCGGCGACAGGGTGCCTTCGCTGGTCCCCGTCTCAAATTGGCTTTTGAACCGTCCGTCGTTGCGGATGCGCGCCCACACGTTGTCCGGCGCGGCGACGGTGATGGGGCGCTTGAAGATGTCGGCAATCGCCGTGGCGTAGTCCTGCATCGCCTGAAGGCCGCCGACAAGGGCACCGCCCTTGCCGCCGCCATGCTGGAAATGCTCAATCTGACCGCCCTCGGCCTTGAAGATCGGGTTGCCTATCTTATCGACGTACTTTTGAAATTCCGGCCAGAGATCGCCTATCGGCAGATCATGGCCCCGCACCAAGGTTCCCTTCGGGTCCATGAACAGGGGAGCCGCCTCGGCCAATTTGTTGGCCAGCAAGCCATGCGCCATGTTGCCGTAGGCTTCGGACTGTTGCTCGGGGCTCAATTTCTTCAGCCACGGCTTGGCAAAATCCTGAAAATCCACGCTAAAAGTCGTGGCCCCCATCGGCCACTTTCCGGTCGCCTGATCCTTGTAGAGATTCATCTTATACTTTGCGTCGGCGTCCTTGATTTTCCGCAGCGTCTCATATGTGTCGGCATACTTGCCGTATTCCAGCGGCGGCATCAGCGACACGAGATTGGGGTCCTTGGCCCCGGCGATCCACATATTCTCACGGGCATACTTGTCGGGGGCGACGTAGGTCCCCTGCTTCTTCAAATCCGTGACGTAATAATCCTTGGCCCAATTGGCGAGATCGCCCTGCGACGGCACGACCGTACTTCGCATCGGATGAGCATGGGCCGAATAGATCGGCTCGCCCTGCGCCGCCATCCGCTGGTTCCACTGCTGATGACCGGAGGGCCATTCAACGCTTCGCGGGCCACCCGTATTGCTCAGCGTGTTCGACAGATCGGCCGGGCCACCCGTGGGGCCGATGATCAGCTTCTCGTTGCCTGTATCGAGCATGTGCTGGCGCACGTTCCTGACCGCCGCCTGCTCGGCAGGCGTGCCGTGGCCCAGCAGGCCCTTGATCCATTGAATCTTGTCAACCATGGCAATTGACGCCTGTTTGGAGGCAATTGCCCCCAATCCTAGCCGGGATCAGGCTCTTTAGCCACCAAATCGGGGGGCGGGTCGCTAATCAACGCCTCGGCCATCTCCGCCAACTGGCCGTCGATCTTTGCGTCGTTCTCGGCCCCGATGCTCTCGACCAAGCTCTGTGGCGTGGCCGCCAGCGCCCGGTGCTTGTGTTCGTAGTGCCGAAGCCTGCGGGCGCACTGCACCAGACAAGTCTTGATCCGCAGTTGGTCTTCCTCAGTCATAGGGTGCCCTTACGGTCTTGGGTTTCTCGCGGCCCGTCTCCACGTCGTACTGGTACTCAAACTCAGGGGTGTTCGCAGGCGGCGGCGGCGGGGTGAAAGTGCCGTCGTCATTGACCTTTCCCAGCTTGTGGAAGACGCCATCGGCCACGAACCTATCGGCAAACACCCGCCACGCCTGAGAGCATGAATCGACCCAATCATCGTGCGGGGTGGTGCCGGGGCCAGAATACACACAAAGCTGCTTCAGCACAGGCTCAACCCAGTCCTTCGGCTTGCCGGGGCGCTTGTCGCTCTCGGGCAGCCAGATGCGGCCGTGCCGGGCGATGTGGCTGACCGCGTGGAGCCTGCTGATCTTGTCGGCCCGGCCGGGATTGTAGGGGTAGGAATCGATGCCGTGCTGGCTCAAAACCTGTCGCAGGGAGATGCCTGAGCCCTTGTCCTCGATGATCAGCAGGTCGGGGTGCTTGGTCTGCTCCTGAAAATACTTCTGCCCGGCCAAGGTTTCCTGAAGCATCTCCTGCCTGCGACCGTAGAGCGCCTTCATCTCGCCCTTGGCCTTGTCGAGCAAGTCGGGGAAGCCCAGCCATTCCTCCCAGCATTCCAAGAGGTAGAGATGCCATTGGCGCTTGTGCTGAAACGCCCCCCACACCGTGCAGGCCGTGGGATCGGATGAGAAGGTCTTGCGGTCGTAGGTCTTTTCGGTGAAGGCGGTGTCCATCGACACCATGATGTATTCCAGCCAAGGCAGCGGCTCGGACTTGGGCCAGATTTTCAGCCAGCTACGCTTGATGATGGCGCTTTCGCTGATATCCAGAAGCTCGCCGTGAAGCTCCTGACGGCCGATGTTGGTGCCTTCGTACTGGCGCAAGTCTTCAAAGAAATTTTCCGCGAGATTCGCCCGATTCTCATAAGTTGAGCCACGGATGAGCCTTGTCTCGGGCGTGCCGTCGCGCTTTTTCTTGTCGATCATGTCGGCAAGGAACTGCAACGGCTTGGGCGTGGTGGTGTAGAATTTCTGCGGCTGGACGAGGCTGCCATCGGGCAGGCGGTAGGCAATACGAGTGCTGAAGTTGATGTTGTAGAGGGCTTCCTCGGCCTTGTACCAAGCGGCAAGCTCGTCGCCCCACACGAACGTACACTGCGGGCCGCGCAATCGGTCGGGGGTTTCGGACGAGAACCCCCGGATGATTGAGCCGTTCCACAGCGTCATTTCCGGATAAGGGGAATAAGTCAGGCTTTGGATGCAGTCGGCCGGGATGACCGCGCGCAAACCCGCCGGGCCTTCAAACACCGTGCCTCTCAGATCGGAGTAGGTCGGGGCGACGACGTGAATCACCACGCCGGGATACAGTCCGGCCTGCCGTCGCACCCAGCTTGCGCCCGTCTTGGTCTTGCCCCAGCCACGACCGGCCATCGCCAGACTGTTAAGCCAGCCTTCCAAGGGAAGTATCTGCTTGGGCCGCCCGCCGATGTTGGGCTCGCCGGAATGCCACTGCCGCTCGGCCTCCAAGAACGCCATGTCGGCGTGGGAAGCAGAGTCGAGCGTGGCCAGTTCAGGCATCTACCACCACAGCGAATACAGCACGACAGCCAGTGCCATCGTCCCGAACGCCGCCAAGACAAGCAGCTTGATAGCCGCCCGAAACTCGGAATCGTTGCGCCGCAGATGGCTCATCGGCGGCATCTAGCTGGTAATGCCCTTGACCGCCCACATCACGGCTTCCTCGATCTTGGTCTTGGCGATGCTCATCTCGCGGCTGGGACCCAGCGCATCACACAGTTCGTGGAACGCCAGCCCGATATCCTTGATCGACTTCATATCCGCCATGTCCTTGGGCGTCATTTCCTTGTACTTGTGGCGCATGACGTTTTCGCTGGTCGGTGAATTGGCTTCGCTGGTCACGGGAATCCTCGTCAGTTCAGTCGGCGTAGATACTGGCCAATCGTCTTCTCTGTCACTTTCCGCCATCTTCCCGTGCCTCCTTCGCTTCCCGCCGCAGTCGCCGCTTGGTCCCGGTGCTGCCGAAGACAGGCGTGCCGAACAGAGTCGGCATCTTGTCGCCTTGGACCGGGGTGAACAGGTCGTACTTCGACAGTGCCTCGGTGATGCGCTGCCGGGCGGTGGCAAAGTAATCCGGGTTGCGCTCAATGCCAATGAACTTGCGGCCCAACTCCAAGGCAGCGACGCCGGTAGAGCCTGACCCCATGAAGGGGTCCAAGATCACGTCGCCGGGGTTGGTGAACAGCCTGACCAATTCCTTCATCAGCGAAATCGGCTTCTCGGTGGGATGGATGACCTTGTGGGGCCGGGCATGGATGAACACGCCAACCTTGCCGCCGCCGTTCCATTTCGGCCTGCCGGGGCCTGACCAATACGCCTGTATCATTTCATGGCCCTTGCCCGGCCCGTCGCCCTGAAGATTGGGCTTGGCGTTGGGCTTCAGCCAGATCATCGGCCGATAGAACCTAGTGCCGTGGCCATACAAGGTGTCCATGTGGCTGCGCCACTGGGCGATGCCCTCGTCCTGACAGAAGATCAGGCTCCAGCCCTTGAGCCGTTCGCGCACGAACGATCCGAGAAGATCCATGTCGAGATCGGTCAGGGCCATGAAAGGTATCGGCACGGCGTCAATCTCGCCATCGGCCTTCCTGCCAATGCGGTCCTTGTGATGCACGTCCGCGCCATAAGGCGGATCGGTGATCACCGCGTTCACGTCGCCCAGCCGGTCGTAAAGGTCTTGATTGTCGCCCTTTATCAGCCACGCGCGTTCGTTCATCATGCTCGTACTTTCTGACTTTTCAATTGCTTGAGGGGCGAGAACTTGTTGAGCTTGCCCCACTTCCTGAAGGGGCACTCGATGCGATGGTCCAAGGCGTGATCACACGCCTGATCGCAGACTTCGCAGATGAAGCTGGTGCGTATGTGTGGCGGCGGTCCGGGGCTGGCCATCTCGCGATTGAAATCATCAAGCCAGCAACGCCTGCAACTACATTCCATGCAGTTCACTCTAAAATAAAAAAGCCGGTGTGGCCATAGGAGAAACCACACCGGCTACGGGCGACGTGAAGCCCCCTCGATTGGCAGTCGCGCCCGAATCAGTCTTTCATTAAAGCCTTGATCATCAGGCTATCAAGCTCGCCACGGGTCCAGAACTCGACCCGCTTCAGGATGCCGCTTTCGTAATACTCCATGGCCTTGACCCAAGGACACAGGCCCTTGTGAAAAGGCTCGGCGCACCACTGGCATTTGGGCGTGAAGTCCTTACTCAAAACAGCAAAGCCCATGGCCAAGCCCACGTATGGACCGGACCGAAAACGTAGACGAAACCCAAGGCAATCAGCACGCGGTTCCGCATCAGCGCGGCACCCGGACATGCCGCCAGATTTCGCGGCGCATGATCATGCCAATCAATCCCACGCTAACGCCAAAACGCTCGGCAACCTCGGTCTGCGAGCGCACGCCACGCAGCTTCCTGATCTTGATGACCTTGGTGTCGGTCAACTTGCGATTGCCGTTGCTCATGCCCCTGTTCTTGCCACGCATGTTGTATCAAGCCCCTTATTGTTACAGACACACCATATAGGCACGGTTCTTGGGGGGTTCAAGAACTATCTTGGCAATCGCGCGTTGATTACAGAGCCAGCGTCACAGCCCGTGTAAGTGCCCGGTGAGGAACAAAATCAACAGGATAATCAATACGAGGCCGACAATACCGCCCGCCCCTTGATTGCCCCAGCGGCCATAGCCGTAGTAGCCGCCACCGAACAATATCAGAACCAACAAGATAATGAGTATGAGGGTCATCCGGGGGGATATACCTTCCAGCCGAGAATGGCGATCAGCACCAGCACGACGCCGACACCGGGAAACCAAGGCTGGACGCGGTAATAGTACCCGCCGCCAAGGGCGGCAAGAACCAAGATCACCCAAAACAGGATCATGAGCAGCATGTGAGCCTCCTAGGGGACAGGCTGGCCTTGGCGTGCGGCGAGCGCGCTGTACCGATTGCCGGGAGAATCAGGCAGCAATCCAAGCCGGATAACCGGCACCCGCCCTACGCCGCGACCGGGTTGGCAGGAAGTCGCGGCGTAATCAGGACAACGTACATCCAATCAATACGTTGCGCTACGGCTTCGCCGGAGCCTCGCGGACCAGCGGATCGGTGACAGTCCATTCACTCGACGTGGCCGAAGCCTGCCCGCCCGCGTTGGTCGCGGTGACGCTGCACGTCACGGCATAACCCACCATTTCCGGCGTCACCGTGTAATTGGCCTGATTGGAGCCCACGACGTTGCCGCCGGTCTGCCACTGATAGGCATACGAGGTCGGCACGCCTTCCCAATTGCCCAAGGTACAGGTCAAAAGGGCACCGTCCTGATAAACCAGCGGAACATCGACATTAACAGGCGGCTCAACCACCGCCGGGGCGGGGTCCTGACTGACCAAGGTCGCACCCACTTGGGGATCGACACCGGCCGTGGGATCGCCGGAATAAACCGTAGCGATGGGCTTGGGGGCAGGCTCAGCCGGTGTCTGGCTCTGGGCCTGTGTCGGATAGGGCTCGGTCATTGGATATCTCCCTTGCTGCGATTAGCTCCTACACTCACCGTCTTGCAACGCGCACACTGATAAAGATTGCCGTAGATGTAAATCCAGTGGCACGGCACGAAATGGCACAGCCAGCCCCACATCATGCGTGCCGCGACGTGACCGCCGACTTCATCGCCCACTGCGCCCGCTCGTCGGCCACGCCGCGCAAATACTCGACCCGCAGGGCGGCCATCAGATCATCCTTGCAGTCGTGCCAGACACAGGTCGGGTCCGTCATGTTGCGTAGCTTGTAATCATCGTGGCAGGCACACGCGCCCAAGACATTCTGCGCCGCCGAGTGCCAGCGCAGGGCGCGCTCAGCCTCCCTCTTGTCCACGGTCACAGCTTATATCCCTCGACTATCCTATTCATCAGCACGTCCTTCATCACGCTGACGACGACGCGCAGGCGCTCAATCTCGTCAATCGCTCTATACAGATTCTTCGACTGGTCGTCATGCAGGTTGCCAGACGCCCAATTGTCCGTCTTGAAAAACTCGTCCCGCGCCGTGGCATGGCGGTCGCGCTCGGACTTGAGCCAATCAAGGACATCATCCGACATCCTTGCCACCCTTTTTCCGAATCTTCGGCACCGCCGTAATTCCGCTCACTATGGCCTCAATGAACGCCTCGCCGCGCGGGGTGCAAACATACGCCCGCTGGGCGCGCGGGTTGATGCTGGGACCGGGGCGGTAGCCGCGCTGCTCGATGTAGCCCTTCCTTCTGAGAGGGGCAATACGGGGCACGGTGCTGATCGTGGTCATGCCGCACAGGAGCGACAATTCCCAGCCATTCTGCGGCAAGCCCTTCTGAAAATACAAAGCTCGCAGGACGACATACTCCAAATACGTCGCACTGATGCTCCGCGCGGCAGCACGGCTGGTGTCGGGGTCGACCCTTCGGAAACCACCCGAATCCTCGTCGTCAAAATCGTCTTCATCCGGCATTGGCCTTCATCCTCTCCTGATGGCGCACATCGATAATAAAATCGTCCGGCCGGTGCGTCAGGTTCCATTCAATGGCCACAACCGGCACGTTGCTCAGCATCCTGACTGCCCTCTCCAGCGCCCACGCCAGCCCGCGTGCCTCGTAGGCCCATGCCGTGCGCCACGGATGGGGATAGCCAAAGCGCCAGTTGGTCGCCAAGCCCTGTGCGGTAGCCGCCGCGTCGATCAGGTTACGCAACGTTGTCTCGGGAACCGCCTGCTTGCAAAAATCCTCGACCGGAATGCCTATCGTCGCGCTGAAAACCAACTTGCAATCGACCTTGTTGCTGTACTGACCCATCCACGAATAGGTCACTTCATGCTTCTTCATCTCTATCGTCATGGATGCACCCTTGGCGTCAAAATGTATTAAGCGGCCCCGCTTTGACCATGCCGCCCGGCATAGACCGTGCAGGGGACCCGGCGGTTAGGCAGGCGGTGCTTTACGATGGCCGTCCAGTCGGCCCGTGGAGATAAGAAATGGCCGCCCCCATGTGCGATACGGGAGTTTCCGCTATTTTGTCGGAATCGTCAAGATCCTAGTCGCGCTGACTACAGCGCGATTGAGGACCCCAACGTCACACTTATGGGACCCAAACAAGCACACAGGTCGCGATTTTTTGGTGAACTGCCTACCAAAACAGTCACAGGCTCAATGTTCCCGGCAGAATGCCGAGTCTCGAAAAACGATTGAGCCGCCGGGTGTGCAACCCCGCCGCCGGAAGGCACAGTTGCACACCCTCGTCTTTAAGAATTAGCAGTGACAGGGGGCTATGCGACGCGCTCAACGGATGGGACCCATAGCGCGCTACGCGCTTGCCGCCATACACACGTCGCGTGCGGGTTGTTTTTGAGAGGGGCGCGCGGTGAGACACATGCGAAACCGGATGGGACCCAAACGAATCCGATCCAAAAAGGCTCTACGGGGGGCTCAGGTTCAGGCTCCGCGCATCTTTACACTGTCTAGTTGCACGCATACTGCATCTTGACAGTGCCTAGATGCACAGTGTATGCGCCAACACATACTACATATGGTAGAGGGGTGCATATTAACCTAAGCTATTGATATATAACAATAACCTAGGTGTTATCGGATAATGGACGTTATGACAAATAACTATTAGTAGATTAACCCTATTCACTATCCGGAATAGGGCTAACATCTAGCACGGTGTCGGCACGTTGTGCGGCGCGCTCTGACATGTCGCGCACTATGTGCTCAATTGTTTGGCGGACGCGCGCGCGTTGCTCCGCTTCCGCAGGATCAACGTCCCCCCGCCGCGCCCCGACGCTACCTTCAATCCGCTGAGCCACCATATCCGCCGCGCGTTGGTCCCCTGACATGGCGCGGACTGCCACCGCGTCCGCCACGGCCTGCAATACCGTGAGGCTAGGCGATACCGCGTCAAGCGCGCTTGCCCGCCGTTCCGTAGGATCGTCGCTATCGGGCGGCAGCATGGTGGCGTGTAGGTTAGCCCGCATGGTGGCGGCGTGGCGTTGTATGACCGCGCCAGCCCCCTCCGATAGGGTAGACCATAGCGCCATGGTAAACGGGTTAGCCTCCGCCAGATACCCGCTAGGACGCGCCGCCAAGGCCCGCACGCGCGCCAGCGCGTCGCCGCCGTCCGGCACGGCAGGCAATGCCGGGGCGTCGCTAGCCGGGGCGGGGGCGGGGCTGCTAGGCCCCCTAGGCGCAACGGCGGGGAGTCGGCGGGGCATAACGCCTAGCCTATGCGCCGCCTAGTCACTTGTCACCGTTGTCACGCCGTCACAACACGGGTTTAACCCTATACGAATCGAGTCCCCCCCTTGTGTTTTTCATGTCGAATTCCATGCAAGCAAACCTAATCACGCGCGCATGCGTTTAATGAATCCTTATGTGACAAGTGTGACAACGGTGACTCGATTGTTTCCATTGGATTTTTTCTGTCACCTTGCAGGCGGACTGCAAGGTGACACGTCACCTAGACGGTGACAACCCGCACGGCACGCGCGGAAACGGGGCGCAATGCGCCCCGTTTTGAACGGTGACAAGCCGGACAAATCCGGCCAGACGGTGACAAGCCGCCTAGGCGTCGCCGCCTTCCCCCTTCCCCTTAACCGCACGCGCGACTCGGGTTTCCTCTATTATTGCATTAGCTATGCGCCAGTCTCCGATATGCCGCCGAATGATCGAATCGACCAACTCGTCAAGCCGCCAAAGCGGCAGGCGGACACCGGGCCGCGCGGCCAGCGTTAGGGCGGCTTGGTGGCGGCCCCTCTCGTAAGCAAACTGTGCCTTCCGAGTCCACCCATCGTAGGTAAGCCTAAACGGCTTGCCGTCCCGGTAGTCATTCCAACCGCGCAACCGCGCGCGGCCGAGTTCAGAATCGCGCGGCAGCTTGGCCATGCGGGCGAAAGCGCCAGCCGGGGCGTTGTGCGCCCCGTCCGGCTTGGCAATCGTTGCGCCGCCCATCACAGACTCCAGCCAAAGCGGCGAATACAGACCGGGCCGATACCCGCCATAACAGACGGCGGATCGGTCAATAACCGGCGGCAGCAAGCGCAATTTCCAGTTTGATGGCCATGAGTCTCCGCCGCCGCGCGGGGGTTCTCTCCGACAAGCCGGAAGGCGACTAGCGCCGCCGTGTCTGGCGTGCTGCCATAGCGCGCCACGAAACGATTCGCCGCGTCTACATAGCCGCGATACGTGCCGCGAAAGTAACAGAGAATCATTCCGGGGCCGCTGCGAAACGTCGCGCCGCTTAGCTTCATAGTCACTTCCCCAAACGTCAACCGCACCTTGCGGAGTCCGCTGGCACGCGCCGACTCCATGGCCGTCCGCACTAGGTCTAGGTTGACGCTAAGCGGCGGCGACGATGCCGGGGCGGGCACCGCGCGGGCAATCGCCGCGCGTTCCGCGTCCATGCCCGCCACCGCGAGGGCAACTTGCCCCGCCATGATTGCATCGCTGGCGCTATGGTCCGGCCCTTCCGGAATGCCGTCAATAAATCCGATGGCCGAGTCGGACGGCAGCGACTCGAAAGCCGCTTCAAAACCGGCCCGCGCGGCAACCGGGGAAGCCGCAACCGGCGCGACAATGGCGGGCGGCGCGTTGTGCGAAAGATTACGCTCAACCGCCGCAAGCTGGCGCGGCGTCAACCCGCCGTAGCGGGCGCAACCGCTTAGCAGGCTAGCGGCAAAATCCATCGTGCCGCGATTAGCAATAAGCCACCCATAGGCGGCCGGGTTGGCGGCGGCGAAAGCCGCCACGTTAGCGCGCTGGCGCGGCGTCCACTGCGAGTCGGACGGCGGCAGGGTGGCCGTAGCCGTGGCCATGGTCGCAACCGGCGCGGGGCGATAGCCGCCACGGCGGACAAAGCGCGGGCCGCCCCCTTGGCAGGCAAAGCACGCGCCCTCATACGTTGAGCCGTCGCGCCGCGTGCCACGGTAGACGCCGCTACCCTCGCAACGCTGGCAATTGCTAATCACAGTCATGTCAGACTCCTAACCGGGGCGGCGGAATTGCTTGGCCCCGCCGCATACGTAGTAGCTATTTTGGCGGGATACAATAGGCCCGCCGGAATTATTTTGTCGGGATTTCCCGCGCCACCTTATAGCGGGCCGCGTCACGGGGCGGCGGAGGGGCGGCGGCCGGTCTAGGCGCACGGCCAGCGCAAAAATCCCGCCAAAATAGTCCGGAACCGGCCCGAATAATCATACCGTATCGGCCCTAATCTACCACGCTTTGTGTTTTTTGAATCTTGACACCCGTATTAGTGGTGTGAGAACAGGCAGGGAACAAACGCGATCCTGACAAAATAGGTATCAGGGTGCCAGCCACGGCTAAAACGCTTCTACGGTCAAATATGGGCTTCCTAGACGCTATCGCCTTTTTGGCCATGGCGCGGCGATGCCGGACACCTTGCAGTTTCCGCGCAAATAACTATTTTTCCGTTTCCGTCATTATAGGCTTGCAATCAATCGGCGGCGCGACCATGTTCCGGACGCGGCATGCTTTCCGCCGCTTTTTTAGGAGTCGCTGTTATGCGCCGTTTCGGAATTGAACTCGAACTCATCGCCCCCCGTGCGATGGCAGGGGCCGCCGAGTCCCGCACCGCCGACCTACTTAACACCTTGCCGGGCGTGACCGCGCGGACTGCCAACTATAGCGGAACCGCCTATCACCTTTGGCAAGTTAAGCATGACGGCAGCTTGCAGCCCGCCGATAGGGGTTGCGAGGTTGTTTCGCCCATCATGCCATCCAACCCCGGTGCCTATGACACGATTCAAAGCATCGTCACGCGGCTAGATGCCGAGGGGTTCGCCGTTAACCGTAAGTGTGGATTCCACGTACACCTAGACGTTTCCGATCTCCCCGTCCGGACGCGCCAGCTTATCGTTTTGAGATACAACGAAAGCCGCGCCGATTATGACTCCATCATGCCGCCGTCGCGCCGCACGGGTGCCAACGGCTATTGCGCCGTGCTGGCGGATAGGCCGGGCCTTGAACGCGCCATTAACTCGGGCGATGACACTTGGCGGCGCGGCCACGGTCGTCACTCCGAGGTCGTCAATACCAAGTTCATGTATGACACGGCGGCGCGCCTTGAATTCCGGCAGGCTGCCGGAACGTGTGAGGGCGCAAAGGTTGTCGCATGGGTGCGGTATTTGCAGGAAATGGTTTCCGAGGTTGCGCGCCGCGCCATGGGTGCCACGTTCGCGCAAGCGTCCCGCGCCACCTATACCGCCCCGGTGCGCCCCGCCCCGCTTAACCCGCTGGCCAGCGTGCCGCGCATGCACGCCAACTCGGACGCCAGCCGGGCCTTGCGCGAGTTGTGCGCCAATGGCGTGGTCACTACCGGCTGGGCCGCTGATAACGGCATCCCCGGACCCGTCATGCGCCGTATCATCGTAGGCTTTCGCCGCCATGGCGCGGGACTGCGGACGGTATCGGCCGCACGCGGGCCGGAATACCATTTGGTCGCCGTCACCGCGCCTTGCACCCCGCAAGCTATCTTTGCCCCCGTCGCGCCCGCCGCGCCGGTAGCCGTGCAAGCCGTTGCCGGTGGCAACGTGGCCAGCAATCCGGCCCCCGTGGTAGCAACCGTCACCGCCGCACAATTTGTGCAATATGATTTCTTTGCCGGGTTGTCCGCCGAGTCGGTCGCGTGGGTTAGAAGCCGCCGCGATACTTTCGCGGCCGATACGCAACCCTAACCCCCTCACCATAGGAGTCTGTTATGACTGATAAGACAAACAACGCCCCCGCCGTTCCGGCGGGGGACGCCGCCCCGCTGGTATCCGCCCTGCCAATGGCATGGGTGCGGGTAAGCCATAAGAGTCCGGACCATATCGCCGCCCGCTACCTATACGCGGGCTATGGCAGCAACCTTAATCTGGACCAAATGACTCGCCGTTGCCCCGGAGTCGATATCGTGGGCGCGGGATTGTTGCGCGACGCGCGCCTAGTGTTCGCCTATCACCTAGGCATCGTGCCGGACAAGGACTCAACGACTCTTGTCGGCGTGTTCAAGGTGACGGCGGCGGACGTTGCCGCGCTTGACCGCTATGAAGCACTCGGCCGCAACTACGAAAGAATCCTAGTCACCGTTGAGTGCAACGGCCAAGCGGTGCGGTGTTTCACGTACCTAAAGCGCGACAACGCCTTAGAAGCGCCAACCGACTCTTACTATGCGACATGCTTAGAGGGGTTCAACAATTGGGATTTTGACTCGCGCCGCTTGCGCCATGCCCGCGAACAGGCCCGCAAGCTAGGCAAGCCCACGCGCGCCCCGCGCGTGCGGACTGCCCCTGATAGGGGCGACTCCGAGCCGGTAGGTAGCGGGACGGCGGAGTATTACCGCACGACTCGCCCGCTTGAAGGCAAGCGCGACCGTGGCCCCCGCCCCATAGGGGGCCGCCTAGGGGGTGCGGAGTACATGGCGCGGGCAGACTACCGCCAGCAAGTGAAGGCGCTAGGCGGGCTGATAGAAGGCGCTACCGCACGCGGCCGGGACGGCCAAGCGTGGCAAGCCCACAAGGGGGCGGACGGCCACCTAGTGTGGCGGCGTAGGGACTCCTAACCCTAGCCCCGTGGCGGCCATTACAGGCCCGCCACGGGGCCTTGGCTAGCAGTCCCGCTAGGGTACTACCCGCCCCTGATAGGGCGAACACAAGCGAAGGAATCTGACATGATTACGGTTACGCGATACGACTCGGGCGATACCTACGCCCGTCACCTATTGGTCAAGCTGGGCCGCTTCAAGCTGGACCTTGCCATCGTCGCGCTTGACGATGAAGGGTGCGACCAGCGACTCGGCCGCGCCGTTGTCTCATGGGGCGACTCCAATCGGATGTTTGAAGCGGGAGTCGACCGCGACCATACGATTGACTACCGCACGGGCAACGTGGCCACGACTCGCTGGCACCCTACCGCGCGGACCTACGCTTGGTCATGGGCGACGCGCGAGGGGGTGCGGCTATGATGCGGCGCACCCTAGCCCGCGTGCTGGACTACGCCGCCGCCCTACGGGGTGGCGGCTGGCGGCACGCCATATGCGGCCATTGCGGCATGCGCCCTACCATGGCCGACGACTGCGGGTTTTTCTACGCTGAGCCGGACGGCCAGCCTATCTGCCATCATTGCTGGCATGGTGCCCCCGGTGCGGCGCACCGCGCCGCCCATGGCGTAGGGGAACGGTAGCCCATGCGACCCGGCACGCCACTCAACTGAGCCTAGCCACAACCGGCCGAGCGGCCGGGCGGCGCGCGATTCTGAGCGCGCCGCCGACGCCGGGCCGCGTCCCCCGTCCCGCCGGGCCGGGCCGTTGTTTAATTTGATAGATGAACTCTGGAAAGGAATCCGAAATGCAGTCCCGAATCGAAACCCGCAAGCCGGGGACGTTCTACGTCGAAGAACGCGACGGCCGGGTCCGCCGCCTGTTCCGCCTTGATGCGGAGGCGTATCGCCAAGCCCTGCTAAGCATCGCCAAGGGGCTGTCACCCAACCTTGATGGTGCGGGGGCTTGCCTGATCGCGACAGCGCAGGCCGCGCCCGATGGCTGGCATATCACCAACGCCGAAGGCGATGGCGTTGTGTGGCAGATGGAGTCCTGACATGAGCCGCAGCTTCTACGAACTGCAATACGGCGCAACTGATCCTGATAGCTTGGGCGGTTTGCGCTGGCATACCGCGACCGATGGCAACGGCCATCCGCGCCGCTGGGAGAATATTACCGAGGCCCGCGCCGCGATGGAAGTTGAGCGCGCGGGTGGCTCGCGGTGCCGCCTGTGCCGGGTGGAGGAAATCCGGACTCCTTGTATTTGATAGATGAACTCTGGAGGTGAAAGGAAAAGTATCTTGAAATTTCCGCCAAAGTAACTATGTTTGATAGACCGACAACAAAAGGAAGCTGACATGCCTGACATGAACGAAACCGAAAACGACTCGCCGTTCCCTAGCAACGCCGAAATGGACTTGGACCTTCTAAGGGCCAGCCCCTATATCGGCCGCGACCATAGCCGGGGCATCACCGGCACGACCGGCGACGTTGTGTGCGTTGTCTATGGTACGCGCCATGACGACCCCGCGCGCGATGCCTTGTGCCGCCGTATTGAACGCATGGGCGACATTTACGAGGAGTTGCGTCTGCTGGTAGACCGCGCGGCGGCGGCCGGTGTTGACGTGACCGTGGCGCAGGGAGTCATCAACGATTTCGTGGCCCCCAAGCCATTCAGCGAAGTGGAGTAGGGCCATGAGTAAGTTTGGCTGGTCCTACCCGGCGGGGTGCAGTGGCACCCCGTTTGATGCTCCCGACCAACCGTGCGACGTGTGCGGTAAGGATGTGGACCATTGCATCTGTCCCGAGTGCCCGGTGTGCGGCAGTGTGGGCGATCCGCACTGCTACGAACACCACGGCATGACGCGCAGCCCGGCTCAGATTGTGAGCCTGCGTCAAGCCGAAGCCGAGTGGGAAGCCGACAACGCATCCCATAACTACAATCCCCATGATTGATAGAGGGACAAAATGTTTGCAGTAGCAGGTGGCATCTTGCTTGCCGTCGCGGTGATCGTGGTGATTGCCGCTTTACTCACCGACACCTAATCAAGGAGTCTGACATGACCGACATGACGCCCGAGTCAAATTATGAGCGCCGCGTTCTCAGCGGCGCGCTTAACCTCTACAGGAAGCATCTAGAGAGGCGCATACGCTCTACTGATAGACAAGGCTGGGAACCTAAGCCGGGCGATACCGACATCAATCGAAAACGAATCGATATAGTCGATCAGCTTATTGCCCGCTGGCATCTTATCAAGCGGACTCCGTGATGCTGATGCTGTTCGGATTGATTGCTTTGATTGGGCTTATAGCCATAGGCTTGCCCGATTAACTTGTGCAAAACAGAACAAGGCCCCGGAATTTCCATCCGGGGCCTTGAAACTGTCTTGTCATCTGGCGTAGCGTCTTAGACCGACACAGGTCGCGCGACGGGTCTCTCACTAAGCTCCATCGTAGCGGCACCACTAAACGCGCGTCAACTCGCGAATGGAGTCGCTTGGTCAAATGTCAAATAGACACCCCCTGCGTCCCGTATGGAACGCCATGAAGGCCCGCTGTAATAATCCAAGTCATAAGGCTTGGAAGTATTATGGTGGACGAGGCATTGGCGTGTGTCCGGAATGGCTTGATTTCCAAGCATTTTTTGCATGGGCCATGACATCCGGCTACCGCGTCGGACTGACCATAGAAAGAAAGGACAATAACGCCGGATATAATCCGACCAATTGCATTTGGACCACCCAAAAAGAACAAAACCAAAACCGGCAAAATACCATCTTAGTCGATGTAGAAGGTGAGACCGTCCCGGCATGTGTGATCGCCGTGCAGCATGGACTGTCCCCTCGCACTGTCCTTAAGCGCGCCCGAAGGGGAGTGTCTCCAGATAAGTGGTTTGAGCCTTCAAAGAGAGACAATCGCAAATATCCGATTCCTGATAACAGGAACGGACTAAACATTTCCGTCATCATTAGTCGCATCAAAAGAGGCTGGCCGGAGGATCGCTGGCTTGAGCCTACTCGCGCCTATGTGCGCCGATGATGATTTCGCTTACCTATTTCGCCGACAGCCATGACCGGCAGGGCCGCCAGTTCACCGCGCCGTGGGCGGATATATGCGCGCGGATCGTTCATAAAATTGGTGAGAAAGATGGTCCGGCCATAGCTTGCGCCACGTTCAACGGTCCGCGTGGTAACGCTAATTTAGTGCAACGGAGCGCCATAGCCTTGGACGTGGAAACCTCACGCGATGGTGAGGTGCCGCCTTCCTTTGAGTTCACCGTCAACGGGCTGAAAACCCGCCGCGTGCGGTCTTTTTGCTGGACCACGCATAGCCACACCCCCGAAGCGCCACGCTACCGCGTGCTGCTGCCGTTGCCGGTGTCGCTGCCCTATGACCGCGAGATTGACGTAGCCCTTAGCGCCGCCTTGGCATCCGACCTTGCGCTGTACTCTGTCTGCGACAGATCGAAGTTTGGCGCGGCCTCTTTGTTTTATCTGCCTAGGCACCGCGAAGGCTCAGAGTTTGCTGCTGTTGCTATCGAGGGCAGCCCCGTCAATGTCGGCAAACTCCAGACATCCGCGCTCAACATCGCGCAGCGTGTCGAGGCCAGCGCCGCCGAAGCAGCGGCTCGCCGCGCCGCCAATGCCCTGCCTGCCGAGTTGCAGGCGTTGATAGAACAGTACAACGCCACGCACCCTTTGATAGATCGACTCCCGGCTTACGGTTATCACCGCGACGGACAACGCTGGCGGTCGCGTTACCAGCATGGCCAAGGGGCCACGGTCATTCTGCCCGAAGGCACGGGTTGGGTGTCATTCAGCGAAACCGATGCCGCCGAAGGCGTGGGCCGCCGTCCCGCCCGCTCGTCATCGCAGTGTGCATGCTTTGGCGATGCCTTCTCGCTGTACGTCCACTACGAACACTACGGTTCATTTCGCGCTGCGTTGGAGTCCTTGCAATGCCCGTAATTCTGCCGCCTGAGCCGACGCCCGATGAAATCGCGCAGATACTTGATAGGTCCAAGGGGGCAATCGATGAAGGCCGCGATCCACGCGCCATCCTGACCGCCGAAGAACATGGGACGTTGATCAGGCTCCACATCACCAATCCGGGGGGTGCCGCCGTGCTGCTGTCGCAGTTGCGCGACCATGCCGAGCATCATCCTGATCTGGAACGGCGCTGGACTCCGACGCGGACTTTCCGCGTCATCACGTTCGCCAACTACGCCACCGCCGCCCGCATGTGGCACGACGAGCAGGCGCAGGCCGAGCGCACTGCCAACGTCGTATCGTTGGCTGAGAGACGCAACGCCAATCAGCAACGGGTGCGCGGGCCTCTGGCGCAGTTGAACCCGGCGCAGATGATACTGGAACCCTCGCTGCGTATGCGCGGCATTGGCCTGCTGCGGCTGCGCCGTGACGGGCGCATCTGGTACGACGACTTCTATAAGCGAGTGATGGTCGATTGGGACGGCACGAACAGCGAAGCGACGGTGCCGGAACACACGCTTAACGACGAATTCATCCGCAACGTCGCCCTGTGGATGGTGCAGACTGATCCGAAGCTGGGCAATTCCACGGACAATCAGGTGCGGACGTGGATCGCCACGATGGCCGACATGGACAAGCGTAATGCGCCGCGTGATTGGCTCAACGGCCTGACATGGGATGGCACGCATCGCCTTGGTGTCGTCCTGTCGCGCGGATTTGGCGCGCTGCATACCGAGTTCATCGAGCAGGCAGGCCGCTGCTGGTTTGTCGGCATGGTGGCTCGCATCCTGCGCCCCGGCTGCCAGTTGGACACCATGCCCGTCCTGATCGGGCCGCAGGGCATCTTCAAGTCGCAGGCTCTACGGGTGATTGGTGGCGACTGGTACAGGTCCGCCGTCAGCGATATCCATTCCAAGGACTTCAAGCAGGAATTGTTTGGCGCGGTGGTCTTTGAAATCCCTGAGCTTCATAGCCTTGTGACCAGCAACGCCGCCGCCGCCAAGGTCAAGGCTGTCATATCCAATCAGATAGACCATTTTCGCCTGCCCTACGGTTACACCGTCGAGGAGTTCAAGCGCACGGCTGTCATGGTGGGCACCACCAACAACCGCGACTGGCACCACGATGAAAGTGGAGCCCGTCGCTTCTGGCCGGTGCATTGCGGCGACATTGATCTGGAGTGGTTACGCGAGAACCGCGACCAGTTGTTTGCAGAGGCACGGCATTATTTCGAGTTGCCGATGATGCGGATACCGTTGGAAGGCGATGATTACGTTGAGCGCCGTGATCCCCGGTCGATGTGGTGGAATGTGCCGCAGGAGGCTCAACGTGCGGCGATGGAGGACGAGACTTCCGAAGACGTGTGGCAAGGCATGATCGAATCTCGGCTTGGCCGCGAGACAGTATGGAACAACGGCGACCCGGCTACTATCGTGCCGCACGACGGCTCACTTACGGAGGCGGCTGATTGGGGCAATCTGCTGACGACTGCCCGTATCGCCTATGTGTGGCTGGCCCTTAACAGTAGTGAGGCTGGGAAGCGCATGACCAGCAACCGTATCGGTTCAATCATGCGAAACCTAGGCTGGCAACGTAGTCAACAACGCCTGCCAAGCAGCAATGTTCGTTGCTGGATATGGACCAACCCCGACGCCGCCACCGCCCCCCTCCTGTTTACACCTTCTACAGGGGCCACTGCGAACGGTGCCGCCGACGACGATATCCCCTTCTAAACTATTTTAGCGATTGCGCTTGTATATAGGTCGAAGCCGTGCCATCTTCCCTTTGCGCGATAACCGGCGGCGCGCAGTAAACCCTCCGCCGTAGCTAGGAGAAAAGTCGATGTTCCGTTCTATCTCGTTTCCCATCACGTTAAGCCGTCCATCCGATCCCCTTGTTCTCGGGGCGCGCATGGCGGTTGCCGACGTTATCCGGCTTGAAGCCAAGTCGGCCATTGCCCGTGGCACGTCTGCGGGTATGGATGAGTTGACGCTGGGCCAGCGTCTAGTGATGAACTACGTCAACGCCTGCCGGGCCAGCCGCTTTCTGCGGGGCTTCCCGCAGGCCGTCGCCCGCTGGTGCTTTGAGGTGGAACAGGCGTCCAACGCCCTGCCCGCTACCGAAGCCTATCCGGCCGCGCAGCCCAACTGTATCGGCAGTCATGGCGGACGGTGGATCACCGTCATGCCCAACCGCACGGTGCTGATCAGTGCCGGTGGCGTGCGGGCAGTCGGCACCCTGATTGAGGGTGATGCGATTGTATCGCATGAGGTCCGCGAGGTCCGCATCTTCAAGTCGGTCAACGACAACGGCGAGCCCGAATATCAGTGCATGGTCATCATGTCGTCTGATACCGGCCATCGTGAGGAAGTGTTCGATCCTGAGTTGGTCGAAGGCGAAGACCAGTAATGCCCGTTGTATCACGCTCAGCTAGGGGGGTTGCCGCGCTAGTCGCGGCAACCCTCAAGGTTCAGGAATTGGAACGCGACCTTGCCGATGCCAAGGCCGAAGTGGGCCGTCTGGAACGCGATGAGCTTCCGGCCGCCTTCATCGAGGATGGTATCAGCGAGTTGCGGTTGCCGGACGGCCCCGCCGCCCGGCGCGATCTGTCGGTGCAGGGTAGCCTGCCAACCGATGAACCACGCCATGCCGCAGGCTTGGAGTGGGCCGTAGCCAACGGCTACGAGGGCGTTATCCGCTCAGTCGTTTCTGCCAACTTCGGCATGGAACACCGTGCGGCTGCGCTGGATTACTACAATGCCATGCGCCTTGATAACCGTGCATCTACCACGCTTAACGAAACCATCCATCATTCAACACTCAAAGCAATCGCCGCAGAACGAGCCAGAAACGGACAACCAGTTGATTGGGACAATTTAGGACTGACTCTGATCCGTCGCGTAAAACTCATGCGTCCACCCATCCGCCGTACAGACACCACAGGAGAAAACGATGCCTGAATCAAATCTGCCAGCCACCTTGAGCGCCGAAGACCTTGCCCTGATGGAGGAAGGTGCCCGCACGGGCGTCGAACACTTCACCTTGCGCCAGCGTGTCGTCCCCTATCTGCGCCTTGTGCAGGCCGGGACGCCCTACGGCAAGCGCAGTCACCCGCAGTACGTCGAGGGCTGCGTTGAAGGCGACATCATCGACACGTTGATGCTGAAGCCGATGAAGCAGGCCGTCGTCATCCCGTGCAAGTATGAGGATCATTGGACCGAATGGGAGCCCAAGACCGAGGAAGGCATGGGCCGTCTGGTCAAGCAGTGGTTCACCGACTCCAGCAAGTACGATGCCTGCCCGTCTAGCATGGGCGCGGGCATGCCGCGCACCACGGCAGAGGGCAACGTCATCAACCAGACGCCAACGTACTATTGTCTGCTGGTTGATCCCGACACCGGCACAGGCCGCCCTGTCGTGCTGGCGTTGCAGTCAACCCAAGCCAAAAAGTCGAAGAACTGGAACGGCCTGATTGACGCGCTGACATACAACAGCCCGAACGGCGGCAGGTTCATCGCCGCCATCTACTCCCGTTCCTACGTCCTGACCACCGTGCCAGAGAAGTCGCGTAACCGGCCTGAGCCGTACATGGGCTGGGTCATCCGCGAGGGTGAACTCACCTTGTCGATGCCCAACGGACGCGCCTTGTGGAAGCACGCACAGGAAGTCCGCGCCGCCGTTGAGCGGGGCGAAATGCGCGGCGACCAGCAAACCCCCCGTGAGGTCGATGCCGAGGTGACGACCCGTCCAACCCGCTCAAATGGGAACACGCCGCCGGTATCCGACGACGATATCCCTTTTTGATAGGTGAACTCTCATGGCCAAATCTACTTCCAGACAGCGAAGTAACGGCAAGCGTAAGCATTCGTCTACCGTGCGGCAAAAGCCGCGCAGCCGACGTGTCATTAAAGGCAAGTACAACGGGAAGCCTGTCTATGACGCTACGACTTCTCTAGTCATCAAGATAGGCAGGGCCGATATTGTGAAGTCTAAAATGGGCGATCCGGATCATTGCGCCGCTGCAATCGCACTGGTCCGGCAAGAGCCCATCATGGCGGCTCACGTTTATCGGTCGCGGGTGTTCATCGAGTTTCGCGACAAGGTGATACGCTACATAACGCCCGGTCGCCTGCGGCAGGAAACCATCAGCTTTGATAGAGGGACACCCGAGAAGTTTCTGGAAGGCGATTACACTTTGATTCCGCCTTCCGATTCGCTTCGGCTGGGACAAGATCATCGCAAGTGGGGCAAGGCGAAGTCCAAGAAAATCCTTGTCGAGCAACAGCCCGTCCAAGGGGCGCGTCCGTCGTCATCCGGCCACTGGCATTATTTGAGGGAAACCTGACATGGCACTGCCGCCAAATCCTAAACTTGAAGCCGCCATTGGCCGCGCCGACACCGACACGCTCGCAGTAGCCTATGCGCTGCTGCGGGTGGGCGAAGCCCTGCGCGACCTTGACGGGCAAAGCCCGGCACTGGTGGGGGCGCTCAACAACATCGCCAACAGGATCGAGGACGGCTTGGACAAGATTGCCAACGCCATCGACAAGCACAAAAAGCCCTGATGTGGTCGTTGGTGGTCCTGATCCTTGGCACCATTCCGCCGCAGGGCGTGGTGGTCAAAGACCTGTCGGAGACGGAGTGCGTGGAGCAAAACCGGCGCTACTGCGACGGTGACAGGAAATTTCGCTGCAAGTGTGAGAGACAATGAACCTCTACATGTCCCGCGCCAAGTTTGAGTCGTTGCCGTTCCGCGAAGACCTTGTGAACGATCCGGTGCAGGGCGCGTTGTTTCGCTCCAAGCATTGGCCCCGCAACGTATTCAAGGCTCAACCGTGGGGCTGGGACTGTTTTCGAGTGGACTTCCAATGAACCTGATCGACGCCCTCTCTGCCGTCGCCCCTGTCGTGGGCGACGGCAAGCTCATCCCGCAGCACGCCTACGTTCTGGTGAAGGACTCCACCCTCCATGCCACCGATGGACGGCAGTGGGTAGAAGTGTCGGTCGAAGGTGTGGGGGACAACAGCCTTTTTTGCGTGCGCTACGAGCCGCTTAGGAAGGCGCTGGAACGCGAGCATACAAGGATAGAGTCGGATGGCGACAATGGTTTGATCGTGCGTTACGGACGCGGCAGGGCACGCCTGCGCGGCGTCGATCCAGCTACCTTTCCGATGGTCAACAAGCCCGACATCACGGGGATAGTGGCGACGCCCGACGACTTCCAGAAGCGGGTGAAAGACCTCATGTCGTTCGCCGCCGATGGCGACGGCCACGTCTGGCAACAGGCCGTCCATGTCTACGGCAACATGATATTTGCCGCCAACAGCTACGCGCTCGCCAAGACGGACATGGACCGGATGCTGGATGTGCGTGTCGGCATCCCGATATGGGCTTGTAACTTCATCGCCAACATGGAGGGTGAGCCGCCCATATTGCGTGAACGCGGCAATATGATCAGCTTTTCGTGGCCGCAAGTTGAGCTATTCACAACCCTGCTGGTGCAGAACGCGCCCGACAACATCATCGACTTCGCCATCAACATCGCCGTGCCGACCGATCCGGTGCCCGATGGCTTGAAGGAAGCGGTCAAGCGCATCGCCGGGTATGGCGGAACGACGTGCAAGATTGGCAACGGCGAAATCACCTTCGGCACCGATGCCATCGAGCTTGTCGATGGACTGGACGTGGTGCGGGGACCGATCAAGACGTGGGGCGTCGAAACCCTTGCCGCCGCGCTGGAACACGCCAGCTTGCTTGACCTGTCCAACACCAACGCGACGTGGGCCGGTGGCGGCTATGTCGGCATATTCAGCGGAAGGGCCAACTGATGAGCGTCACCATCCACGTCAAGCTCAAGCGGGAAACCGACAAGGCCATATTGGTCGAACACGACGGTACGGATATCTGGCTGCCCAAGTCTCAGATTGACAGTCAGGTGCATGGTCCTGTCGGCACCGTGCAGGACATCGACATCAGCGATTGGATTGCCGAGCAGAAAGACCTGACGACCAGCGCGGTGGAACGCTATGTCGTTGAGCCGGGACCGCACCCTCCGACCTATTGGGCGGTGAAGGACATGCAGGCGAACCCCATTCACGTCATGTGCCAATGCGGCAACTCCCGCGACGCCAACATCATCTGTGCGTCGTTGGAAATGACCAAGAACAAGCTATAATCAATCATGCAACTGCAACTGTTCGATGATATCTCGCCTGTTAAGGTTAGAGGGAAGCGACGACAGCATGTCCAAATGTCCCGTCCCATCTTCACCAAGCCCGATGGCTGGACCCCCCACACCGCGCTTCCCGAGCTACACGGCTTTGTCGCAATCGACTCGGAAAACCATGACCCCGGTCTGTCTGCTGGCATGGGTTCATCATGGCCTTACGCTGGCGTGGGGTTTAATTGTGGTTGGGCTTTCAGTAGCGACGCTGGCGATTTCTATGTTCCTTTGGCTCATAGCGATGGCAACGTGGACCGTGTGCGATTTCTGCGCTGGTTTGCTGCTCAAGCTGCAAAACCGGAGGTAACATTCATCTATGCAAACGCTGCCTATGACCTTGGTTGGCTTGACCGAGAAGGTATCCGACCTGCAAACCTCCCGATTGACGTTCAAGGAATTGCGGCTCTACTTGATGAGTTCCGACATTCCTATTCTCTCGATTCCTTGGGACTCGATTACCTATCTCGCGGGAAGGCGGATAAACCGTTCCTCGCCGCCTGCGCGGCCGGGGGCCTAGGCGATCCCAAGTCGCACATGGACATGGTGCCCGCGTGGCTGGCTGAGCCCTACGCGATTGCCGACGCCCGTCTGACGCTGGATTTATTTCATCATTTGATGCCGATGGTCAGGGACCAACGGATGGTCCGGATACTTGATCTTGAACGCGAGTGCATACTGGTTGGCGTGGACATGAAAAAGCGTGGCGTGCGGGTGGACGTGGACCGTGCGGCTCAACTTATGCAGGAGTTTGAGAGGAAGCGTGACCAGCAATTGGATTTGGTACGTTCTATTAGCGGCGTGGCTTGCAGTGCTACCGATAACGTATCGCTTGCAAGGGCTTTACGTGCTGAGAATCCTGCTCTGGATTTACCTCAGACTGCCACAGGTAAGGATTCGATCCGGAAGGAAGTGATCGATGCCTTGCGCTCACCTGTCGCCAACGCCATCAACGCAGCGAGACGTTATGCCAAAGCCATCAGCACGTTCCTCCAAGGTTACATTCTGGACAGCGCAGTCAACGGACGTATCCATGCTGATTTTAATCCCCTTCGGCGGAGCGGTACTGATAACGACAGAGAAGGAATGCGTGGCACTGCTTCGGGCCGCTGGTCGTGTACCGATCCCAATCTCCAAAACCTCCCGACCCGCGATCCGGAAATTGGCGACGCAGTTCGCGCATGCTTCCAACCTGAAAAGGGCGAGCAGTGGGGCAAGCTCGACTACGCGAGCCAAGAGCCGCGCCTAGCCGTTCACATAGCCGAGAAAGCAGGCATCCGGGGGGCCAAGGAAATGGCCGACCGCTTCCGCGCCGATCCCCACACCGACCTTCACGGCGAGGTGGGGCAGATGATGGACATCCCCCGCCGCGACGCCAAGACCATCAATCTGGCGATCCTGTACGGGGCTGGCGGTGCCGAGATATGCCGCCGCCTTGGCTTGCCGACCGTCCGGCGCAGCCACTACGAGGCTGCCGGTGTCGAAGGCCAACGCCTGCTGGACGCTCATTATAGCGCCTTCCCTTTCATCAAGGGCTTGCAGCGCGAGACAAAGGAAGCCGCCGACCGGCGCGGCTGGGTACAAACAATCGGCGGTCGTCGTTGCCACTTTCAGAAGGAAGGCGAGGAATACCAACGTACATACAAAGCCTGTAATTCCGTGATCCAAGGGTCTGCGGCAGATCAAATGAAGCGCGCTCAGATTCAGCTTAGGCGGGCAGGGATTACCCCTTTGGTGGTAGTCCACGACGACTGCAACGTCTCCATACCGATGGGCGCGGCGGGCGATAGGGCCGTGGCGGACATCAAGGACATCATGGAGACAAGCACCCGGCTCACCATTCCAGTCATTGCCGATGTGAAGGTTGGCGCGACGTGGGCAGAGGTCCGCTAAAATAATTTAAGCCGCGCGTTAAATGCCGCTTGTTATTTTAGCGGAAACGGTTATGTTGGGTACACCGAAATAGGAGACGGTGATGCCCGACATTATTCCCTTGAAGGGACGTAAGGCGGCCCCCAAGGCCCAGCGCAGTACGATGGAAACCCTGATCATCACGCCCGATCAGGTCAACTCTTGGCGTATCCCGTCGTGGCAACGGCCGGTATCGGTCAACGCCAAGGTCGAGGAAATCGCCGCCGAAATGCGTGAGGATGGCGTATCCATGTCGGGCCAATTGACGTTGGGCACGCTGCCCAATGATCTAAAGGTCTATTACATTGTCGATGGCCAGCACCGCATCGAGGCGTTCCGCATCAGCGGCATGGGCGAGATCATTGCCGACATCCGTGTCGTCCACTTCGACACCATGGCGGAAATGGCCGACGAGTTCGTCAAGCTGAACACCGCCATCAAGAAAATGAAGCCCGACGACTTGCTGCGCGGCTTGGCTCCAAACATGCCCAACCTCCAGCGCATCATGCGTGAGTGCCCGTTTATCGGTTACACCCATATCCGGCGCAAGGGCAGCGGCGGGCCGCTTGTCAATCTGGCGACGGTATTGCGCGGTTGGGACAAGTCGTCCACCGAGACGCCCAGCGGCAGCAGCCGTGGCCTGTCCATCACACAAGTCGCCTCCGCACAGGACAACACAAGCACAGCCAACCTGATCAAGGTGATGAGCTTGATGGATAACGCATGGGGCCGTGACCCGGAGTATTACAAGCTGTGGGGCAACCTCAACATGACCATCTGCATGTGGCTGTACCGCCGCATGGTCATCGACACCACCCGCAAGGGCGGTGCGCGCGTCAGCGTCCTGTCCGACACGCAGTTCAAGCACTGCCTCATGGCGCTCAGCGCCAACAGCAGCTATCTGGACTGGCTGGTTAGCCGCACGCTCAACGACCGTGATCGTAGCCCGGCGCTGTCGCGCATCAAGACCATCTTCACGCGCCGCCTGATCGAAGACGGCATGACCAAGCCGTATCTGCCACAGCCCGCATGGTCGTCAAAGTAGGGGATGATAGATGAGCACCACTTTCGATGGTCGGACGCTGCGTAAAAATCGCGGCGTGGACCAGATGCTTTTTGCCGGGCTGATACTGGTGCAGCGCGGCAACTGGCGACCAACGGCGAAGGAAATTTCCGCTCAGTCGGGCGTTTCCATTCGCACCTTTTTCACCCACTTCGGCACGGTCGAAGATTACTACAAGGCGTTGTTCAAGAGGCATGAGTCGGAGTTGTACGACTGCCTGCGTGTCTGTGGCACATCCATCCAGACACGCATCGCCATCACGGGATGGGCAAGCCCATGACTAAGCTGCCCAACGAGATTGCCATCAAGATCGTGACGCAGATGGAAGTGGCCACGCGCTATCAGAACATCCGCCCGATTGAGCAGCACCTTGCCCTGACTGCCGTGCGCCTGTTCTTGCAGCGTTTCGGCTACGACCAGATCGTGTCCAACATCAAGGTCCACGGTGCCGACCGCATGGCCAAGGCGGCGCAGAATGAGTTGAAGGAAATGGCGGAAACATGGACCTTTGCGCTGGCGGTTGAGCCGCCGCCCCCCGACAAGGCGGAACACATCCGCAAGGACGTGGAGATTGTCCAAGTCGGCGCGACCAGCAAGGATATCAACGAGCGCATCCACAAGATCATGGCCCGGCTGCAAGTCCGCGAAGCCATGTTCCAGAACCGGCGGGCCAGCCCGCCACCGATGGTGCAGTGATGACCGATATCGTGAAAAAGATGGCTATCAACAAGCGCGTTGCTGCGCTCTACGACCGGCTGATGAATGAAGGCAGGCACGGCCACTACGAAACGCTGTTCCACATCGTCCATGCCGAGCGCAAGGAAGCCGCCGACGAAATCGAGCGGCTGCGTAATCTGCTCGCGGCGACCAACCGCGACCTCGAAAAGGCGCTGGCCGCGCTTGATCATCACCTTAAAGCCGACAGATAAAGGAGATCATCATGGTTAATTACATGAAGTATAAAAGCAATCCGGACGATCAGGTGCCTCATGCCCGTTCCGATCAAGCACGACGTGAGGCCGAAATGGCCGAGCCAAAATATGATCCGATGACACAGCCCTACGACGAGCCGTCGAGGCATGTCGATGGCGACGTGCTGGACCGGATGCGGCGATTGCAGGCGGCGTGGAAAGACGACCCTCACGGTGTGGGTGAAGCGTTTGGCCAAGCCGCCGACGAGATCGAGCGACTGCGCGCGGTGCTGCACGAAATCAAACGCTGCAACGCCCAATATAATTTCGGCTCCAAGCTCGTGCGGCTGGTCGATGCTGCCCTCAAAGGATAAGCCATGACCGACATCGTTGAGCGGCTGCGCGACAGGATATGGAGGAACGACCTGCAAGACGAAGCCGCCGACGAGATCGAGCGGCTGCGGGCAGGGCTGGAATATATGAGGACGTTGGCAGACGACATTGAAACTGCCGCGCGCGTCGCGCTGAGAGGACAGAGGAAAGAATAATGCCCGACGAGCCAATGACAGTGGCGGAGATACGCGAGAAGCATGGCGCGTTCATGGACAAATTCGGCCGCGACGTAAAGATCGCGTGGCCGACCGTCTACGCTTTGCTCGACGCTCTCCCTTCCCTTGCCGACGAGATCGATAAGCTGCGTCGCGAGATCAACATGGTGCTGGAGGAAGCGGCCAAGGTCGCTGACGGGTATGGCGCGGGCATTGTGCCGCGACGGATTGCCCAAGACATTCGCTCCCTGAAGCGGGAGTGCAGCCGATATCAGAGGATCAGATGACCGCCACCATCACCGTCACTCCCAGCCTGATCACCGTGACCGGCATCGACCGGCTGCGAATAGGGGACATCTATGCGGGCGCTCCCGATTTTGATCCTGAGATTGGCGATGGTTTACCTACTTGCGGTGCTAATCTCCTATATCTTCATTCCCTTCTAGCCGATGCCATCTGGCGCGACCCCGGCAACCGGCTGATGGAAGCCCGCACCTACCGCTACATGGAGCGTCTGCGCGCCGCTGAGCCGGGCGAGTATGAACACACTTGGCCGTTCAAGGTAACGCCGCACGCCTATCAGCTAAAGCTGTTCACCCACGCCCGTCACCTCGACAACATGGCGCTGGCTCCCTGTGCGCTGGGCACCGGCAAGTCCAAGATGATCTTGGACATCGCGGCGGACAAGTACATGCGCGGCTTGATAGATGGACTCTGCATCATCGCGCCCAATGGTGTTCACAAACAGTGGATTGAGCAGGCCGTGCCGGAACACCTGACGGATATGGTGGGTCGTCTTACACATATCTGGAAGCCGCGCGGACGCATTCCGTGGGGAGTTTCCATGGCGCAGGCCGGTTCGCTGCGGATCATGGCGTTTAACGTCGAAGCCTTTAGCTCCGACACGTCGCCTTCGACCAACGATATCACCGAGTTTCTGCGTTCCGGTCGCATGATGCTGGTTTTGGACGAATCAACTCGCATCAAAAACTACAAGGCCCAACGGACAAAGCGAATCTTGCGGTTAGCGCCACTGGCAAATTGCCGCGCGATTCTGAGCGGGACGCCTATTACCAAGGGATTGGAAGATATTTTCACGCAGTACCAATTCCTCGATGAAAATATCATAGGGCACCGCAACTACTTTTCCTTCCGCAGTCATTACTGCATCACCCGGCCAGTGCCGGGGCGGGCGGGCGGCATGGGTGCCTTGGAGATTGTCGGCTATCGCAATCAGGAAGAACTGGTCCGCAAGATTGCGCCAGTCAGCTTCATGGTGCCCGACACCGTGCTGGGACTGCCGCCGCAGCGTTTCGAGCGCATCAACGTGGACATGACACCGGAGCAAAGCCGCATCTACACGATGCTGGCCAAGCAGCTTGTCGAGGATTTGGCGCAGCGTCGCATCGAAAGCCCGGCCATTGCCCTCACCCGCATCCTTCGGCTCCAGCAAGTCCTGTGCGGTCGCTACTACGAAACCGTGACGGACGAGGACGGCATGGAAACCGCCGTGCCCAAAAAGGTCCGCAACAACCGGCCACAAGCCTTGGCCGATGCGCTGGAAGCCCATGACGGGCAGGCGCTCATTTGGGTGCGCTTCAAGGACGACATTCGGTAGATCATGGAAGTGGTCGACCGTCCGGAACGCTTTGCGTTCATTGACGGCAGTGTGTCGCTGGCCGACCGGGCGGCAAACATCGCTGCCTTCCGGCGCGGCGAAATTGACTACATGATCCTGAACGTCGCGGCGGGCAGTACCGGCTTGGACGGACTGCAATGCTGCAACACGTCGTTCTACTACTCCAACACGTTCAATCGGGAACATCGCTGGCAAAGCGAAGGGCGCATCCACCGGCTGGGCCAGCAGCATTCCGCTCTATACGTCGATTTCGTAACGCCGGGGACTGTCGATGAGCTTATACTCGACGCGCACGCCGCAACGGCGGACCTTGCGCGGACCCTCATGGCCTCGCCGCACTTGCTCCAAGGGGGAATCGATGGACGGCAACGCCCTGAAATTCATGCTCATGTCGCTGGTCGATCAGGGCTTGAAGCCCACGATTGAAGATTTGATCCGTGCGCTGGATTGGGCCGAACTTGCCGGTAAGCCCGACCTGATCGACATCGAATTTCATATGGAGCGTGACGCTAGGCGTCGGGCGTCCGATAAAACGGGGGCTTAATCTCGGTGGCAAACTTGAAGTCGCGGTAGAAGCGCGGCTTGCCCTTGTAGCCGAAGCAGACATAAAACGGGATGCGCTGGCGCAGGCACTCGTAGCCAAATTCTATCTGCTTCGGCCTGAGCTTTTTGGTCGCCGGTTTGCCGATCTTTAGCTCGCACCACCATGTGTGGCCCTGCCACAGGCCGAAAGTGTCGGGCAGCCCGTCCGGCACCACCGTCTCCAGACGCCACCACCGGCCCCGCAGATTAGGCCGGATGGCATTCCAAAGATCGTCTTCCGTCACGTCCTCTTATAGCTGGGAAAATTGAGCGACGTATCGGTCAGGTGGTATTTCCGGATGGCATCCAGCCCCGTGCGGAAGGCGGCATTGGACGCCTGCATCATGGCGTCCGGTCCTTTGAGGGGCTTCACCTTGCGGCGACGCGGGAAGCCCTGCTTGGGCTCAGGGTCCAGCCCGCCCAGCATCACGGCCCCCATCATCAGGTACAGCACACTTAGGCCGGACAGGTCCGTGCGGGTCATCGACAGGGACTTGTACCAGCATGGTTTGTGGCCCGGTAAATAGGCTGTGGAGGCGAATTTCTTGGCCAGCCAGCGTTGCTGGTAGGCGTCCGGACGCCACCCTTCCAGAGCCTCCCTAGCCGCTTCCAGCCCCGGTTTATAACCCGCCAGTTCAGCCAGCGGATCGGCAAAGCCCCGCCATCTTGGCAGGGGCACGACGGCTCCTATGATGAACGTCGTTCCGCTGTAGAATCCGGCACCCAGCCATGCCCTGCGGTACACGGTGTGGGAGTTGAGGATGGCATAACAGGACCCGTCCGTATGACCGGCAACGACGAAGTGCCTGCCCTTCTCGGGACTGTCCACGTCGGCGTGCGCCTTGCCCTGTGCGGCAAAGACAGGCTTGAATCCCTGTTGCGCGATATGGCGCAGAAAGGCAGAGGTGTCGATCAACGCATCGCTAGTCTTGGCCAGTTTTTGCGTTGCCGGTGCCTTCTCGCGAAGGCTTGTGGGGGTAAGGTAATCCATCGTCTTATATTAGTGGTTTTTCCTAAATTTTCCAGCAGAGTTGCAATTACCGACAAAATAAGTATAGTGGATAAAATGAAAATACATTCCTCGACCCACCCTCATCGTCTCTTTGTCTATGGCACTTTGAAGCGTCCGTGGGGCAACCACCGTCTGCTGGTCGAACACAAGTCCCGGTTCATTGGCGACGCCACGACCTTGGAGCAGTTCGTGCTGACCGATGGCTTTCCCTACGTCTGGAAGCCTTCCGTCAAGTTCCGGGGAATCTACACGGATTATCTAGGCCAAGTCGTCGGTGAGCTTTATGCCGTCACCCATGAAGGGCTAGCCGCCGTTGACCGTCTTGAAGGGCATCCCAACTACTACCGCCGGACGCCCATCCAAGTCGTCTTCGGCCCCGAAGACGATCAGACGACCGTCACCGCAGGCATCTACCTCCGTCAGGAGTCCATCGATCCAAGTCAGTTGGCCGAACCAAGAAAAGGCTTGCTGGAATGGGGTACGGAAAGGTTACAACATCTGGAACGCCTGCATCCGCAGTTTGAACGCAAGGAGTCGTAATGGAAATCAAGGTTGGAGCCCATCTTCTCGATCTGGAAGGCGATCCGCTGCTGCATCCGGAAACCAAGCAGCCGTGGACGGTTGGCATGGTCCTGATCACGGTGTCGCTGGGCACCCCTCCGCAGGGGCAGACCTATACCGAGTCGGAATCGGTGTCGCGCTACATGACGGCAATGGATATCCGCGACGCCCTCAAGAAGGGCAACGGTCAAGTCGTGGATATCCCGCCCGACATGCTGGTCAAGCTCAAGGCTGACGTTGTGCGGTCGTTTGGCCCCATCGTCGCCGGACAGATGACGCCGCTGCTCAACGGCTCACCGGGCCGCCCCAACTAGGCGGCTTTTGCCGGTGTCTTGAAGGCGACAAACTGCGCCGAGCAGCCGGGGCACAGAAGCACGTAGCTATTCTGCTGAATAGGCGGCGTCGCCGGTTGACCTTCGACCGGCGGCGGCGGCGTGCTTGTCGTCAAGCACTGCAACGTCGTCCAGCCCGCAGGCAGGCCAGCAGAGGACGGCTCCGAGACGTAGGCGTCCCTGTCGCAAGTGTAAATCGTGGTTGATACTGCGGGCATTGTTGTCTCCCTCAAGTGCTGGACAGGAACGCATATAGCTCGTCGTAGCGCAGGCCAAGCCTATGCTGCCCGCCTTCGATTTCATCCGAACACAGCATGCCGTAGGCCCACGGATCGAGCCCTTCGGCGGCCAGTGCATCGCGTATGTCTTCGGCCACGTAGCCGAAATGATAGCGCGCCTTGTCGCCCTTTTTCTCGACGGCATCGCGAAACTTATAGCGCGTTGTACCAATTGATTTGATGCGGGCGGCGGCCCGGCGCTCAGCGTCGGTGGGACCGCTCAACTCGGTCTTGGTGTCTCGGCCTGATGTATTGATGGTGGCGCTAACAGCATAAACTACCGACCAACGATTACCGGCAGCCCCTAGAGTGTAAGCACCATCGGCAGCCGGACATGCGACACCGTTGAACAACGTATTGCCGTCGTAGTTGATCGCCATTGCCTGAGTAAGTGTCGCATCCGTATCGACCCTGCGTGTGGCAAAAACGAGTTGGCCCTGCGTATTGTTCGCGCCATTGACGCCTTGTCCCTTGATAGCGGCGTAGCCGGTGCCGCCCTGCATGCCGAACAGGATCATGCCACCCGTACCGGGAGCTACGTTATCGGTGTGGATGCGAAGCGTCGCGCTAAGGCCGGTTGTCGTTGACGGATTGGGAGAAGTCGCGCCGCCACCGTAAACGGTCATGGCAGGACGAGTGTCCCAGCCGCCGTTGACCCACATCGATTGATTGAAGGCATGGCCGACACCGCCAGCACCAATGAAGTAGTTCATCATAGGTGGCTCAGTTGGGCCGTTGTTGTTCAGTTCGACCAAGCCGTAAGCATTGGCGACGTTGTTCAAGTTGAACAGGATGCGCGATCCTGCGTTGTCTCCCGTGCTGAGATTTTCAAGGAAAATCTGAGTCAGAGCGCCGTTAGTATTGCCCCGTAAAATGACTGCCTTGCTTATCAAGCCATCAGTAGTGAACTGTCCGAAAATATCCGCCTGATCGAGCGCACGGAACATATGAACGGCGTTGGTGTAATAGGACGTGGGATTGACCGTGTTTCCCATCGTGAGGTTGTTGACGGCGCTGAGCGGGGCGCGTAGCGCGGTGTAGTCGCCAGCTTCACGTATCAGCACCGGCTGGCCATTGAGCTTGTAGGTGTTGATCGTGTTCACTTCGCCGTAAAAAGTCGTCGCGGCGGTGGCCATTTCCATATCCCACAGGCCGACATTGCCAGCAGTGGTCTTGTTGGTAGAGAACATACGAAGCGTGTTCTGGAACGCATCGAACGTCGCGTTGTGCGTGCCGCTCGACGCCGATACAAACTGAATTTCCCCGCCCTCGTTAGGCTGGATATTCGGCTGGAGAGTCAGCGGGCCAGTAACAAGAAGGCCAGCAAGGGCATCAATCGGGCCGCCCGCGAATACATGATTTCCCGGCGCAGTGTCGAGGACATAGCTCAGGCCGCCCGCCGCACCACCGAAGCCGATATAGCCGCGACGAACATTGGCCGGGGTCCAAAACGCCATGTAGCCGGTGTTCGCGCCACCGTCAGCCATCGATATCCGGCCTGTGCTAACGCCGCCAACGGTAATTCCGTTAGTAACGACTACGGAGGGACCGTTAAATGAGCCATCGGGGCCGACGTAAGAGGCACCATTGGCAAAATTAACGTAGCCATTCGATCCCAATCCTATGCCGCGTGGATAAGTGTTCCAACCAAATCCAATCTCTCCGCCCTGCCAGTATATGTGACCGCCCTCGTTGCCATCGACGGTGCGCTCAATTTCGACGCGGGTCTTGCTCCAATCATTTCCGGCAACCACGCGCTTTAGATAGAAGGTCAGGTTTTCGATGTTGCCGTCGTTGGTCTGAAGGCGCAGTGGCACCATGGTATCATTCAAGACCTGTCCGAGAGCAGGCGAGTCAAACGCCGCTCTTTTCGCAAGAATCCAATCGCCCACTTTCAAGTTGGCGTTGGCATCGACAAACATGCGCGGGTAATAGGTGCGACCGTTATAGGCGACCGATCCCGTATCAGCGACCGGCAAGCCCACGGCATCGTTGAGCCAAGAGAACCTGTAGCCGCCCAAGGTAGTAAGCCACTTGGCTCCGTCGATATCGCCCTGAAAGACCATAGTGGGAGACATATTGTTGGCTTCGATTGCGCCGCTGAATCTCGCCGTGCCAGCCGATATGGGAGAATTAAAATTGATGATGGTTCCGGCAAAACTTAGCGGTTGGTAGCTCAGGCCCAACGTATGATCGACACCCTCGATCATCGCACCAACAGCGTCAGCGAAAATGCGTATGCCCTTGGTAGCGCCGGAACCGCCAAGGATGAGCGCACCATCGATGGCCGAAAACCTCCCCGTCTTGGCGATCATGCTGCCGGACGTATCGACGGAGAAAACCGTAGCGCCGCCGACATTTAACCTGATGAGTTTGGAGCCAGCACCGCTTGCCGTGTTGGTGAGATCGAGGGCGTAGGCGGCAAAATCAACCGCACCGTCGTTCCACGTTACGTTGGCCCTGATCGCAGGTTGAGCGTTAGAGCCCCCGTACGGACTGCCGACAAGGAGCGGACCAAACATATTCATCCCGCCAAAGCGGTTGAATATAAAGTTCGTCGGAGTTCCGATGAGATCGTCGTTTCGGGACGAGAGCCAAAGATCGCCTTGAGTCTGGTACATCCGCCAGAAGCGATAATTGGCGATGTACTGTGAATTGTTCCACCAAAGGCCCGCTGTGTCGCTGATAGCGGGCGCGATAAGCTCAACCTTGTCGGGGAACGACGTGCTGCCGTCGCGATTAAAAATCCAATTCGGTCCAATAGGCGAATAATCATCGCCACGCGCCTGAAACGACAGAGCGTTAGCCGGTATACCGCCTCCAGTAGCACTAGCTCTAGTCTCAATTACCCAGACTTTCTTATTAGCTGGTGCATCCGATATAGTAAGTTCAAGTGCCGCTTCATTCTGTGTGGTATCGCTGAATATACCTATCCAACCAAAGTCCGCGTAAGCATGAAGCCCATTAACATTGTCACTGCCGACAATCAGATCGCCGCTCAACGTCCCGCCGGTCAGCGGCAAGTATGAAGGGCCGACACCCGTGGCGACCATCCAGTAGGAGCCGTTCCAGATGTAGGCGACGCCATTGGCGGCCAAAAACTGCTGGTTGAGCGAAGGCGCGGCCGGGAAATCTAAAGGCATGGCTCACCTATGATGCGTAGAAAATGATGCGGACGCGGCCAATGGAGCCGACCGGATTAGTGGCAACGGTGTTGTTGCCACCACCACCTCCCGGTGCCGTGCCCGCCGCGCCCGTGCCGCCGCCGTTACCCCCGGCCATGGTGGGCGAACTGAGCCCGGTCGTATCGGTGCCGCCGGTCTGGCCACTCGCCGCTGTCGTCGCTCCTGAGCCGCCACCACCCGGCGAGTTGTTGCCGGTCGTGCCGTTGCCGCCATTGCGTATGGTAGCACCAACGCCACCTGCGGTGCTGCCGATGCCTGCCGTTGACGCCGCCGCGTTGGTGCCGCCTCTGGCGCGGCATCCTGTCGTTGCGACCGTAGGCACTGCGTTGGTCGTATTGACCCAACTATCGTTGCCGCCGCCGATGGCACCGACCGAGTAGAAAATCGTATTACCAACCGACGTAGCGATCTTGGCGTTGCTGATGGCGTACTGCCCGCCACCACCACCCGCCCGCTGACCCGTCGTGGCACTGCCGAAGCCGTTGCCCCCCGAGCCAATCGCCTCTGCGGTGAACACGGTCGCCCCCGCAGGCACGGTGACGCTGCCTGCCCCCGCCGTCTGGATGAGATCGACGCGCACCGGGGCGGCACCCGCCGCGCCGGTATTGTTGGCCAGCAGAATGGCTGCCCCCGCACTCACGTAAGGCCCGTTCCGGAAAGCACCCAGCGGGTAGCCGTGACCTTCACCGCTGTCGCCACGCCGTACTGAGCCAGCGTGCGATTGCCCGTCGTGCCCGCAGGCGACCACACCATCGTATCGCCGCAGATGATCGTCACGGCATTGGTGCTGTCATTGATGAAGGTTATCGTTGAGCCAATCTGGTAAGCGACCGTGGCGTTGGCCGGGATCGTCCAGTTGGCCGCCGCTGCCGCTGCGGGATGATAGACGCTGCCGCCCGCATCACTAAGGACCGTCGAATAAGTGCCGGTCTGCGAGGTTTGGGCGAGGGTAGCAATCTCGGCTTGGACGTAGGCCGTCGTCGCAATCGACGTGTCGTTGTCGCCAATCGCAGGCGTGGGCGCTGTCGGGTTGCCGCTCAACGCAGGCGAAGCCGCCGTCACATAGCCCTGCGCCTTGACGAAAGCTGTCGTTGCGACCGTCGTGTCATTGTCGGCGGTAGCTGGCGTTGCCGCAGTAATTTCACCGGAGAAAGCTGCCGTGGTGCCGGTCAGCGCACCGCTGAATGTCGCCGCCATGTTGTCAGCTAAGCTGAACATCACCGTTCCGGCATTGTTCAAAATTTCGAGCTTGGTGGCGTTGTGGCGGATGTACTTGTTGGTGCTGTCGCCTAGTGTCTGAAATTGAATTGTGGGAAATGCACCTCGTAAAACCATACCACCATCAGCGGTAATTGAGCCGCTGATGGTTAAATTACCAAGCATCGACACGTTGCCGGTCGAGAACTCGTGGATGTATCCCAAATCGGCGTTGTACGACACTTTGCCGGGATTGAAGCCGATATAGCCCAGACGGACCTCTCCGGGGGCCATGAGGGCAAGGTAGCCGGGATGCGTGGCATCGCCGCCCTGTATGAAGGCCCGGCCACCGCCAGAAGATGGAGTGCCCGCACTGACGAAACTGGTGAAAGTCGCATCCGTGCCAACCAACGCATGATAAAACTGCGAATAGGTGTCGTTGACCGAAAACTTGTTGACGCTGTTGATCCAGAAATTGATGGGATCGACGGTGAGGGTTTGGAGGTTGATCGCGGCGTTGGAGAGCAGGCTGCCGCCCGCTCCATACGTAACCAGACGCAAGTCGAAGTCTTCCGTGCTGGGGCTGACCAGATCGATGTAGGCCCCGCTGGGGCCGGTGACTTGCAATTCGCCAAAGCCCGACGAGGCGACGATATCGACAACGCCGCGCAGGGTCGTTGAGCCGTTGACGAAAAAGTCTCCCGTGATGGTGTTGCTGCTGCTGCCACCGCCGCCAACCGCTGGCGCAGCAGGAATCCATTGAACCGAATTTCCGTCGTTATAATAAACGTAAAGCTGCCCGCCGCCGGTCACGGCATCGCTGTTCCACCAAAGCTGATCGATCACCGGGGCTGGCGGGGGTGCCGGGCCGACGAAGAAGATAGCGCCCGTGCCGCTGCCGCCACCGGCATGCTCAAGCACCCATGCCGCCGTCACCAGTTCCGTGCCCAGTGCGCCCACCGGGGGTGTCACGCCAAGGGCGACACCGGGAAATTGCGTGGTGCCGTTGCGATAGAACGACCACGTAGCCTGAACGGCATCACCGTCGCTTCTGTGCCTGATGACCAACGCACCTTGATCGGTGTCAGCAATGTATATCTGCGATGCCTTCTGATCCACCGCTGAGTAAGTCGATACAAGGTCCATACCGGCCCAGCCGGTAAGGTTGAGCCACGACGCCTGCACATAGCCAGTGTCGTAACCCGGCCCAATAACAACACCCGGTCCAGCCTCACCGGGGAATGTCACCGTGCCCAAACGCCCGAAGACATACTTCGACTGTATGTTAAACAGGTCGTTGTGGTGAAACAGGACGGTATCGCCGTTCTCGGTACGCCACGATGACCGCTTCTGATCGACGGCTCCATCTGTCTTGTAGAAGGCAAACAGTGGATTTGTGCCTTGGGCCGTATAGTCGGCGGCCTGTATGTAGCCCTCAGTAACAAACGAAAGCGTGTAGCCATTCAGCGCATTGAGCGCGCCGGGCAAGGTCAGGATGCCCGAGCGGGAAAAAGTCCACAACGCCAGCGGGTTTCCCGCGCTTTCGGGATTGGCCTGCAAGCGCAAGGACTGATCAGTTGACCAGCCGCGCAGGGACCAGTTTTTACGGTCAACGGGTGCGCCCGTGATGATCCAGTTGACCATCGGATCATCGTTGTCATAGAGCGAGAGATGGCCGCCGGTCTGGGCAATCTCCACCCGGCCTTCTGTCGGATTGTTGATGATGACCGGGCCAATCGGCCCGCCCGTGATCGGCACATAACCGGCAAGCTGAGACACCAGCGCCACCGTGCCGGTCGCAGCGGGCCACGTAATGACAACGCTGCCGGAAACGGCAGCAGCCTGAATCTGGGCGGTGCCGGACGTTGCGCCGTAATAGACAGTCTGCCGGTTGCTATTGATGGCAAACAGATTTTTGTTGCCTGCCGTATTGGCGAATACATGGCTGTCAAAATTGCTGCTACGAAGCGTGACGCCGACACCAGACTCAAGCAGCGTTCCAAACAAGGACCATCCCAATTCTCTGGTGACACGGACAGGTCCGGCGTCCTGTTGAATGATCTGGCTGCCCCCTCCCGTATCGATATTGGCGAAGATGACCTTTGAGGAACTCGCGACATTAGCAGCAACATCGAAGATGGCAGTCGGGGCGCGGCCAATGCCCAAAGGCCCGGTGAGCGTGCCGCCGCTCAACGGCAGGAATCCCCCAAGGCCGCCAAGTCCCGACGTGACAAACTCCGTCGTCGCCAGCTTGAGCGTGCTGTCCCCTACCGGGGGTGTCGGGGCGATGGGATAGGTGATGAAGCTGACGATGCGGTTGGAGGAAATCCGCATCGCTTCCGTAGGTCCAAAGCCGCCCACCGGAGTAACCATGAACTCCAGCCGGGACGGAATGAGCCCATACGTTTCAGCCGTACCCGGAGTGACCGTAGCATCCACTCTGGCCCGCATGCTGGCGCTCTCGGTAAACTGAACGCCGTCGCTGCCATCGAAGGAAATGATGCCCATCGTGTCCCCGACATTGAGGACACCGGGGGCTCCGATTGTCGTGTTACGCGACGTGCCCATGACGATAACCGGCCCGGCTTGGGAAGCCGTGTACCGATACATGGACAAGGTGGTGCTTGTCGTAGGCGAGTTTACAATCTGGAGCGATCCATACGTGCCCTGACCTTGGGCCTGACCGATAATGCGCGCGGTGTAGCCGCCAATCGTTGCGTAGTTGGAGATGTTGGCAATCGTGCCGTTGATCACCGTGCCGGTGAGCGAGCCGGGAAATACCGTGCTGCCGTCACGATGGAAATACCAGCCCTTCTGGACGGTTACGGCAGCGGCATCGGTAAGTGCCTCAATGGCAAAAGAACCACTGCCGGGAGTAGAATTGCGGGGTTGAACGAGCCAAGACTTCGCATCTACCGGATTGTCGATGATCCTGAAATGAAAGCCGCGCGCAAGGTTGGCTCTGGAATACGAAGTAAACGATCCGTCTTGCCAGACATGCGAGCCCGCACCGGGATTGGGCCAGTTGTAATGAACATGCAAATCGCTCTGCATCGTCAGGCCGCCGAAACGGTCCCACGCCGACGAATAGAACGGCACGCCTGCGTCGTTGACCGCGCCTAGCTCAAAAAAGCCATCGCCGTCTCGAACCCGCGTCGCCCATTTTTTCTGGTTGGCCGGATTGCTGGTGTTTGAATAGTTGAGCGTGGGCACCGAGAGGGCAGTGATGTTGATTTTCGCCGCCGTGATCGAGGCGTCGTCCGGCTCCATGTGAATGACCGAGCCCACCCACAGATCGCCGCTGACCGTGCCGCCGGTCAGCGGCAAGTAAGCCCCGGTAATCTCGGTGGCGATGGCCGCCGCCACGTAGGCCGTGGTCGCAACGGTCGTGTCGTTATCGGGATAGGGCACGGTCGGTGCCGTCACCGCCCCGGTGAAGTGGGCGTTGTTGCCGGTAAGGGTGTCGCTGTAGGTGATGTCACCCGTGATTTCGAGCCCGGTGGACGAGAAGTCGGCAACCTCGATGCCGTTGATGGTGACGTTTACGTGGCCCGGCCCTTCGCTATAGAAGCCGTCGTCATTCAGGATGTCGCCAAAGTAGATCGCCGGGGCCGTGACCGTGCCGGGGTCCAGCCCAATCGCCTGCCCGTTGAGCCAGATCGCCCGCCCGGTAAAAGTAGGATTGTTGAGGATCGGGTTGTCGGCAAACACCAACGCGCCGCGTCCCGTCGTGGGATACGGAGCGCCCCTCTGGTCGCTAATGCGGACGGGGGTGCCGCCTTGAACGACAAGGGTGACGTACTGCGGGGCAGTGGTCATGTATTGATCCCCTAGGTCTTGATTATCTTATTCATAATGATGGTCGGCTGCACGTTGGTCCGCACGTCCGAAGCCACGTTAGCTGCGTCCGTCACGCCATGCGCGCCGAAGCTGTTGATGTAGGCGTTGAGGCCCTGACCTTGGGTCCAAGCACCACCATCATGGGTGTGCGCCTGCGCGGCGTAGCCACCGCCACCGAACTGCAAGCCACCGACACCGGAACTCTCGCCGCCCGTGGTGAAAGCGACGTACTGCGCGCCCGTCGTGTAGCCGCTGGCGGTATAACCGTAATTGGAGCCGTTGCCCGCCCAGCCGCCGACACGGACGAAAAATCCACCGAAGTATGAATTGTACTGGACGGCATCTATACCGCCGGGATGACCAAGCGTGTTGGAATCATTACCGCCGGGGAAGTAGGCATTACGCAGCCTGCCCGTACCGCCATCCGGCGCGGCGATAACACGACCGCGAAGATCGGGAAGATTGAACGTCGTTGATCCGTCGCCTGCGCCATAATAGGCACCAATAACGCCAAACAGCGCCGCGTAGGTCGTCCGGCTCACCGCCTGCCCTTGGCACATCAGCCAGCCGGTCGGTGCCGTGGCCCCGGCATAGTCTATGATGGAGCCGGTCGGGACCATAACGTCAGCCGTAAGCCGCGCCTTCACCCATTCCGTCGAGGCAATTTCTTTGTTGGAACTGGCCGGGTCCGGCGATCTTCCAATGATGCCCAGTCCGTCGTCCTTGAGAACGAGCAGCGGCGCAGTGTAGGCGTTGTTGATGATGTCGAACTGACCGCCAATGGAACGCAGCCACTTGCGCGGCGTGGCGCTATCTCCGAACAGAAGAAGGCCCGCGCCGTTGACGCCCGTTCCCGTCACCTGAAGTATCTGGGTATTGCCGCTGTTGTCGGTGAACACGCCGCTGGTGCCGCTGAAAGGCTGGTAGACGTTGAGAACACCAGTCTGCGCGTTGACGATGTGAATACCGTTGACGAACGTATTGACGGCACCTGAGCCGGAAAGATCGATGGCCCCGGTGGACATAACGGTGCCGCCACTGCCCAGCGTGTAGAGTCGCAAATCGAAGTCGTCGCTTTCCGGCACCTTCAAATCCAGATAGGCCCCGGTGACGCCGCCAATTTCGATCATGCCGTAGTCGGTGGACGACTTGACCGTCAGGAAGCTGGCGTTGAGCGTTACCGGCGTAAAAATCTCAATCCCAGCCCCAGCGATTTGCATGTACGGCGTCGTTTGATCAACTGCACGAAACAGATGGAACGTATTGGTGTAATAGTTTGTGGCATTGGTGGCATTGCCAACAGTGACGTTGTTGACAGGCGACAACGGCGCGCGGAGCGCCGTGTAGTTGCCGTCCACTTCCGGAAGCAGGACCGGCTGGCCGTTGAACTGGAAATTGCCTAGGGTATTGACGTTGCTGCTGAAGCTGGCGCTCGTGCCGGTGAGCGTGCCATGGAGGGTCAGATTGCCGGGACCGCTGAGCGTGCCGCCGGTCAGCGGAAGGTAATTGCCCGGTGCTGCGGTCGTCTCCGATATGGTGAGTATGCGGCCATACGTATCGACTTCAATCGTGAGCGCCTTACCGGCACTGCCGTAGATGCCGACAGTCACACCGCTGTTCATCAGCGAAATGGTGCCCTGATTGACCAGCGGATTGGTCGGCGTAATGCTGATGCCGTCGCCACCCATGATGCTGGTGACTGTGCCCGCACCGGCAAAAACCCAAACGGCATCGATGCCGTTGCTGCCCATGACTGAGCCCGGCGGACCAAGCGGCAGGCGGGTGTCGGCTTCGCCGTAATACCAGATATCGCCGCGCGTCGTCAGCGGCGAATGGTAGGGACCGTTAAGCTCGCCGGTATAGGTGATGTCACCGTTGATGACGATGCCGTCGCCGTTGATATCGACAATCGGCTCGCCGTTGATGCCGATATTGATGTGGCCCGGCCCCGAGCTATAGATGCCGTCGAGATTGTCCTCGTCGCCAAAGTAGAGCGGCGGATCGGCTACTGATCCGCTATCAAGACCAAGATCGGTGCCGGGGTCCAAGGTGATAGAGCCCTTGAAGACCGCCGAATACATGGTCGGGTTGACGTTGAACACCAACGCGCCATGGCCCGTTGTCGGGTATGGCTTGCCCAACTGATCGGCCATACGGATCGGCGTTCCGCCACCGCTGACGAGGGTGACGTACTGGATTGGATTGGCGCTCATCTAGGCCCCCAACAGGCTACGCAGATAGCGGACGCGACCGCCTTCCGCTTTTTTCTCGGCCGGGGGACGACCAACGACCGCTATGTAGTTTTGCGTCTCAGGAGGCAAAAACTCCGCATAATGTCGTCCCGTTTCCTTGGCCTTCTCCAGAGCCCTCTGTACGTTTCCCGGCCCTGCGTTGTAGGCCGCCGCTGCCAAGATCGGATCGCCAAACGTCTTCAGTTGCGCCTCGTAGTAGGCTTTTCCAAGCGCAAGATTGTAGTCGCGCGCCTCCGCATCCTTGGCCGGATCGCCAGTCGGGCCGCGATTGAATAGCTCAGGGTTCCATGGCAGTCCCGCCAGCTTGGCGGCTTCCGGAGCCGTGCCCGGCATGATCTGGGCGATGCCCAGCGCGCCAGCAGGCGACGTGATGATCTTGCCGTTGCTGAAGTGCGTCCCGCCGCTTTCCTGTTTGATCATGTTGCCGAAGATGCCTTCGGCAGTGCCGGTCAACGTGGTGCCTGAGCCCTTTGCCGCATTGGGATTGGCCGCCACGGCAGCCGCCATCTTCTTGCGTTCTTCCGCCATGGCCTGAAGCTGGGCGTCGATGGCGCTCATCCGCTGATTGAAGTCGCCCTTGTCCTCTTTCTGGGACTCCGGGTTGATGATGCCCGCGATGCTCTTGCCGATATCGCTAATCTCATGGCTGGCTTCGGTCGGCATCTTCAGCATTTCCGGCTGCGGGATGTCCATGCGCGGCGGCGGCGGCGATTGCAGCATGGTCGATGGACCGACAGGACGGGCTTCCGGTATGGCAACGGACTTGCCGAACACGCTGGAAGGCGCACGCGCGGCGGCGCGCATCGCGGCAACAGGAACCCCCGCCTCGCTGGTCGGTGCTTGGTCGAAGAAGTTGCCCCAGCTTTCCATTACTGAGTCCTGTCGCTTTCCTGTGGCACGTAGTGCCGCTCAGAACCGGGGACCCCGCTGTACGGCAATACCTTCGCCGTCCTGTTTATGCCGGTGTTCCAGTTGGCCTTGTTGCGCTGACTCTTGGACAGAATTTCTCGGATTGCCTCGACGGCATCCTGATTGCCGCGCTCACCTTTCATCGCCAGCAGCTTGGCCACGGCATTGGCTGTAGCCTTGGACGCCTCACCCCGGTCAGTGAGACGCCCCACCCAGTGACGCCAAGTCGATGGCGCAGACGGATTGACCACCGTCGCCACGATGTCGGAAAGCACGCTGGGATCATCGAACTCCTTGCTCATCTCGCCGCGTCGTGCCGTTTGGCTGCCTGCCAGCGCGCGCGCCGCATTGCTGTGGCGCTCTTCCAACTGCATCATTTCCTTACGCATCTGGTCCCACTCGCCCATCTTGTCAGGCGGCACCAATGCCTTGTACTTCTCGGCCAGATTGGGCTTGTTCATTATGTCAGCCCAATTCGTCTGGAATTTGCTGGCGTCGCTGCCTACCAGCTTTTGATACAACGCCCGCTGCCCGCCGATACGAAACATATCCTTGGCGGCATCCGAAATATTCGGATCGGCAAGGAATGCCTCGATATCCTGTTTGCCAATGCCCTGATCCAGTTCATTGACACCCTTGCCGAACACATCTTCGCGGCCCTTGCGGAGGGCATCGATCAACTGCGATTCCTCGCCATACTTCCGCATTGCCTGCTTGTATGGGTCACTGGAGTTCATGATCGCTTCGTTCAAGTCGTTGCGAATATCAAACGTGTTCTTGGTATTGAATTTGGGCTCAGTCTTGGCCAAAAGATCAAGCGACCGCTTGATGTCGTGAAGATGCTGGACATTGAGATCGATGATATTGCCATCGGCATCGAACGTGCCAATCTGACGAGGGCCGCCACGTTGCGTCTGCGCCCACGTTCTGGCTGTTCCAACCACGTCAGGATGCAATTGAGACGCACGCCGGTAAGCATCGAGAATTTCTGGCGACGTGACGTTCTGGGCGTAGGCGGGCTGAAATCCGGTCAAAGCCTCCTGCGCGCGATGCTTCAACATCTGGTCTTCGGTGCCACGGAAATTGGCGTCGCCCATCAGTCGCTTGAACCAATTGCTGACAAGCCCGTGCTGCGACTCGTCGCGCGCAAGGTCTTCCGGCAAGGTCTTGTTGTACTGGCGACGGACAATATCCTTCGCCAGATTGGCAGTGTCTTCGCCGCCTTTGAGCGACACGGCTTCGGTCGTGCCGGGCAGCACATCGGCCATCATCACGTCCCGGCCCTTTTGCTGCGGCCCTATGGGACCCGGCACCGATATCGCCGCGTTGGCGCGCTGCTCAGCCAGTGCCGTCTTTAGATCGTTGGCAGCCGCGTTGGCGAAGTCGGGATGTGTCGTGTCGATGGTGCCATTGGGGCGGCGCGGAACGGCATTAGGCAAGCCATAGGCATCGGAACGATCCGTCTGCAACCTCTTACGCAGATAATCGGCAACCGAATTGTTCTTGCTCAGCACGACGTTTTTGCCGTGTTCAAGCAGCTTGCCAACGCCTGTTGTAGCCAGCCCGGCCCCGGTGCCGAACAGGGCACCATAGCCCGCGTTTTCGAGACGATTTTCAACTCCGCCTTCGCCACCGGCAAAGCCGCCCGCCGCGCCCAGTCCCGCGCCCGCAGCGGTGTTTTTGATCAACTGAGCCCACTTGGGACTGTTGGCGGCAAACTCTGCGGCACGTCCCGCCATGGGCAGCTTGGAGGCTAGATTAGCCGCCATCAGCCCCCCACGGGTGCCCTGCAACAGTGCGCCAGCACCCATGGTCAGCGGAATAGTCGCCAGCGCGCCCGCACCCTGTAAGGCTATGCTTTCGAGATTGCCGTGCTTGTCGGCGTAGTCCTTGACGCCCTGCCGCTCAGCCGCCAGCGCCGTGTCGTAATCGGTGCCGCCCCAGCTTTGAGGAATGAGCGAGCGTATCTTGGCGACGCCTTCGTCGGCCAATGGAATGACGCCCTGTCCAAAGGTGCGATAGAAATTCACGTCCCCCAAACGGCTGTTGACCGCCTCGCTGACACCGGGAATCGCCATCAACGGGCCAAGCGGCGTCGCGGCAGTGGCGATGCGGGCAATCCTCGCCAGATTGCTCTTGGGAAGATAATTTGTTCCGTCGTCGGTAGATGATGCGGCGGGAGGAGCCGGTGTGGGTGACGCAGGGAGCTTATCTGGCGCGTTCTGCTTCATCCAGCTTTCGATGCGTCGATCTATGACCTTCTGATCGGTGTCATCGTCAAAGGTGAACTCTTGGCCATATCGGGTGACTTTTTTCGTCATGGTCTAATCCCATTCCGGACCAAGATGAACGGCTCCACCGCCCTTGTACTGGCCGCCTTCGGCATGGGCTGGTGCAGCATCACCGTGTTTCTTCTTCATGTATTCTTGCCATGAGATGCGTGCCGGGTTGGGCACCACCATGCCGTTATCGGTGAAGCCTGCGCGTCCTTCATCCGAACGGGCATACTCGGCCCACGCATCATCGGCACCCATAGTCGTCTTGTAGTGACTGAAGTAGGTATTGATGAATTTGCGCTTCTCGATCTGGTCTTTCAAAATCTGGCTACGAACAGCCAATAGATTCCTGTTGGCGTCTTCCAAGCCACCAATCCGGGGCACGGCTTTCTCAAACAACTCGCGCTCAAAGTTGGAGATAGCGCCCTGTCCCTGCGGCACACCATGAATCTGGTTCTTGGTGAAGATGGCTTCGATTTCGTCGTGCGCCGCTTGCGGATAACGCGCATGGGGGAAGACCCCCGCCGTACGACCAGTGATGCCGGGGTATTTCTTCATAATCTCGGTAGCCCGCTCGATGCCGCGAAGCTCTGCAAGGTTCTTGTCCTGCTCGACTTGATTGTCCTTGGTTTCCTTCTCGTAGTTGGCCCGCTCTATCTTGTAGGCAGCCATCGCGTCGGTCGGGCTGGTAAGGCCGTCGTAGGTGTAGCCGGTCGGCTTGGGAGGCAACCCCAGCGACTTGGCCTTGTCGATATCTTCCGGCTTGTCGCCCGGCACCTTGAAACCGCCCTTGGGCGCGGAATCAAAGATGGCGCGATTTTGCTCGACAAACTTCTTGATGCTTTCCTCGGGCACCTTGAGCGAACGCGCAGTCCCTTCATAGAAGCTGAGAAGTGCCGCCTGTCTTGCTTCCGGTGTCGCAAAGTGGCCTTCACCCATAACCTTGATTTGAGCCAAGGCCCTTTCCATGGCGTGATTGTTGGCCTTTTCTTCCAGCGCCGCCGCGTTGTCCGCCGCCTTCTGCCCAACCTTGTCGGTCTGTCCCACCGTCTTGATAAGGCCCGATTCGATGGCGCGAATGGTCGATTCGTCGCCCACTTGCAGTGCGCGCAGATAGGCCAGCTTGTCCTGTAGCGGGGCCTGTTCGATGCCTGCCCGCTTCATCGCCATCGTCGCCAGCTTGTACTGATAGTCTTCCTCGTCGCTGCGGTCCTTCTGGATCGCCGGAACCATCTGTTTGATGCCCGCACCAAGCTGCGAACCAAAATCCCCGGTTCCGCTCAACATGCCCGCACCCAGCGCCATCAACGGCAGATTGGAACGGCCTTCACGGCTGCGCTTCAACGACGCCGTAGTGTCGTCCAACAGCTTGCTCATCGTATCGACGGTTAGCTGCTGCTTGCTGAAGACGTTATCGACTTCCTTGGTGCGGTTGGCCATCGACGCTTCATGCTTGGCCAGAAACTCCAATCCCATGGCCTTTGCGGCTTCGGGATTGGTCATCGGCGCTTCGATCACGGGCGGCGCAGGCGCAGGCGCTACCGCAGGCGCAACGGTCCCACCATCGTCATAGCCCGGCGGGGGATTGCCGAAGGGAGAGGGACCGTTGCCAGCCATCAGCGCCCGCCCCCGCTGTAAGGCATATTCGTCGCCATCGAAACCGTATTGAACGCATCACCCAGATAAGGGAAAAGACTTTCTATCCGGCGAGCGTGTTGGGCTGCTCTAATCAATTTATCGGCGCTGCCAACGCCTATGGCGTTGGTGAGCCAGTTACCGGCCTGTCGGGCCTTTTCCCCGCCGCCCGTCTGTGGCGCACCAAAGAAATTGTCCACCCCGGTACGGATGCCTTCCATGGTCGGAAGCCAAGACTTGCCGCCTATGTCCAAGCCCTCGCGCGCGGCGTTAAGCGCGCTGCCGGGAAGTCCCGCAACCTGCGCCATGTCGGCAATGCCATGAAGGCCCTGCCAACCCATGTCCTTCCAGTAACGCGGCAAGTCAGCCCGCGCCTCCTGTTCGTATCCCTCAAGCCGCGAGTTGTTTTCTGCCAAACGCTGTTGCCGCAAGGCATGGCGGTCCGCCGGACTCCGCGAGAAAGGCCCCGGATTAAGCCGCTTGTCGAGGCCCACACTGGAATCGAGGAACGGGCTATCCATGTCCCGCATCCAAGAATCGTAATCGGGGTCAAGGGTTTCACCGCCTTGGTAATAGCCCGGTATCGACCCGCCACGCGCCCGTCGCAGGGCTTCGTGATAGTTCACCGTCTTGTAGCCCTGTTCGTTGTGGCCCACGGCATGCGGGCGCTTGCGCTCCACGTCCTGTGCGCTCAAGCCCCTCATGCGGAAGGGCGAGTTCTTGTAGTTGTAATCGATGACCTTCAGGCCGTTGTGGGTGGTGCCCACACGTTCGATGTTCTCTTTCGCCCGCTCGTCAGACAGGAAGGGGAGGACTGACGAGGCGATGCTGGCAACGGGGCCTAGTATGCTGCCGATACCGCCTCCGCCCCCTCCGCCCCCACCACCACCGCCTCCCAGAAGGCCGCCAAGGCCGCCCATCAGGCCGCCAAGGCCGCCACCGCCGCCTCCACCGCCCGAAGGCGCGGCTGCTGGTGCCGCTTGGGGCAATGGTCCGAAGTTGCCATATGTCGCTTGGCTGGGAGCTACAGGGCCTATTTTAAGTTCATCACCAAACGGTCCATCCGGAGAATCTTCATCTAAGGCCGAGCCACCTTGAGCGTAGCCCACGGGACCTCCGTGCGCGAACGTGATGCCCGTTCCGGCAACGTCGCCCCATCCTGAGCCCATCATGTCGAAGTAATTGCCGCCCGGCTGAAAATCTGCGGGCATGTAGGCATTGTCCGCACCACTTCCCACCGCAGCGGTTGGCGTGATGCCAAGCATCTCGTCGGTCGGGTTTCCAGATTCGCTACCACCGAACAGGCCCATGATGCCCTTCGCCAACTTGCCCAAGTCCTTGTTGTTGACGGCATTGCTGGTGCCGCTGGAGCCTGATCCACTCCCGCTGCCCCTTTCAGATGTGGGCAGAGGCCCGAAACGACCGTACTCGGCGTGGGCTGGGCCTATTTGGCCCATCTTGAGCAGCGTGCCGAAGGGGCCACTGGGAGCGTCTTCGTCCAAGGCCGCGCGATCAGTTTCCTTCGGCGGAGCAGCCTGTCCACCCGCTGCAAGATTGATAAAGGTCAGCGGCGTGCCTTCGGTAACATCATTCCACGCTTCGCCGGGATGACCTTCGATAAGTGCGCCGATACCGGCACCCGCGCGGCCCAAGCCTTCGGCCCATACATCACCAAAGCCGGGGGTGATGATGTTGCCGAGAACATCGCCAACAAGACGCCCGCCCTTATTGCCAATCTGCTCACCTTGGCCGTACTTCTCGCGTCCGCTGCTGCCGTCGAAGCCTTCCCAGATGTTGGCCACCGGATCGAGCGGCGTCTCAGGCGAATCCTTCTCGCCCTGATAATTGAAGATGCTGTCGCCTGTGCCATAGAGGTCTTTGGCAATGCTGAGCCACGGCATGCCAGTGCCGCCGCCCACGTCGCCGCCGCCCAGATAACCCGGCACGCCACCACCATCGGCAAAGTCCAACTTGCCGCGAATGCCCGCGCCCCAGTTGGGCTTCGCCTGCGCTCCATCAGGACCAACATCCTTGCTGAAATGCCCTTGGACACCGAGACGTAAATTCGGGGAAACCTGATGCTCGTATCCGCCTTCGGCAGAAAACATCCTGTCGCGCGGATCGTAGAAGGCCCCACCCGACAGGCGACCCTTGCCAATATCAACCCCGGCATTCCACGGCGATACGCCCTGCGGATTGATGAGATGGGTCCGGCCACCTTCATCGTAACCCGGCACGCCACCGCCACGGGCCAGCCGCAGCTTGGTCAATTCGCCGGTCGTCGCCTTGTGCATCTGTCGTTCATGCTGATGCACTCCGCGCTCAATCATTGAGCGGTCCTGAGCCTCGTCGTTGTTAAACGGACCACCATGAAACACGCCACCCTTGGCAAACCGGCGATTGGCCGGATGCGGCATCGGCGGGGGCGGCTGCGGCATCGGATTAAGGGCCGCCGCCGTAGGGGGAGACGGCGGCGGCATTCCCGGCATGCCTGTGGGCTGCATGCCTCCCATCCCGCCCATAGGGCCGGGCTGGGGTGGTGCCCTCATGGCGTTGCGCTTACGGACGCCGGTCACAGTCGGAACGTAGCCGCCCGCGTTGAAGTAGTTAATCTGGCCGCCGCGTGCGGAGTTTTGGGTTTGGTTGTTGTTGTTCTTTTCTTCCTCGCCGCCGCCCATCGCGCCCGCAAGGGCTGCACCCGCACCGACAATCTGACCGAACGGTGAACCACCCGCCTGCGTGGATGAGCCTCCTACCTGCGTGTTGCTGCTGGTCTGATTGTTGAAGTTGCTGGTGGTCGGAAGCTGCCAGCCTTGAGCCAAGGACTGCTGCATCTGCAAGCCTTGCAGCGGCAGGGACTTCTTCTGCTGTTCAAGCCCCTGCTGCTGATTGCCCACGCTCAGCAAGGCATTGGCGTCGGTATAGCCCGCGTTCTGGCGGTCCAGACCCATCTTCTCCTGCGCCTGCGCGGCGCTGATGTTGGCCGCCGTCGCCTGCGTGCCGATATCGGCCGTCGTCTTGCCAAAACCGGCGCGGGTCTGGGCGTCCTGAATGGCTGTCTGTGCAGCTTGCGGAGCAAGGCCCGCTATTCTGTTCTGATCAGCGGTTGCCGCCGTCAGCCCGCTCTGCCAGCCCTGATTGGCCATCTGGGCTAGCTGCTGATTGAGCGAGTTTTGCTGGTTGTAGACGGCATTGCCCACGGCATCGCCATGCCGCTCACGGCCAAACTGGGCCGCCGCTCCACCCGTAAACTGATCGTTGATACGCTCCAGCGTACCACCCGGTGCTTGGAATGCCGTATTGCTGGCATCGGCCACAGCACCCATCGCGTCCTTCTGGAACGGGCTCATGTAATTGCCAACCGTGGTATTCGCACCTTGGCTGGCTTGCTGAGCGAACGGATTGAAGGCTTCGGTGCCGGTCTGCATGGCGGCAGCCTGATTGACGAAAGGCTGTGCGCTGCCCTGAATGCCCGCCGCCGTACCCTGCGCCGTGTTCAGTCCATTCTGAGCGGCGTTGAAGTTGCCCTGATAGACGCCTTGATTGTTGCGGACACCTTGGAAGGCGTTTGTCTGATCGGCGTTGAAGTCCGCGATGTACTTGCTGGGATCGCTGAAATCCAGATTGGTGGCGGCATTCAGCACGTTGCCACGCAACGTGTTGTACGCCGGATCGGTAATCTGGTTGTTGGTCGTGCCTGAGCTAGAGCCCTGTGAACTGGTGGTCTGCGACTGCGTAGCCGGGGTGCCGCCGAACAGGCTGCCCAAGAAAAAGCCGGGAAGATTGCTGCCTTTCTTGAAGGTGCCGCCCTTCTTGTAGTTGGGCACGTTAGGCGTACCTGCACTCTGCCGCCGGTCCTTGTAGACGTTTTCAAGCCGCTCACGCGCGTCGTTGCGCTTGATCACCGCATCAAGCAATCCCTCATGGCGGGCACGCTTGCCCTCTGGGCTGTAGTACGTGAAGGGCGATGGAGGAGCCTTCGGGACCGCAGGCACCGCTTTGACGAGCGGATCAACCTCGCCGCCCGTGTCGTACTTGCCGCCGCGCTTGAACGCCTTGCGTGGCTTACGAATGCCGCCCATGGCCCCGAACGGACCAGCCGAAGGCCCCACCGAAGCGGGGCTGAGCAGAGGGAATTTCTTGGCCATCAGCCCTTATCCTTTCCCCGGCGACGCAAGCCGTCGCCCATCGGATTGCCGACAAGGTATTCCTGTGCCGATTTGGCAGGCGGCGAGAACTTGCCTCTCGTCAACGCCTTGCCTTTGTGCTTGCGAAGATTGGCGCGCATCTCGTCCATTTTCTTGGCACCATGATCGGGATTGCCGTCGCCCAGCAACGCCATCGACTCGGCGTCCATGACATATTCCTTGGGGCTCAATCGGGCGTTCACGTCGTCGGCCCGGCCGCTGGTGCCGCCGTACTCGTTGCCCACGAAATTCTCGCCACCGCTGTCGAAGGTGTGGCGCACCGGCATCTTGGCCGAACCGTAAAGCTCCGGATATCCCCCACGCATCAAGGGAATCGGTCCACCATCGGCTTTGTTGAAAGGCGACTTGGAAGTGTTAGGTCCGGCTGTTTTCGGCTGCACGTTTGTCACCCGGCCCTTGGCCGCCACCCGCTCAGCCCACGTTGGATCGCGCGCCGGATTTTGGCTGAACAGATTTACGTCGGGCGGGTACAGCGTGGACATATCGACCGAAGGGGGCGGCGGCGGCGGCCACTGTGGCGCAACGGCATTGTCCTCGCCCGGCATCGGTCCGAATGGTGTCTGGGACACCTGTGCTGATGGCGGCGGCCATTGCGGAGCCGTTGCCCTGTCTTCACCGGGCATCGCACCGACACCCGGTCCACTACCGGGAACCGGAAACATGCTCATCGGATTGGGCAGCGTGCTGGGATCGGGCAGCGGTCCAATCATCTTGTTGATCTTGTTATTCAGCGCGGCGGCACTGGAAATCTTGGTAACGGGCTTTGAGGCGGGCTTGGGCGGTCCGTACTGCACGTTGCCGAAGGGCGTGGGGGAATTTTCCAGCGACCGGAACCACGCATCCACGGCCGGATTTTTGCGGTCGTAGGGATCGGTTACACGCGGGTTCTTGCTGCCACCCGGCCGATACGGATCGCTTTCAAACTGGCGGCCAATCCAATCGACCACGCGCGAGCCAGCGGACGGACCGGGACGGCTGGCAGCCTTGTCGCTGCCGAACTGGCGACCAATCCAGTCCAAGACGCGCTGAAGGGCATCGGGCTCATAGCCCCGTGCCTGATTGGCCTGTTGTCGGGCAGCGTCGCGAGATTGCGTGAGATTCGAGCTACCGGGCGGGTTAGCCCTATCATACGGCGATACGGGCGGCGGCATGGGCAGACTCGCTTTGAGGTGTTACCTCACCAAGCCACTGTGCGCCGCAGGGCCTTTTAGGGCGCGGTATCATACAACGCCCATATCTGGCCCTACAATCAATTTGCGTCCCTACTCCTTGTTCCTGATGCCCAGTTTCGAGATGGCAT
>Ga0307498_10000002_pt1 | contig 26580 bp, 22 predicted proteins | sample 12_S_MG_FD_201369 | JGI IMG/M metagenome (GOLD analysis project Ga0307498, IMG submission 201369) | Soil microbial communities from Populus trichocarpa stands in riparian zone in the Pacific Northwest, United States - 12_S | ecosystem: Environmental > Terrestrial > Soil > Riparian zone > Trees...
TCCATTACTGACTCTGCATAGAGCGTGGTGATTTCGTCGTCATCGGCAAATTGCTTTGCGACCTTGGCCATTTCGGTCGCGTAGGCTGCGTCGAACGGCGCGCGGGCGGCCTTCGGATCGCTGCCGTCGTAGCGCGCTGCGAGCGCGCCGATGAGCGCCTGTTCACGTGGGCTTGCTTTACCGGCAAGCGATTTCGCCTTCTGCGCGGCAGCAAAGGCGGGTGCGACCGCGTCTTCCTGCATCGGAAGATTGATGTTGGGACCGAGCACCAGCGCCTCGCCCCAGAAGCACATGGCGCAGTCAGGATCGAGCTTTTGCGCCATACGGAATGCGCGCTGCGCTTCGCCGTGATTGAACGCGTAAGCGAGACGCAGGCCTTGATCGAAATAAGCTTGTGCGCGCTCGTTCGTGGTCGTGATCTTGTAAGTGATGGAGCCGAGGCCGGTCCACAGCGGTGGTTCGGTGTCCGCGAATGCCGGTGCGGAGCTGGCCGCGCTCATCTCGGCGCGTGGCACTTCGGTCTGTGCTAGGCGAGGCATCATGTTCGGCAAGGCGGTTACAGACGGCGTGTGGCAAACCGCAAAGTCCGGACCGACGAAGGGCGGCGATATGTCCAGGGCGGTCGCGCCTGCACCCGTGAGAGCAACGATGTTTCCACCCAGCAGCGTCAGTAGACCAGCGCTGCCAAGTGCCGCAGCTCCTGCAGAAACCAGTAGCTTTTGCGATCGAGTGAATGTCTTCATGTCGTCCTCCAAAATCGGGCGGAGGAAAAAATCTGCGGAATCTGAAATCCAGCGGGCCACACCGAGCCGGGATCCAAAGAATTTTGAACCTATTTCGGCCCTTCTGCAAGACAACAGGAGTGTCCGCTTTGGCACAAAGCGGACATTCACTTGTGCGATGCACATGTCTGCTTTTGGCCCAAAGCGGACATTGGCACTAATCAGCGTTTGAGGCCCGATAGAGTGCCATTTGCCCAATCGCCACCGGTCACAAAGTGCTAGGCTTCAGACCTTGCACAAGGTGTGTTCTTGGGGGAGCGCATGCGACTTCATCACATTCCTCGGCGGTACGGCGGTCGCGTGGTGACGTCGGCTTGTGCGCTGCACATGTCTGCTTTTGACCCAAAGCGGACATGAGCGGTCCCTTAACCGGCCTCGGTTGAACCGCTACGATTGGGCTGTCCTGAGCCTCAATGAGATGGCGCAACAAACCGATTGCACCGATTCCAGCTGGTTGACCCGGCGAGAGCCATTTTGATCTGGGTCAACGATTGTTGAGCCAGATCCACGACTATCCACGCTTCAAGATAATCTCTTCTTGAAGACATGGGAGGCACTACTACTGAGGCGTCCGCCAAAGATTCGTTGTTGGATTGGACCATGGGCCAACTCGATTTTGAGAGCCCGCTTCTAACAATTCCATTAAACGGATGCCATGAGCGCAGACCGAAGGGTTGAATTCGATGATCGGGCAACTGACCAAAAATGAACGTCAAATTGCATTGATCATTCTGCTCGGTCTCGCCGTCTGCGGATTGGCAATGGCGGTTGCTGGTCGCCATGATCCTGTTGGTGGGCATGGCGCTCTGGTTATTGTCGCTGCGCTTGCAGGGATATTTTTCGTCATCTCGGGTTACTATCTACCGGAACCCACGGAAGAGCGGCACTACCACTACTACGACGATCCAACCAAAGCCGGCATCATTCTTGCGATGGGTTGGGCCGTATTCGGCTTGTTTGTCGGCGATTGGGTAGCCTGGCTTTTGGTCTATCCCGAATTCACCTTCGATGCTGCCTGGTCGAGCTTCGGGCGAATTCGACCGGTTCACACCACAGCAGTAATCTTCGGCTTCGGCGGTAATGGGTTGATCGCAACCTCGCTCTATGTGCTGCAGCGAACGTCTCGAGCGCGGCTCCCGGATCAACTGAGCCCCTGGTTTGTCCTGCTTGGCTACAATTTGTTCTGCGTGGTCTCGGTTACCGGTTACATGATGGGGATCACGCAGTCGAAGGAATATGCCGAACCAGAGTGGTACGCCGACATCTGGCTGGTGATCGTCTGGGTCACCTATTTCATCATCTATCTGCGCACATTGGCGCGGCGCAAGGAGCCGCACATCTACGTGGCCAATTGGTACTACATGGCTTTCATCGTGGTCGTGGCTGTATTGCACATCGTCAATAATCTCGCGATCCCGGTGTCGCTCGGACACGCCAAAAGTTACTCGTCCTTCTCGGGCGTCCAGGATGCGATGACGCAATGGTGGTACGGCCACAACGCGGTCGCGTTCTTTCTGACCGCGGGTTTTCTCGGCATGATGTACTACTACCTGCCCAAACGCGCCGATCGGCCAATTTTCTCCTACCGGATGTCGATCATCAGCTTTTGGGGCATCACCTTCCTCTACATGTGGGCGGGGTCGCATCACCTACACTACACGGCACTGCCGCATTGGGTGCAGACACTCGGAATGACCTTCTCGGTGATGCTGCTGGTCCCGTCATGGGCGTCTGCCGCCAATGCGCTGCTGACTCTGAATGGCGCCTGGGACAAAGTCCGCGACGACGCTACATTGCGTTTCATGATGGTGGCGGCCGTGTTCTATGGGCTGTCGACATTCGAAGGATCGTTCCTCGCGGTCCGGCCGGTTAATTCTCTCTCCCACTACACGGACTGGACGGTCGGCCATGTCCACGCCGGCGCGCTGGGCTGGGTCGCGATGATCACCTTCGGGGCGATCTATGCGTCGGTGCCTTGGCTCTGGAAAAGGGAGGGCATGTATTCGGCAAGGCTCGTCGAGGTGCATTTCTGGTTCGCAGTTGCCGGGACCATCATCTATGTCTTCGCGATGTGGAACTCCGGCATCATCCAGGGTCTGATGTGGCGCACCTACAACGAAAGCGGGACGCTCGCTTACTCGTTTGTCGATTCACTTGTCGCGATGCGCCCGTACTACATCGCGCGCGCGATCGGGGGCCTCTTCTTCCTGATTGGGGCAGTCGTCGGCTGCTACAACATCTGGATGACGATCCGGACGGCGCCACGAAAAACCGGCGAAACGATCGCGGAGCGCCCCGATCCTGTAATTGCGGCCACGCCGGTGCTCCAGCCGGGGGAGTGACGCATATGTTCGGATTGCACTATCGGCTTGAACGCAAGGCAATCGGTCTGGTGCTCGCGATCATTAGCGTCGCCAGCATCGGCGGCCTCGTTGAAATCGCCCCGCTGTTCACCATCCGTCAAACTGTGGAAGACGCGGCCGATATGCGTGTCTATACGCCGCTCGAGCTAGCCGGACGTAACATCTATATCCGCGAGGGGTGCTACGCCTGCCACTCGCAGATGATCCGCACCTTGCGCGACGAGGTTGAGCGTTATGGCCCTTACTCGCTCGCGGTCGAGTCCAAATACGATCACCCTATGTTATGGGGCTCCAAGCGCACCGGACCTGATCTGGCGCGCATCGGTGGCAAGTATTCGGACGAATGGCATGTTGCCCACCTGAACAATCCCCGGGACGTGGTTTGGCAATCGGTCATGCCGGCCTATAGGTGGCTCGCAAGAACGTCGTTGCGGAGCGATGATCTCGGGCTGCACCTCAAGGCCCTGCGCGCGGTCGGTGTGCCTTATACGGATGAGATGATCGCCAATGCGCAATCCGACGCCTATGGGCAGGCGGCACCCGACACCCCCTTCGCCGAGGGCGTCGTCAAGCGTTATGGCCAGGCGACGAACGTTCGCTCCTTCGATGGCGTGCCCGATGTGCTCACGGAGATGGACGCGCTTGTCGCTTATCTGCAGATCCTTGGACGGTTGACCGATGCGGCCCATAAGCCCGCCGCCGCGGTCGAGAGGTGATCATGGAGATCGATCACGGGACGCTGGTGTGGTTCTCGAAGTCCTTCGGGCTCTTCTTCCTGATCGGGCTATCCCTCATTGTCGTTGCCTATGTCTTTTGGCCATCGAACAAGAAGCAATTCGATGATGCTGCGGAGTCCATCCTCCACGACGAGGACGTGCCATGGCGCTAGATGAGCGCGATCCCCATACCGGCTACATGACCACCGGTCATGAATGGAACGGCATCAAGGAACTCAACACGCCGGTGCCCCGGGTGGTCTATTTCTTCCTGATCGTAACGGCGCTCTTTTCCGTCATTTATTGGGTGCTCATGCCAGCGTGGCCCCTCGGTCTGACTTATACGAAAGGGCTGCTGGGAATCGACCAGCGCACCACTTTCACGGAATCGCTCAAACGAGCGGCATCCGAACGCGAAGCCTGGACACGTCGGATCGGAACGGAGAGCTATCAGGATATTCAAAACGATCCAAAACTGATGACGATCGTTCGCCAAACCGGCCGCACATTATACGGTGATAATTGCGCCGCATGCCATGGCTTTGATGCAAAGGGCGGCAAAGGCTTTCCCAATCTCACAACGGCTTCCTGGCTGTGGGGCGGCAATCCGGAAACCATCGCTGAAACCATCCGCGTCGGGATCAATTCAGCCCATCCGAACACGCGCTCGGGGCAGATGCTCGCCTTTGGGCGCGACCGGATACTACAGCCCACCGATGTGGACAACGTGGTCGACTATGTCCTGTCCTTGTCCGACCCGGCGGCATCGAAGCAGATTCCACCGGCGAAGCTGGAAGCGGGCAAGGCGATCTTCGCCGCCAACTGCGCCGTGTGCCACGGTGACGACGGCAAGGGAAAACTTGAGGTCGGCGCACCGGACCTGACGGACAAATTCTGGATCTATGGTGGCGACGCCGAATCGATCTTAGCGAGCGTGCGAAACGGCCGGCAGGGACACATGCCGACATGGGAAAGCCGACTCAGCGCCGTCGAGCGGAAGATTCTCGCGCTCTATCTCGTTGATCTGAGGTCGCCTGGCCCATGAGCCGTGTACTGACCATGCGCGTGCCGAAACGGAAGGTCGCGATCTGGCTGCTCGTTGGGTTTGGGCTGCTGGTCTTCGTCGCGGCCAACGGTCATCTTCTCTACGTCGCGATGACATCCCAGCCGGACTGTGTCGCTCACGTCCGGCAGGGAGAGGGCAGCGGAATGCACGAGCGGTTCAGCGCGGCGAGGTCCTCATGCACGCCCGGACAAGTGACGCCGTAGTGCAAGCGGTGCGAGGCCAACGATGACGAAGATCCCAGCTGTGGTTGCTCCTGCGCCGCGGGAAAAGGCATGGAACCGACATGTGGCTCCGTCCGCCGCCTTCTCTTGGCTCGCCGCAGGTTGGCGCGACCTAACTACGCAACCGCTCGCTAGCCTCGGCTATGGCGCACTCGTTTTCCTGGTCTCGGTCGCCATCGTCGTTGGTTTTTTCGGATTCGGCTGGGACTACATTCTATTTCCGGCTTTCGCTGGATTCATGGTGGTAGGCCCGGTCCTCGCCGTTGGTCTCTATGAGAAGAGCCGTCGCATCGCGGCCGGCGAACCGGTCGGTTTGGCAGAAATGATTTTCGTAAGGCCGAAGTCGGGTGGGCAGATTCTGTTCACGGGCGTGCTGTTGTGTCTGCTCATGCTGGTTTGGATGCGCGCAGCAGTCATTATCTATGCGCTGTTCTTCGGACTGCTGCCATTTCCAGGTCTCGGTCAAATCGTCCCAATGCTGTTCACCACCCCCACTGGATGGGTAATGTTGCTTGTCGGCAGTGCGGTCGGAGGGTTGTTCGCCGCTTTCTCTTTCGCCATCAGCGCGGTCTCGATCCCTATGCTGCTCAATGAACAGGTCGATGCCTTCACAGCGATGGGAACGAGCACAGCGCTGGTCTGGAACAACCTCCCAGTGATGCTGACTTGGGGAGCGATCGTGGTGGTGCTTTTTTTGATCAGCCTAGCGACGGGCCTTGTGGGTCTGATTATCGTTTTCCCGATACTCGGCCACGGTACATGGCACGCATACCGCGCGATGAGGACATAGCTGCGACCGACAGCAGATAGCAAGCACCGCGAGAATAGAGCGTTCAATGACATCCTGCGCGCCCGGCGGCGAACTTCCTGACGCGATGATTGATCGCCGTCATGCAACAAACGACGAATTACTTCTCGCAAGCCACGACCTCGGCAAAGGCCTGCGTCAGACCGACCTCTCCGTTCCGACGATCCATTGCGGCGGCTGCATTCAGAAGATCGAAAAGACGCTCGACGCCTTGCCGGGGGTTGAGCAGGCGCGGGTCAATCTTTCAGCCAGGCGGGTCACGATCCGCTGGCGTGCTGACGGCACGCCACCGCCCCTGATCGAGTCGCTACGTCGGATAGGGTACGAGGCGCACCTGTATGATGCCGATGCAGACTCTAAGGACGGCACGGTAGCGAAACTGGTCCGCGCACTTGCAGTCGCAGGCTTCGCGGCCAGCAATATCATGCTGCTGTCGGTTTCTATCTGGTCCGGCGCAGAGTCCGCAACCCGCGACCTGTTCCACTGGATTTCGGCGCTGATCGCTCTTCCCGCCGTTGCCTATTCCGGACGCATTTTCTTTGGCTCGGCCTGGCAAAGCCTACGCCATGGCGAGACCAACATGGATGTTCCAATTTCCATCGGCGTCCTGCTCGCCTTTGGTTTAAGCCTATACGAAACGTTCAACCGCGGGCCACATGCCTATTTCGACGCATCGATCACTCTTCTGTTTTTCCTCCTGATTGGACGCACGCTCGATCACATGATGCGGGAAAGGGCACGAGTCGCCGTTAAAGGTCTTGCGCGCCTCGCTGCGCGTGGCGCGCTCATTGTACGTCCGGACGGCTCGCAAATCTATGTTCCACTAAGCGAGATCAAGGCGGGCATGACTATTCTGCTGACGGCCGGAGAACGCGTCCCCGTTAATGGTCGGGTCTTGAAGGGACAGTCCGACATTGATTGTTCGCTCGTTTCCGGCGAAAGCATTCCGCAGAGGGCATGCGCAGGCTCCCTGCTTCAGGCTGGCACGCTTAACCTCACGGGCTCGCTCACGATCGCCGCTACTGCCGCTGCAAAGGACTCGTTCCTGGCCGAGATGATTCAGATGATGGAGGCGGCGGAGTCAGGACGCTCGAAGTACCGGCGCATTTCCGACCGCGCGTCCCGGCTTTACGCTCCCGTGGTTCACGTGACTGCCGTGGCGACATTTGTCGGCTGGGTGACTGCCACCGGGGACGTCCACCGGGCGCTTATTGTTGCCGTCGCGGTTCTGATCATTACATGCCCTTGCGCGCTCGGCCTCGCCGTTCCGATGGTGCAGGTCGTTGCAGCGCGGCGCTTGTTCGAGAAGGGCATCATGATCAAGGATGGCGCTGCGCTCGAGCGTCTCGCCGACGTCGACACCGTCGTCTTCGACAAGACCGGCACCCTCACGCTTGGCGAGCCACGGCTTGTCGACGGCGGCGCGATCGATACCGACGCGCTTGAGTTGGCTGCCGCAATCGCGTCGCACTCGCGCCATCCATATTCCCGCGCGTTGGTAGTTGCATGCCATGGGTCTGTTCGCTCACCGACCTCAATGGCCAGCGTGTCGGAATATCCAGGCTCGGGTCTGGAAGCCCGTATCGGCACGACCGTGTATAGGCTCGGCCGATCCGAATGGGCACTTAAGGACGGGGAGGCGCCGCAATCGGGTTCCGAAATGGCAACCGTCGCTTTTTCGAAGGATGGCCAATGTCTGGCAACATTCCAGTTCGAGGACCAGCTTCGTTCGGGTGCTCGCCAGGCAGTCGCCGCACTCGCAGTGGATGGGTTCGCGGTGGAGATCTTGTCTGGCGATCGCGAAGAGCCGGTACGACAACTCGCCTCAGCGCTTGGCGTCCATCACTATTCCCATGTGTCTCCTGCCGAGAAAGCAACCTATGTCGCGTCGATGGGAACATCAGGACGAAAGGTCCTGATGGTTGGCGACGGTCTCAATGACGCGCCGGCACTGGTTGCTTCGCACGCCTCGATGGCGCCGGCGTCCGCTGCCGATGTCGGGCGGAGCGCCGCCGACCTGGTATTCCTGCGCGAGAGCCTGCTGTCGGTGCCGCAGGCACTCACCGTTGCCCGGAATGCGAAGCGGCTGGTTCGAGAAAATCTGACCATCGCCGTCGGTTACAATGCCATCGCAATGCCGATTGCCATCCTAGGATATGTGACGCCGCTGATCGCTGCGGTGGCCATGTCTCTGTCTTCACTGGTAGTTGTTGCCAATGCACTACGCCTTGTTGGCGATCGTCCGAGGAAGCAACACAAAAACAGTTCGCGGGCGAGCAATCTTTCCTCGCCGAACTTTGCACTTGAGAGGGGAAGAAAATGAGAGAATTTTTCTATCTTATTCCCCTTGCGTTGGCCTTAGGTGCAGTGGGCCTCGTAGCCTTTTTGTGGTCGCTCAAGAGCGGCCAGTACGAAGATCTGGACGGCGCGGCGGCGCGCATTTTGTCTAATGAAGATGACCATCCGATCGTCAGGACACGACAACCAAATTCTCCGTCCGAGGATGAAAATGCTTGTTCTTCATCCACAAATTGATGTCGCCGGTAAATCCCTCGATGTGATTGAGTAAGCGGTCTGATGTTCGCTATTGGCACTTAGCGGACATTCTCACGCTGCCGTTCAATGTCTGCGTTCGGGGATAAAGTGGATCGTAGTTGGCTTCCCATAGAGGCTTCGTCAAAAATTCTTGCGTCGATTGAACACGGATAGTTGCCGATGCCGTCGACCCCTGGAGTCATTAGGAAACGTATCGCCGGCGCACTCTTGATTGCCTTAGGAGTGCTCGCTCTAACAACGCCATTAATAGTGGGCCAATGGTCGCTTGCGATTCTGGGGCTTCCTCTGATCGCGAAAGGAGTTGCGGAGGCTTATGTCGCTTTCACGTCGCCGCGGGGTACCGAGCCAAGTGCTTATCTACCAAGCGCGCTTTCATTTCTTGCCGGCAATCTCCTGCTGCTCAGCTCTGCCCTTGTTCTCCGTGCATTGGTGATCTTGCTGATTGCAATTCTGACGATCGATGGATTTGGGAAAATCATTACCGCTTGGCGCAGGTCGTCTCCAGACCGCCTCCCGCTCGCGCTTAACGGGCTCATCGATTTCGGAAGTGCGGCTGTGATTTGGGTCCTTAGCCGTTTCATCGGCATCGCTCAAGCCATTGGAATTATCGTCGGCGTATACATTGTGGCAGCGGGTTGGCGGATGCTGTTGGCGCCGATCGAACCGGCCACGGCCGATACGGCTGCCAAAGTGTTGAATGCCCACCCGGATCAAAGGCTCGCCGTTCCCGGTAACCAGCGTTTTTCCCGTTTGCGTTCCGAGGCCGACAGCGGATCGCAATTTGTGCGCGCTGCCGATCTGTTGTGGATGTCAACACTCGGAATCGTGTTCCTGGCGATCCATGCTGGCCGGATGCCGCTGACCGATGACCTACTCGGACGCATTTCTCCGTTCGTCGCTACCGCCGGAGATGTTCTGATGACGCTGGTCTTCGCCCTGCTTATCATGCTTCCGGTGCGTTTGGTTTGGCGGCGTGTGACAAGGCCGGTCGAACGTCTGGCGTGGTCCCTACATTTTGACGCGAACGAAGGGGCTGCAAAGATGAATCGTGTGGGCGACTGGCTGTTGCGCCGATGGCTTGAGGCCCGATTTCGTTTTAGCTTGCGCCTGCGCGAATGCCGCGCCTCCCTGTCGTTCGCGCTGATCCTTCTTCTCCGGCTCGGCCTGCCGGTGACCGCCTTCTTCGTAGCGTTTAACCCGATCTGGGGTTTTAGCTGGTACTTCAACACTGAAAGCTGGGCGACAGGCATCTATCAGAAGCTCACGGAGCTCCGGGTTGATAACTGGCGCTCCAACATGTTCGATGCGGTGACACGTGCCTACGGCGGCGGAGATGAGCACTTTCGGATCAATCCGCAAGGCGTCGCAGGAAATGGCGACTTCAGCTTCCTTGTAATCGGCGATCCAGGCGAAGGCGACGCTTCCCAATATTCACTGGCCTCGCGCTATCTGAAGCTTGGACAGAGCAATGACGTAAAGTTTCTCGTCATCTCTTCGGATGTCATTTATCCGGCCGGATCAATCGAAGACTATGAGGCTAAGTTCTATCTCCCGTTCCACGGGTTCGATAAGCCAATCTATGCAATCCCCGGCAATCATGACTGGTTCGATGCGCTTGAAGGCTTCAACGCGAACTTTCTGGAACCGAAGGCGGCGCGCGTCGCGATGGAAGCACGCGTCGAAGCCGATCTGGGATTGACCGGCACGAACGCGCGCCGAATCGACAATCTTTTAGCGCAGGCAGAGCGTCTGCGCCGGCTATACGCCATAGATGTCGGCGCCCAGCGGGCGCCCTTTTTCGAACTTCAGACCGATGATTTTGCTCTTCTTGCGATCGACACCGGCATATTGCGCACGGTGGACGAGCGGCAACTGGCATGGCTCGAACGAGCTCTCGAGCGAAGCCGCGGCAAGTTCACGATGGCCATCGTCGGCCATCCACGTTTCGCAGGCGGCCACGATATTCCGCCGATTGCCGAAGGCCAGGACGTCTCCGAATCCTCGGAAAAGTTCGCTGCGCTCTATCGCCTGCTGGCGACCCACAACGTCAGCATCGCCATGGCCGGCGATACGCACGACTTTGAGTATTACCGGGAAAACATCACCGGCGACGGCCCCTCGCGCGTGATGCACCATTTCGTCAATGGCGGCGGCGGAGCCTACCTCAGCGTCGGCACGGCCCTCGACTTTCCGAAGCAGCCTGCTGCAGTGGATTGGTCGTTCTATCCAAGGACCGACCACCTGCGTGCAAAAATGGATGCCGAGATGCCGCTATGGAAACAGCCGTTCTGGTACTGGATAAAGTGGTTTAATGCGTGGCCGTTCAGCGTTGAGACCTTTTCCGGCATCTTCGACTTCAACCGCGCACCCTTCTTCCAGAGCTTTATAGAAGTGCGAGTCGAAAGATCAAAGAAGCGCGTTGTTCTCATTCTAAACGGCGTCCACGGCCCGCTGCAGTGGCGTGACCTGCAGACCGGTGGCGCGGTCATCCCATCTGGGGTCACACTCGATGATCCAGCTGAATTTATTGTCTCGATGGATCGACAATGATCGACCCAATGTCCGCTATTGGGGGTGAAGCGGACATCATCTGGTCGAGGTTGAGTGCCACTCGGGGGCCCAGATGATACATTCGCGCAATGAATGACCGATCCATATCAATGGACAAAACCGACACGGATGCACTCCGCAATGCTGTTCAATTGCTTGAGCATCCCAGCCTAGCCGCGCGCCTTGCAAACATGATTGGTAAGCCTGTTGAACTATTGGGTCGGGCTCTACCTGCTGGTGCTTCTCAAGCTATCGCAACAGCCACAACAAAAAGCCTCGAAGCTGCCGTCAAGGTTGCGCTCCTCACAATTCGAGGTGGACCTCAAGCAAGCTCTCAGATACTGCACAGAGCTCTAGCGGTTGCCTCGGGGGCCGCCGGAGGGGCGTTTGGAATTTTGTCACTACCTTTGGAACTTCCCGTCTCGACCATCATCATCTTGCGATCAATTCTCGACATCGCGCGAAGCGAGGGTGAGAACCTCGCTGATCCCGAATCAAGCCTGTCGTGCGTTGAAGTCTTTGGACTGGGCGGTCGGACTGAGACCGATGACGCTGCGGAGGGTGGCTATTTCGTTGTGCGTGGGGTTTTTGCGACTTCCGTCACGGAAGCTGCCCGCTTCATTGCTGAACGCGGCATCGTTGAGGAAGGTAGCCCTGTGCTCGTGCGGTTGATTGCTCAGATCGCATCCCGCTTCGGGTTTGTCGTTTCGCAAAAGGCCGCCGCGCAGACTATTCCTGTCATAGGCGCACTCGGAGGAGCTGCCATCAACTACGCTTTTATCGACCACTTCCAGTCCGTCGCGCACGGCCATTTTACCGTGCGACGACTAGAGCGAAAGTATGGCAAAGATACTGTTTTCGATGCCTACGAGCGCCTTCGTCAGGATCTCCGGCGCACCGAAGAGGTAACCGAGTGAAATGTCCGCTATTGGCACGAAGCAGACATCAGTTTGTGTGTCGTCAATGTTTGCTTTGGAGGTAAGGCGGGCACATGCACGCCCCCGGTCAGGACAGGGGAGTTTTCTAGATTAAGCTAACACACCGCAAGCGCGCTGGCTTACTTCAGACATAGTCAAACGCTGAAAACGACCATGTCCGCTTTGGGTCAAAAGCAAACATGTGCAGCGCACAAGCCGATGTCGGCTAAGTGCCAACAGCGGACATTCATCGCCGCAGAGATCACCGGTGGCATCCGTTATTGACCTATAGCCGCCGGAGGGATAGCAGCGACCCCGTGCGGATTCTTATTTTCCATGGCTACCTGCTGCGCGGCACTGGTAGCAACATCTACAATGCCAACCTGGCGCGCGCTTTGGCTGGATTGGGCCATGAGGTGCACTTGTTCTGCCAGGACCGGACGGCCCTGCCGCCGAAGGGCGTGACCATCCACGTGCCCGACATTGGGCGGCTGCTTCCAGTCTACGTGGCCGATCAATATGAGGGCTTTGATGCGTTGCCGTTCCCGGACATCGACGAGACGGCGCTCCGCCACTACCTCGACGCCAACATCACTGCCATTCGATCCGCGCCGTTGCCAGACATCGCGCTCGCCAATCATTTAGTGATGGGCCCCGTGATCCTCGCGCGCGGCCTGGAGGGACGCGCGCCCTATGCGGTCAAAATCCACGGGAGCGCGCTGGAGTACACTGTTCGGCCGCACAAGGAACGCTTTCTGCCCTACGCGCTCGAAGGGATTTGCAGTGCATCAGGCGTGCTGGTCGGTTCGCGTCACACGGCCGAAAGCCTGTGGGAAGTGCTCAGCGATGAGCCCGCGCTGCCCGAGAGGACGCGCCTCGGACCGCCGGGAGTGGACGTGAAATCCTTTCGGCCTCGCGAAAAAGAAGAAGCGGCCCTCGCTTTGAAGCAGCTTGCGGACAAGCTCGAAGCTGGTGAAACAGCTGACTGGGGAGGTGAAGCTGGCGCTGCGGAGGCGCTCCGAAAGCTCGATCCGCGCCATGATCGTATCGTGAGCTACGCGGGAAAGTTGATTGTCTCGAAAGGCGTCGACCTGCTTCTTGCCGCTTGGCCGCTTGTGGTGGCGCGTGTTCCGGAGGCCCGGCTCGTTGTGGTCGGGTTCGGGACGTATCGGCAGACGTTGGGCCGATTTGTTGAGGCGCTAGGCCGCAGGGACATACAGACCTTGCATGACATCGCAGCCCGTGGACGCGAACTCGAGGGAGGTCCTCCGGGAGAGCTGCGATATCTGCGCGCCTTCCTGGAGACCGTGAGCGACGCGTGGTTGCGGACGGCGCCTATAGCAGCGGCGCGCATTCACTTCACAGGACGGATTGAGCACGGCGACTTGCCGGCCGTGCTGTCGACCTGCGAAGCGCAGGTGATGCCGAGCACCTTTCCCGAAGCCTTCGGCATGGTGGCCGTCGAGGCGGCCGCATGTGGCGCGCTGCCGTTGTCCGCCGGTCACTCAGGTATGGCCGAGGTCACTGCGACGCTGGCTCCTGCGCTGCCCGACGGATTGCGGCCGCTGCTCTCGTTCGAAATCGGGCCTGGAGCTGTGCAGGAAATCGCTAACAAGTTGGTCGCGTGGCTCACCCTCGACGCCACACAGCGTGAGCACGCTAAGTCGACACTGGCGAACGAGGCAGCTCGCCGCTACAGCTGGGAAAATGTGGCAAGAGGAGTAATTGCTGCGGCCCAAGGAAGGCTCGCTGAGCTACCCCGTCCAAATCTGCCAGCGACGAATCTTCACTCCCGGTAAGCCCTGCTGTGCGTCGAAGCTTTGATTCGCAAGGATACTATCGCTTGCGATGCCGCCAACGCGGTTCGTTGGCATTGACGCGACATAAACAGCCCTAGCAATAAACGCCGCAAGTCTTGATGTCCGCTTTGCCCCAAAAAGCAGACATAGACGCCACGCAAACCGATGTCTGCTTTGTGCCAAAAGCGACGAACCGCCAACTGCCATTGCCCCTGTCATGGCAGCAAGTGTAGCCTGACCTCAATTGTGGGATTAGTTTCCGGACGACGATTTTTGTTCACCTGTGGGCCGAACGGAAGCTTTTATGCTGGGGATCACTCGTTGGCACGTGTTCAAAATACCGGCGGCGATACTGTGTGTCGCCGTTTATTCTCGGACTGGCATCGGCCTAAGCCACGTTGCGTGCGGCAACTGTCACGCGATGACGACGGACACGATCTTCGTCGACATCGACACCAAGACCAGGTCGGTCGAGGCTATCTACAAAACCTTTGGCCGTCCGAAGCGGTTGGGCCACAACGTCGTCCGCGATTCCGGTGTGGGTGAGGGTTAGACCCCAAGCGATATTGGGGATGACCGAGGCCACATGCAGCGCTGCCGCGCAGGCGACGCTCGATTCGCCAGTCTTGCACGAAATATTCACGCTCATGCCAAGACTGTCGCAAAGTCTTCCGGCCTCGGTCACGGCTCGTAGACCGCCTAATTTAATCGCCTTCAGACTCACACCACGCGCCGCCTTGCGCTCGTGGTGACGCCTGATGTCTTCGGACGAGTGAATACCCTCGTCCGCACCGATCGCGATTTCGGTTGCGGCTGCCACGGCTGCCATCCCATCCAGATCGTCCGCTGCAACCGGCTGCTCGAAGAAATCGACCCCCGATCCTCGTACGGCATGCACGTAAGTGATGGCCTGAGCAGTGCTGAAGCCCTGGTTTGCATCAGCCGAAATGAGCATTCCATTGCCGAGGGTCTTGCAAATCTCGCGCGTGCGCGCCGCGTCGTTCTCCGCCGTGTCAATGCCGACCTTGATTTTGTACGCGGTGACGCCTGCCGCCTTCTTTTTTTCCGCATCCCTTAGATCGCCCTCACGGTCGCCACCTCCGATCACGCCCAGCAGGGGCATGCGGCTTCGTTTCTTGTCGCCAAGCAAGGCATAAACCGGTTTTGCAGTCGAAAGGCCGGCGATATCAAGCAACGCAATTTCGATCGCGGCCTTGGCGCCATGGTTGCCATACATGCGGCCATCCATCGCGGTGAGCGCGCCTGCAATGTCGGCAGGATCGCGGTTCCGCAGCGTTGAACTCAGATAGTGTATGGCGGAAACGATGCTTTCCAGCGTGTCGCCCGTCATGACCGGAGCAGAGGCGGCTTCGCCCCAGCCGACAACGCCACTGTCGGTTTCAATCCGCACCAGAACATTGTCAGCACGCCGGACTTCCTCTCCCGCCATGACAACGGGCTTGAGCATCGGCAGGCTGACCGCGATCGGCTCGATTGTCTTAATTTGCATGCAGGGTTCCAGCCGGTGACAATTGTTCTACAGTTTTTGAATCCCGGCCTGATCGATGATGCTCCTGAACAGATCGATTTCCTTGGTCATGCGGGCCCAGGCCGCGTCGGCGCCCTTTGGCCGGACTTGGAAACCGGCCTGATACAACTTCTCCTTCATTTCCTGAGTGGCGAGCACTTTGAGCGTTTCCGCTTCCAGCCACTTTATAATTTCGGGCGGCGTCTTTGCGGGAGCGAGCAAAGTGGTGTCGGTTGCGAAGATAAAATCCTTGTAACCGGCTTCGATCATGGTCGGGACGTCTGGTAGATCCGGCCAGCGGGTTTCACTGGTGACCGCAAGGCAACGCATCGTTCCGGCCTTGACGTGCGGTGCGGCCGGCGGCAGTGAGCCGGAGCTCAGTTGCGCGGTTCCGCTGAGCAGGGCCTGAATGGCGTCACCGCCGCCCTTGTAGACGACGTTTTCCAGCTTCGGCAATTTTTCGCGGATCTTCAGCACCTCCAGTTGAATCTGTGGCGTCGTTCCGATTGGCGGTGTCGCGCAGTTGAACTTGTCGGGATTGGCTCTCGCCAGCGCGACAAATTCCTGCATGGTCTTGGCCGGCAAATCCGACTTGACGACGAATGTATTGGGCGACGTCGCAAGCTCGCTCACGCCGACGAAATCTTTGAGCGGATCATAGGGGATCTTGTTGTATAGACTGACATTCACCGACCAAGCATTGGTCGCGAGCAGGATGGTGTAACCATCCGGTGCAGCATGCGCGGCGTTGCCGAAGCCGATATTACCGCCCGCGCCACCGATATTCTCGATGATGAAGGTCTTGCCCGTTGATTGCTGAAGTGCGCCGGCCGTGATGCGTCCGACGATATCGGATGGTCCGCCTGGCGTGTTGGCTACGACTATTTTTACCGGCCTGTCGGGGTAGGCGGCGTAGGCCGAACGCACGCGCAGGATTGCCGGAGCGGCAACGCCCGCGGCCAGTACACCAACACCCTTGATGATGCTGCGCCGCGACGGCGCGAAGTGTCCGTTTGATTTTTTCATCGTCCTCCCCTTGAGCTTCGGCAATTTTCTGATTAGCGGCATTATTTCTGGTAGGCTAAGCTTTTGCGATTACGCGAGCAATGGCCACAAAATGCCTGAGCAAGAACAACACGAATTTCAGTGCAGGTGTACCGGTTTTCTCCGCCATGAAAGATAGTCAAACACGGGCAAGCACATGGCATGAGACCATTCTCGCAACCCTGAAGGCGAATGACGTCAAGCTCATCGTCTACGTCCCCGACCGGGTTTTCACGCCCCTGATCAAAGCCCTTCACGCCGACCCGTTTTTCACCACTTTCGCTGCCGCTCGCGAGGAAGAAGCACTCGGCATCATAACCGGTGCCTGGATGGGAGGATTGCGTGGCGCAGTCCTGATGCAGACAAGCGGCTTCGCCACAATCCCGAATACGCTCGCCTCGCTGGTCGTGCCCTGCCAGATTCCCGCGCTGATATTTGTCTCGGAACGCGGCACGCTTGGTGAGTTCAATCTCGGCCAGGCACTGGTGTGCAAAACCATGCGGCCCGTCCTCAATTCACTTGCGGTCGAGAACATCACGATCACGCGACAGGACGAACTGGCTTTTACTGTCGACCGGTCGATCAAGCAGGCCGTGGCTACGCAAGCGCCCGTTACTTTCATCCTCTCGCCGTTACTGACAGGCGGCAAAGTGTTCGAAGGATGATGCTGTGACCCACACAAAATCTTCAAGAGCTACACGGGCGCACAATGCGAAGGTCATGAATCGTTTCGAACTGACCAAGCGGCTCGTCGGCCAGCTGAAGGCCGGAGAGGCCGTCATTGGCGGCATCGGCAATGCCAATTTCGACCTGTGGGCCAGCGGTCAACGTCCGCAGAATTTCTACATGCTGGGCAGCATGGGTCTCGCGATACCGATCGCCTTTGGCGTTGCCATTGCCCAACCGCGCCGACACGTTATTGCACTCGAAGGTGACGGCTCGCTTTTGATGCAGCTTGGTTGTCTTGCAACCGTTGCGGAGCGCACGCCGAAGAATCTCACGATCGTTGTTTGGGACAACGGCATCTATCAGATTACCGGCTCGCAGCCGACCGCCGCTCCGGCGGCCGATCTTGTCGCGATCGCGCGTGGCGCCGGCATCGCGAACAGCGCCTGGGCTGCCGACGAAGCGGATTTCGATCGGTTGGTGACATCAGCACTCAAAGGCGAGGGGCCGAGCTTGATTGCCGTGCGTATCGACGACAAACCGGCGGTGGCAACGACGGACCGTGATCCGGTCCAAATTCGCGAGCGTTTCATGCGTGGTCTTGGGGTAAAGAGCGCCAGCGCCTAACGGAGCAGCATGACGGACTTCGACGGTGTCGTAATCGGAGCAGGCCACAACGGCCTCGCTCTTGCCGCTTATTTGTCGCGCGCCGGTATGCGTGTTGCGGTGCTTGAGCGCAATAGCCGCATCGGCGGGGGTTCGAGTACCGAGGAACGAATTCTCCCGGGCTACAGGCTCAATCTGCACGCGAATTTCTACATGGGCATCGGGTTTTGTCCTTTGCTGCGGGATCTCGAGCTTCATCGCTATGGCTTTTCCTATATCGAGCCGCCGGTTCAGCAAGCCGCTGTCTTCCGCGATGGCACTAGCATTGTCATCTACAAGGATCTCGACAAAAGTTGCGCATCGCTCGCGCGTTTCTCGCGTCAGGATGCCGAGACATTCCGGGAGCTATGGCACACCTATTGCGAGGAAATGCGACCGCTGCTGGTGTCGTTGCTTTACAACGCGCCGATGCCGCGCGAGCAGCTCGTTGATCGGCTGAGCGGACCAAAGGCGAAGGAGCTGCTTTCGCACGCCCAACACGATCTCTTCAGCGTCGTACGTAAGCACTTTGTCGACGAGCGTATTCGAACTCTATTCACGTCCTATATGCACGTGATCACCACCGAAAACGTGCCCGGCGCCGGAATCGTTTTTCCAGCCATCTTTGCCAATATTGCAAGCTTTACGTTACCGGTTGGCGGCGCAGTATCGCTGGCATTAGCGCTGGCGAGGGTGGTGGAAGCCGGTGGCGGTGAAATCATCACCAACGCTGATGTGAAAGAAATCAAGGTCGCCAATGGGCGCGGGACCGGGGTGAAGCTGACCGATGGTCGCACGATCGACGGTCGCAAGTTCGTGGCTAGCGCAATCGATTTTCCGACGACCATGCAAATGACCGGCGAGGAACTATTTCCCGACCCGGTGCGGGAGAAAGCCAAGTCCTGGCATTGGGGCAACCATAGTTTGGTGACGTTGCACCTCGCGCTCAAAAATCCTCCGGCGTACCGCGCTGCTGCCTTCGATCCCGATGTTTCGCGCGCCTACAATATCTTCTTCGGCATGGATCATATCGACGACGTTGCGAACTGCTTCGAGGATTGTGCCGCGAAGAGATTTCCCAGCGTGCTGATGGGCAATGGCGCGTGCAACAGCCTGTTTGATCCGAGTTACGCGCCTGGTGGCAAACACGTTGCGTTCTGGTGGCCGTTTGCTCCCTACTCGGTCGATGGCTCGCCGCAGGAATGGGAGCGCAATCGCTCCGATTACACTCAGCGGGTTCTCGATTACTGGCGCGTTTACGCCTCCAATCTCGAAGGCGACAACCTGCTCGGGACCTATCTGTTCACACCACTCGATGTGGAAAAGCTCAACGCCAACATGCGCCAGGGTGCCGTGCGCGTTGGGGCCTATGTCCCGAACCAGCTCGGCATAAACCGGCCTCACCCTTTGATGCCAGGGTCCCGCACGCCGGTAGAGGGGCTTTATCTCTGCGGTTCGTCATCGGGAAATGGCGGCGGAATCAACGGAGCCCCGGGTTATATCGCCGCCAACGCGATCGTCGCCGACCTCAAGCTCAAGCGTCCGTGGAAGCCGGTTCCCGCGCCGGAGTGGAAGCATTGAGGCGCGCTTTCCAGCGCTCTGCTATCGCGCTGCCACGACCGCACACGTTGTAACGATGTCTTGAACACTGGCGCCGCGCGACAGATCGCTGATCGGCTTGGCAAAACCTTGCAGGAACGGACCGATCGCCTGTGCGCCGCCGAGCCACTGCGTGAGTTTGTAGGCGATATTGCCCGAGTCTAGATCAGGGAAAATCAGGACATTCGCCTGTCCGGCGACCGCGCTTTGATCTTTCACTTTTTTTTGGGCCACGCTCGGCACCAAAGCTGCGTCAGCCTGAAACTCGCCGTCGACCGCAAGTTCGGGCTCGCGTTGACGCACGAGTTCCATTGCCTCCCGTACCTTGTCGACGCGCGCGTGCTGAGCGCTACCCTTGGTCGAAAACGATAGCATGGCCACACGCGGCGTTTGCCCGAGAACCGCCTGTGCGCTGCGCGCTGAGGCGACCGCAATATCGGCGAGCTCGGCCGGTGCCGGATCGGCGTTGACCGCACAATCGGCAAAGATGAATGACTTTTGACCTACCCCGAGAAAATTCGGCACGATCATCAGAAAATAACTGGATGGCAGCGCTATGCCGTCCGCCAGTCCGACGGTCATCAAGCCGGCTTCGATCACGCGCCGTGTCGGATTGGAGCAACCTGCGACCATTGCGTCCGCGTGGCCTTCCCGAACCATCATGCCGCCAAAATATAGGGGCTTTGACACGAGCCGAGTGGCCATCGATAGGGTCATCGACCCGCGCACGTTCGAAAGCGCCGCACCGTAGCTCTGCAGTCGTGGCTCGTTGTGCGGGTCGACGATCTCGATTCCGGCGAGTGAGACATTTTGCTCGTCTGCTAGTCTGGTGACCTCTTCAGCGGAGCCCAGCAAAATGGGGCGTGCGATCTTCTCACTCGCCAGACGTGCGGCAGCGGCAACAATGCGTCCATCTTCGCCTTCCGGCAAAACGATTTTGCGATTGCGCTGCCGTGCGATATCAAAAAGCTTGTTGAGCAAATCCATGCTTCTCACCGTGTGAGAAAAAGACGCGAATCTGCGAGCGAGGGCATCAATGACCGAAACCGCCGAAGCGATCAAGATTCAACGCGGCCTCAAGGGCGTTTACTTCGATCGTTCACCTTGCACCTTCATCGATGGCAAGGCGGGCGAATTGCGCTACCGCGGCTATTCGATTCATGACCTGGCCGAGCATTCAAGCTTTGAGGAAACGGCCTGGCTTTTGCTCAACGGCGAACTGCCCAGCAAGCAGCAGCTGGCCGGTTTTGATGCGGATCTCAAGGCGGCACGCAAGCTGCCGGCTCAGATCCTTGACATCATTCTTGCGGTCAAGGCGGCGCATCCCATGGATGTTCTGCGTACTGCTGCCTCGGCCCTCTCCGCATTCGATCCCGAAACGGCCGACAATTCGCGTGAAGCAACGCTTCGCAAAGCTGTGCGATTGACTTCACAGGTGCCAATGATCGTCGCCGCGCACTCGCGCATGCGCGAAGGTCAGGAGCCTGTGCCGGCCGATCAGGCGCTCAGCCATGCTGCCAATCTGCTGTGGATGTTGACAGGAAAAAAGCCGAGCGCCGATGCCGCACTGCTGATCGATCGTGATCTGATCCTGCATGCCGAGCACGGCTCCAACGCCTCATCTTTCGCCGCGCGGGTTGTGATCGGGACCGAAGCCAATCTACACGCCGCGATCGTTGCAGCAATTGCCACTCTATCAGGCCCCGCGCACGGTGGTGCCGCAGAGGACGTGATGAAGATGGCGGAAGAGATCGGCGATCCCTCGCGCGCGGCAGACTATGTAAAAGAACGGCGCAAGGGGGGCATTGCAGTCACCGGCTTTGGTCACCGGGTCTATCGTGCGGAGGATCCCCGCGCCCGTCATATGCGCGCGGGCGTGGAGCGATTGTCAAAGGAAATAGGCCAGCCGAAGTGGTTCGAGATCCTGCAGGCCGTGGTCGCGGCGATGGTGCCCTACGCCCGTCACGGCGTGAATGTGAACGTCGATTTCTATTCTGGCGTTGTCTATCACCTGCTTGGCATAAAGCGCGATCTGTTCGTGCCGATCTTTGCCATCGGCCGTGTCCCAGGTTGGGTGGTGCAGGCGCTCGAACAGCTCGAAAACAACATCCTTCTGCGTCCGCTCACGCTCTATAACGGGCCCGACGCACGCGCCTATGTGCCGATGGACCGGCGATAGGGCGGTATCGCGACAACCAAAAAATCCTCCCGAGAAGACGCCGCCTGAAAGCGAATTCTCACGATGTGGGACGTGGCGCCTCGGATTCACCCTTGCGGGGTCGAGACCTTCTGTTAGCGTATTGAGAACACTGGTCTCACAAAATGAGACTTCGTCAGAGCGGCAATGTCCTCTTGGCGATCAGCCGGCAAGCATAAGCCGGATCCAGCATCCCTGCCGGGCTCGGCCACGGGCAGGGGCATGCAAGCAAGCGGCCGATTGGCAGGGAGGAGTCCATGCGTTCGACCATGCGAAGCTTCGCCATATTTTTGGCATTGGCCATCAGCGCCACGGTGTTCGCCGACAAGGCAGTCGCAGCCGGCTATCCCGAGCGACCTATCGAACTGATTGTTCCGTGGGGCCCAGGTGGCGGCGCCGACCAACTCGCCCGCCTCGTCAGCAAACTCATGGAGCCGATGTTTGGGCAGGGCATTCCGGTCGTGAACGTTCCCGGCGGCACTGGTGCGACCGGCATGGCGAAGCTTCTTGCAGCACCTGCCGATGGCTACTCGATGGCGATCTATATCGCCGACAGCCATGCTCTACTCGCCGGAAAAAGCTCGCGCTGGACCATGAACGACATCACGCCAGTGGCGGTGATGATCAAGGGGCCATCGTTCATTTTCGTGAAGCAGGACAGCCCGTTCAAAACCTGGGACGACTTCGCGAAGGAAGCCAAGGCCAATCCAAACAAGCTGAAAGTCGCGACACTTGGTTTCGGCAGTGTGGACGATTTCTCGCTCACCGTGCTTGACCGCGGCGGCATTAAGGTCGTCCAGGTGCCCTTCTCCAAGCCAAGTGAGCGCTATGTTTCGATCCTCGGCGGTCACGCCGATGCGCTCTACGAGCAGGCCGGCGATGTTGCTCAATTCCTGAATGGCAAACAGATGCGTCCCATTTTGCTGTTCGGCGAGAAGCGTCTGGATGCATTCAAAGATGTGCCCACGTCATTTGAGCTTGGATACAAAGTAGCGCTCCCGCAGTTTCGCGCGATCGTCGTGCGGGCGGGCACGCCACCCGACATCGTGAAGAAACTGTCCGACGCGCTGGCGAAGGTTTACGCCTCAACCGAGTACAAGAAATTCCTCGAGGAACAATACGCCGATCCGAACAGCTTCGAGGATGCATCGAAGGCCCCGGCCTTCGTGAACGAGCAGCTCGAGGACATGAAAAAGACGGTCGCGACGAACTGACGTCGCCGGACAACGTCCCATGGACCAGGTGCTGTTCCGCTCGATTGTGCCCTATGCGGTGGGCCTTGCCATCGCAGCAGTTCTTTATCTTTACGCAGGTACATTCGACTACGCACCTCGGCCCGGCCAACTCGGGCCCGAGGTGTGGCCGCGCCTTGCGATCCTTCTGATGGGTGGCTCCTGCCTGTTTGAAATCTCACGTCGCCTTATCGTCGGCAATCAGGATGCCGCCGGATTTCTGGAGGCATTCGACAGGGAGCCGGAGGTCGAGGACAAACAGCCTGTCTATCCCCGCTTGCTGGTAGGCGGCATTGTTTTGATGGCCATCTATGCCGTGCTCGTGCCGGTGCTCGGTTTCATTCTCGGCACATTCCTATTCCTTGCCGCCTTCATGTATGTCGGCGGGTACCGTGCGCACGGCGCTATTTGGGGTACCAGCACAGCGGTGACGATCTTCTGCGGAATTCTGTTCCTCCGCATCGCTTATGTTTCGCTGCCGCGTGGCGTTCCGCCATTCGACCGCGCTACCGACATCTTCTTTGCGATGCCGAGCCTTTGGTGAGGGCATGATCGACATCCTCGCTCAACTCGCTTACGGGTTCTTGCATTGTCTGACGCCGCTGAATCTGGCGATGCTGGTGGTCGGCATCGTCGTCGGCCTGCTGATCGGCGTGCTGCCAGGCCTGACGCTGGTGATGGGTGTCGCCCTAGCATTGCCCTTCACCTACAAGATGGACGTCACCGCCTCGATCGTGTTGCTCACGGCGATGTACGTATCGGGTACTTACGGCGGGGCCTTTACCGCAATTCTGTTCCGAATTCCCGGTGAGCCGATCGACGTCCCTATGTTGTGGGACGGTTACACCATGGGGCGAAAAGGCAGGCCAGCCAAGGCGCTGGGCTGGACGCTGGTCGCGGCTCTCGGTGGCGGACTTCTTTCGGCTATTGTCATGGTCGCCCTCACGGAACCGCTTGCCAAATTCGCGCTGCGCTTTTCCTCGCCGGAATACTTCGTGATCATCATGTTCGGCCTGCTCAGCGTGGTGGCAATCGGCAAGGGATCGCTCGCCAATGCTTTCATCAGCATGAGTGTCGGCATTCTGATTTCCACGGTCGGCACGGATCCAATCTACGGCGCCTACCGTTTCACCTTCGGTTCACCGATCCTTGCCGACGGTATTGAATTTCTCGTGGTCATGGTCGGCGCCTATGGCGTGGGCGAAGTTCTTACGCGTCTGGAAACAGGCTTTGCCACCAAGCCGATCGACAAAATTTCAAATGCACGCACCGAACTTCCGACGCTCAAGGAACTCAACGACATCAAGGGCATGTTTTTTCGCTCTTCAGTGGTTGGCGATCTCATCGGCCTCTTGCCGGGGGCCGGTGCCACGATTGCGTCTTTTGTCAGCTACGGAATCGAGGCGCGTTTCGGCAAACGCAAGGAGTTGATGGGGACCGGGATTGCCGAAGGGATCGTCGCGCCGCAGGCAGCGGCGACGGCTTCGGTTGGTGGCGCTATGGTTCATTTGCTTGCACTCGGTATTCCAGGCAGCGGCGCCACCGCAGTTATTCTCGGCGCATTCATGCTGCACGGGATTCAGCCGGGCCCGCAGGTTCTCGCGAGCTCCGCGCCGCTTGTTTACACCGTGTTTGCGTCACTGTTCCTCGGTCTCGCGCTGATGTGCGCGCTCGGCTATTTCGCGATCCGCCCGCTTGTGAAGATCCTCGATTTTCCAGAGGCGGTTGTCTCGGCTTACGTGTTGATCCTCTGTTTTATCGGCGCGCTGTCGATCCGCAACAACATCACGGATCTTTGGCTGATCATCGGTTTCGGCGTTCTTGGCTATGGCTTTGAACGTCTGAACTTTCCGGTCGCGCCGCTGGTGCTGGGGGTGATCCTCGGTCCGATTGCTGAAGAGGCTTTCATGAACACGATGATCAGCTATTCGAACGACTGGACTGTATTCTTTACGCGGCCGATCTCCGGAACGATCGTCGCATTGACCATCATCATTCTGCTGCTGCCCTTCATCCAGCGTCTACTCAGGAGCCGTCTGGTGACGGCCCAAACCGGGGTTAGGTAGGTGACCCATGCGTAGCAATCTCGGACTTGACGAAAGAACCACTGGCACCGGCCCTCGGCGCAATGTGGACGAACTCAAGCCACGTCTGAATCGTTCGAAGAGTAGTGGCGACCGTGAGCGCAAACTCGGCGCGACGGCACGTTCCTTCGCTATCCTCGAGCATGTTGCAAGCTCGCGTGCGCCGGTCGACGTCCTCGACATTATTGCTTCGGTAAAATTGCCGAAGGCGACGGCTTATCGGTTGGTCGATTGGTTCGTAACGCAAGGCTATCTCGCGCGCGAGCCCGGTCGACGCCGGCTGATTGTCGGACCGAAACTGACGAATCTTGCGTTTGGTGCGCTTTCATCCTCGATGCGGCATGACACGCCGCATGTCGTGCTTCAGCGCCTCGTCCATACGCTCAATGAAACCTGCAATATCGGCACGCTGCTGAACGGCGAAGTCGTCTATCTCGATCGTGTCGAAGCCGAGCATTGGCCGCTGCGGCTGCACTACACCAGCGGTTCACGGGTGCCGCTACATTGCAGCGCAATCGGCAAGTTGTTTCTGGCGTTGGCCGCTTCGCCGCGCCGCAAGCGCTTGCTGCAAAGTCTGGAACTTCGGCGATATACAGATAACACCATCACCGACTGCGCTCGCCTCGACGCCGAGCTTCGTCAGATTCGAAAGGATCAGGTTTCTTTCGATCGGCAAGAGTATCTCGTCGGTGTCGTCTGCATGGCCGTTCCGGTGATCGGCACCAATGGCGAGATGCTCGCTGCTCTCGCCATCCAGGCGCCCGAAGCACGCATGAACGTTCAAACGGCACGCCGACATTTGCCGGCACTGAGAAGCGCCGCCAACGAGCTGGCTGAAATTTTTCAGAATAAGACCTGACCCACCAGGGGCAGGGCTGAGAGGGCACACCTATGAAGATGACCACCGAAGAAGCATTTGTGAAGGTCTTGCAGATGCACGGCATCGAGCATGCCTTTGGCATTATTGGCTCGGCATTCATGCCGATATCCGATCTTTTTCCCAAGGCCGGAATCACATTCTGGGACGTAGCGCACGAAACCAATGGTGGCCTGATCTGCGATGGCTATACCCGGTCGACCGGGAAAATCGCTATGGCGATTGCACAAAACGGTCCAGGCATCACGAATTTCGTCACTGCCATCAAGACCGCTTACTGGAATCATACGCCAATGCTGCTCGTGACGCCGCAGGCGGCGAACAAGACGATCGGGCAGGGCGGTTTCCAGGAAGTGGAACAGATGGCGCTGTTTCGCGACATGGTCTGCTATCAGGAAGAGGTGCGCGATCCGTCACGTACCGCAGAGGTTCTCAATCGCGTCATCACCAAAGCCAAGCGGCTTTCGGCACCCGCGCAGATCAATATCCCGCGCGACTACTGGACGCAGGTGATTGACATCAGCTTGCCGGCAATCGTCGAGTTCGAACGCCCGGCTGGCGGTGCCCAGGCCGTCGCGGAGGCGGCAAAGTTGCTGTCGAGTGCGAAATTTCCGGCGATTCTATCAGGTGCTGGGGTCGTGCTGGGAAATGCAATTTCTGAATGCATTGCGCTTGCCGAAAAGCTCGATGCACCCGTTTGCAACAACTACCAGCACAACGACAGTTTTCCAGGCAGTCACAGACTTGCTGTCGGCCCGCTCGGCTACAACGGATCAAAGGCGGCGATGGAGCTGATCGCCAAAGCCGATGTGGTGCTGGCGCTTGGCACAAGACTCAATCCGTTCTCGACTTTGCCGGGCTATGGCATCGACTACTGGCCGAAGACCGCGAGAATCATTCAGGTCGACATTAACGCTGACCGCATCGGCC
>Ga0307498_10000003_pt1 | contig 26054 bp, 30 predicted proteins | sample 12_S_MG_FD_201369 | JGI IMG/M metagenome (GOLD analysis project Ga0307498, IMG submission 201369) | Soil microbial communities from Populus trichocarpa stands in riparian zone in the Pacific Northwest, United States - 12_S | ecosystem: Environmental > Terrestrial > Soil > Riparian zone > Trees...
TACTCAAAAGACAACGATCTACCATTAACGATCTTCGGCGGCTCAGAGAAGAGCAGTCTGCCTCCCCACGTCTTGACGGGGAGGCCACGCCTACCTCTAGCAGATACGTCGTCCATTAATTCTTGAAAGCCGGGGAGAGCTTGAAAGTAGTGCTTACGGATGCTAGAGGCTGTGCTCCTATCAACACCCAATAGTCCCGCAAGTGAATTGATACCCGAACCATACAGTAGGGAGAAGCCCGTGATCTTAACCAGTTTACGGTCGAGCACAAGTCCGGCGTCCTCTTGGATAATCCTCGCGACCGCTGCGTGGAAATCCGCACGCGGATCATTGCGATAAATCTCGGCAGCACGTCCCTCCGCAAAGTGCGAAGTAATTCGCATCTCTTGTCCATTAAAGTCGGAGGGTACCAGCACGTGACCCTCATCGGGGAGTATGTACCTACGCATACTCGGAAGTGGAGGCAACCCTGGCGGCGGCTCTGTCTTGAATTCAGTCGGGATATTCTGGAAATTGGGATTGGAACTCGACAGCCTACCCGTCCGTGTGCCATAGACATCGCCTCGTACTTGATTAAATTGGGGATGGAGCCTACCGCCTTCACTCATACCGAACCACGGCAGCATGAATGTAGTCAAGATCGTTTTCAAGTTAGACCTGTATCCGATTATCTGTCTCAGCTCGGGGTCTTTGACCGCCCGATCCATACTATCCTTGGCTACGCTTAACTTGCCCGTCGGGGTTAACAGGAAGTCGGCTTCATGCGCCTTACCGCATTTGAGGAGGGTCCGTGCTAACTCGGCAGGTGAGTCGGGATTGCAAGAACCGATGATAGCGAGCAGACGCTTAGTGATCTCACCCATAGCGTTCTGCGCTAGGGTCAGGTCGCGCTCTAGCAGTTCTCGGTCGATGCGAATACCATCCCTCTCGTTCGCGTTCAGAATCGGGGCGAGGCGCTGCTCGCGACGGTACGCCTCAAGCATACCCTTCTTGTTAATCTGATCCATCAAATGGTCGAATAACTTGCGGGTACGATACGTGTCCCCGTTCGCGTACTTGCCTACGATCCCACCAGGAGCCTTGGATATATGTGCTCCCCATCCCTTGCCCCCAAAGCCCATTTTGGCTAAATGTATCTCTAGGTCTTTTTGCTCATCGGGGGGCATACCTAGTATGCGCTCGGCGGATGGTTTTAGCGACAGCGTATCCGCGTTTGGATCATAGAGGTAATTCAGAAATAGGGTATCATGAACATCGAGCGGGTCATGATGAGTCGGGAGGTCCATATGTACGCGGGCGACCTCAGTATCGAATCTGCCGTTATGGAAGAGGCACGGTTGCGTCCATAGATCAGCTAGGACGCCCCGTGCTTCCTCGTAACTGCTATTGTTCTCGGTCGGGTGACCCCAACCATAGTACGTCGGATCAGTAGTACCGGCGATCCATACAGACACCCCTACCGGCTTGGGTGGGTAGTTAGGATGGGCTTGTATACCTTCAGTTTCGAAGTCCACTGTATGGATCGCCGTATTCATGCTTTTCCTTTGACCTTATCATCAATCCAAGTCTGAACAAGGCCACTAGCACGCTTAGTGTACGAACCAAGCAACCTTCCGGTTTTGGAGTTATAGACCTCCAATGTACCGATAGGATGCCAATTCATAAGAGCGGCGGCTGTATTAAGCGCACGGTCGGGAAACTTGAAGCAACGGTGAGCTACACACGCCTTCCTCTCAGCGTCATAGAGGCGAATGGGTCGCTCCCCATACCGTCGTTCGGTGCGGGGGCGATCTTCTGGTACAGTTATCATTTAGAACTTCCTCTGAGCCTGAGGCTGCTGCGGAGCGTTCTTCTCATACCCCGAGTTCATCAAGTCCATCGTGTCCTTCCGCTTGCTAAGTAGCGCTTGGATCACCGCCCCATCTTCAATTTTATCAATCAGAGCGAAGTTCACTTGGAACTGAGTTTTGGCGTTCGGCTCGACGGACATCTCCGTGATTACGGCCAAGGGCGGCAGTTTAAGCACGTTTGCGATCTGGTTCGCGTAAGTAGACCAGTTAGCTACGCTTGTGACGGGGAGCTTGGCTACAGCTACATCGGCCTTCTTGACGTTACCGGGGATGGTTGCATCGACGGAGGCAATCATCGCCAGACGCCGGACGTTCTTGCAGGCTTTCCCGCGACCACCGCCTGGATCGCTGCCCCAAGCGTTCTTCGGGCACTCGGCGCAGGTAGGAGCTTGAGGAGCCTCGGAGTCCTTGTGGGGCTTGAGATCATCCTCTGACTCAGAGATAGCGTAGCACGAAGGCGATTGCGGGTTGTCCGGGTCAAACTTGTCCTTGTACCACTGGTTCTCGAACACGGAGTTGATAACGATACACTGGACCTTATCGTCCTTCATGGGATTGCCGCCAATGCTAAGGCGACCGTGACGAAACGAGACCCAGTTACCGGAAGGCTTCTCAGCCTCCGCCGTAGCTACAGCGAGGCTAGCAAGCTCGGCTTGCCAATCAGTAACGGCGGTGGACTCGGCCTTTGCAGGCGTAGGAGGTGCTTTATCAGCCATGGTAGTTCCTCTGGTTAGTTACGATTTACTGACCGAGAGCGTGAAAATCTCGGTACTATCAACGCCGGGGATGCTTACCCCGTCGTCCCAACGCGCCTTCACGGCTGTAGTGGTAAGCCGCTTATGGAGCAAGTCGAAGGCGTCATGGTCTTGGATGTAGTCGTAGATCAACGACCAATCCGTAGCTACGGGCTCAAGCGAACGCTTCATCTTGACGATGCCGTTCTTCGCGCCTTGCGCAGTAATGAATCCTTCACGGAACTTGGAGACAATGATCTTCTTCAGATCTTCCTCCTGCTCCTTAAGGTCATTAGCCTGCTTGTCGAGCGCCAATCTGCGATCGCGAGTGGCGATATAGTTATCAATCAGATCGGGGAGCAACGAGGAAATGGTAATATCCAACTTGCTATACTCCTGACTAGGACTCGGAGCACCCGGCTCCGCTCGGTTCGTACAGTAGTTAGACCTCGAAAGTAGCTGATTAGTTCCGTGTTAATACTTGGAAGTCCGAATTAGCTTCTGAGCGAGATAGAACTGCTTTCGGTATTCCTCAGTATCGTCGCATTTCTTCCATTTATCGTGATTAGCAAAAGCTCTGAATCGGTAGAGTACTCCATCTATCTTTACTACTTCAATCTTAGGCTTGATGAAGTATTGACCAAACTCTTTATTGAAGGATATAGCGTTGACCTTATGAACGTCAAGTAGCCCTTGAAGTATGACGTTAGGTATACACTCAAGTCCTGGTACCTCGGCGCACTCTTCCATTACAAAGTCTTTTACTGTCGAACGGTAGGATTGAGAGGCTTCTATCACGGCGTCTTTGAGTTCCGTGTCTACGTCTAGGTTGTCGTAATTGGAGCAATCTATTTCATTTAAGAGATGATATCGAAAGTGATTTGGCCCCACCCCTTTGATCCAAGATTCAAAGGCCAGGCCTAACTTCTTATTGTCGGATTTTGCTTCCCCACAAACAAGGAAGCGTCGATCACCTTTCTGTAACTTAGCCTGAAGACCGTTACAAGTGAAGATATTCAGAGTATGATTGTTATCTACGTAATTGGCGCCGTACTTGGTACTGACGTTATACGTATCCCCAGTGATGAGGTCCTTGAGCCATTCCTCGTCCATGTCGCGATCAAATTCCGCCCACTCTTTACAAGCAAAGCTCCGCCATTCAGCATTGAAGCCGATCTTAAGATCAACTCTGCTTGAATGATACCTCTTAGACAGAGATAAGCCTATCAATTTAGCGAGATTGCTCTTACCAGAGCCTTGTTCACCGGTTAGGAGAATACCATACTTGGGGGTTAGGGCAGGATACTGAGCATGCTTAGCTACAATCTGTAGTAGCTTCTGAATAGCTTCAGGAGTATTTCTACAGATAGAATTCATCATATCGTACGCAATTGATACGTCGCCCTTGATTGATTGCGGTACATCTTCAGGTTGAAACTTGTTAATGTACCAGACGGGAGGATATACAGAGTCGTCTGAAAAATGTATCTCGTCGCGGTCAGGTTGGTATCGCATGCCCCTAGCTACTCTGCGATTTGGGGCGTTAGCAAGTAGCTTAGTCGTGTAAGGCCCGTTGGCTAGCTTATTCTTGATATTAAGTACGTTGCCGTAGTCGAAGGCCAGACTACGATTTGTATGATCCTCTTTAATCAATGTTCTAATTTTGCAATCAAAGTAGCAACCAGACAGTTCCTCGTAAATGAATCGAGCTACTGCTTTACGCTCGACCACTAGGAACGGATCGTCAATATAACATTCAGATCGCTCTCTAAGCAGTTTATTGAATTGATCAATACCTGCTTGGTGTAAGTAGTCGTCTGGTCCGTTCTTAGTGCCGTCAGGCTTGGATGGGGGACGACATAGGAATATGGAGTCACTTCGTTGGTTTCTAATACTCACCATATCCTGAGCGAATAGATGGGTTCCTATTTCAAGTTGCCTATTCTCTTCACCTGTATCGGAGTCAAATAAGATAGTGACCTTTTCAGCTTGCCTAGAGCAAACTAACTTAGCCAGCTCGCGTATGATCGGGCTACCCTTGCCCTTCTCCCGATAATTGTAAACTCCAGTAATAGCTATAGCATGAAACCCTTCGGCTGCTAGTCGGGTAGCGTTCAAGGCTCCCTCAACTATCAGTAAGTTATACGTTGTATCGGCGTACCAATCGGTCAGATGGGGAGGAACAAAGAGGACATTCGTCGATTGCTTGGGGCGGAAGTACTTGACCCGCTTAACATTCTTGAGTTCCTCCCCAACAGAGGGAGTCTCAGGAGCTGGACCGTACAAGATTCGAGCTTGTAACTCGTCCTTGGCTACATAGAACACGTAGGCTCCGATAGCACCAAAACTCTTGAAGCCGTATAAGCCTGTCCCCATCATACGGGCAGCTCGCTCAATGGAGAGCACTTGCCCGTTTAATGGAGCTAGAATCTCGTCAGTTAAGCCTCGCTCATTACAATATTCCATCCAAGCCTGAATCGGGGAAATTGGGGGTACAACTGAGAGGAAGGACATTTATTATTCCTGGCGAGTGTCGAATCAGGAGTTTGGTAAGAGGGAAGCAGACACCGCGGAATATGACGGCTCTGCTAAGCAACCTACTTTATCTTGATCGAGCAAGAGACGGTGGCCACCGCCCCTCCGACTCGACAAGTCTATTATACCGCTTCCTCGCTGAGAAGTAAAGCGATATTAATTGCTATAAATTGAGAAGGGCCGACCCTTGCGGTGTCGGCCCCCAAGAGGCAGGACGTTCGGCGCTATGCCTAGTAGTCAGGCTCCTGTACCTCGGCAGGGGAGTGCGCGAGGGTTAGGCTGCCGGTTGCTGCTCCGGCGATTCAGTAGCAGGCGCGGCCTCGGTGGTAGCCGCCGCTTCAGCTGCGGCCTTCTTCTTGGCCATAGCGTCTTGAAACGCCGCGACCCGCTTGAGGTCCTTCGGCTGACCCGACTCGTCTAACTTGCCGAGCCGGTCTGGGTCCTTCCGCTCCGTTGTACCGACGCCAACGCTGAACGACTTGTCGGCGAACGACTTGGCTTCAACGGCGTAGTCCAAGGTGATATAGCCCTCAGCGGGGCCATCGTCCTCGGGAATGCTGAACCAAATGTAGTCTAGCGTGGTCGCCTCGTCCTTGGCCCACATGCGATTGCTCGTGGTCCAGACGGGTGTTTCCACCCCATTGATGTCGAGCTTGAACTCACCCTCGGGCTGCTTGCCCGACCGCTTCGGCAACTTCATCCGCGTGAACTTATAGCCGATACCGCTGTCCATTTCGACAGCGACGAGGCCCGGCTTGCGCGGAGGCAGGTTGGAGACCTTCGGGGTTTCAGTCGCCGAGCTCAACTTGACGTCCAGTTGACCGACGTTCTTGGGTTCAGCCGTATCTTGCTCCGGCGTTGCTTGCTCTTCGTTGGTAGCAAACTTCTTCTTGGCCATGATGTTTCCTTTCGTGGTTGGGGGTAAAACAACTAGCCTATGTAGGCTAGGGAATGCTCCTAGTATTAGAAGCATACCCTAGACATCGTGGGAAGTCTAGGACTTTCGATTGTTTTAGTTGGCTATCGTTTGAGGTTAAGTCCAGGGTCAAGCGGCGCCCTAACCTGGCGAGAGTCGAATGGTTCAGTCGGCCTCGCGGATGTTACGAAGAACATGCTTTTGTCAGCCTTCAGTTTATCCCAGATTGCTTGGGCTTCTTTCAGAGTCTCCGCTTGTTGTCGCATACGGGACTTGTATCCCACGCGGTCGCGGTCACTTGCTAGCATATACCAAACGTCGTACATCTTATTCCTCCTTGACGAACATTTCCGACTTATTCAAGATCGTGATGGTCTTGACCGTAATGGGGGGAGCATCAAACCAGTAAAGCGACTGACGCCCGAGGGCGAAGTTGTAGAGCACGACGTACATCTTCCCATGCTTAATCGGCAAGCCGTTCTTGGCGAGCTTGCCGTTAAACCATACGGGGTGACTACGCTCGCCCCAGGCTTCGAGCTCACGAGTAGTTACCTCAGAAGCCAGAGTTAGAGGATGATACTTCTTGCCGTACCGAACGTGAGTTGCTTGAGCAGGATCGTTCATTTGGTTCCTTAGTTGAGAGGCTTCTCGCGCCTCGTATATGTTAGACCGCTCGTCAGTCGGTTAGTTCCGTGAGATCAGGGGTTACCCACTTACCGCATCTGTTTAAGATGTAGGCTTGGCCCCCACCTATACCAAGAGTCTGACCGTAGAAATGATGGGACCGCGGGGTCATTATCGCCCACGCTCCCATTATGGTCTTGCCGTCAATAAACTTACCTCTGATCTTGTCCCCAAAGCTGTCGACTTCAGGGACTGGGCCGGTCCATTCCTTGCGTTCGCTCATTTCGAGTTCCTCAGTTTACGCATCTGCCTCCGATGCGTCTCGATGGTATTGGGTACACCACGTTCTAAGGCAGTCTTACGGCTGAGATGGATCACCAAGTTGTAAAAGTGGTTCCGCTTACGATGGTCGGCGGGGACCACACCTCCCTCAGTAGCGCGCATAATCCTGCGGCAGATATTGTCGAACGGGTACATCGCCTTAGGTTTCATCTATAGGTTCCTTGGTTTTGGTTAAGAGCAGAGTCGCTCAGATAGCCCGCCTTAGTTGCTAGACGGGCTATCGGTGCGTTACCTGTTAGTAGCCTTCAGTGTCGGCTTGCTCGGTAGCCTCGTGCTCAGTTCCTTGGAGCTGACCGGGAGCGCAGTCGAAGGCGTAAATGGGCCGTGGCTCAGGGCTGGTATAGCCCGTAATCACTCGCTTGCAATTCTCCGTGCCCTCGCCCTTCAACTCGGCCTCGATAGTCATTCGATCGCAGTAATACGCACGCTCGTTCCAGATTGGGGCATCCCTCGACTCCGTGAACCGGAAGCCATGAATGTAGTGAGGCGCTTCAGCTAACCGCTCAATGCGCTCCAAAATGGGGAGCACGTCACGGAATGAAGCAACGTAGCAGTGAATCTTGACGCGGTCGCCATCGAGCCAATCGGATACCGATGGGTCCATCTCTTTGGGGAAGAGATCACGGTTAGCGATCAGGTCGTACGCAAACTTGAAGTCTCCAGACTTCTCCTTGTACTTCAGGATCGTGTCCTTGAGGTTCTTTCTAAGCCACTCAACGTGGTCCTTCACTTTCGGGGGCAGATCAGCCATCTTTAGGCTCCTTGGGTTAACTCGCTTCTCGCGACGTATTTGTTAGACCCGCCGACAGCGGATTAGTTCCGTGCCGACGGTGGGGAGCATTAATCGCGGTACCACTCGCCGTCCTTGCCCTTGAAGAGGGTGGGACCGTCTTGGTTCGTGTAAGAGCTGTTAGGTTCAGAGCCGTCATTGATCTCTCTGTCGTAGCCCTCAGGAGTCGAGGTTGAGATCGGTTTGGGCTTCGGCCCGTACCAGAATATTGCTGGGCCCGCACCTTGGTCAGGAGTCGGTTGAACTAACACGGCGTTGTCGCATCGGATCAAGTTCCAGTCGCCTTCGGTGACGCTAGAGCGCACCGTCAGCTCGCTCGGGACTTCAGGGAAATCACGCTCGTCATCATGTCCCCACTTAACGTAGAGGCACGGGGCATCAATACGGGGCGAGGTGAGAGCTAGTTTGTCTACGGCATCCTCAATACGCTCCCATAATGGAGGGGAGAATTGATCTTCAATATCGGCCCAAGTATAGCGAAATGGGGACATATCATCTTGCCCCACGTTTGAGCCTTGGGTTACAGCTTCTTTGAATCCTTCACTTAGCGGCATTTTAGTCCTTTTCAAGTTCAGAGCGGAGGGAATTCTCCGTTCTTGTAGTTAGACCGCGAATCACGGGAAAAGTTCCGTGAAATTAGCTTCCAGGTTACGGGTAGGGTTTTGGTTGTGACTTACCCGTAACTTCTGATAGTAGAGTAAATTAGTCGGGAATAGGGTCTTTCCAAGTTACGGGTTACGAGTACAAGGTGGTGGGGCAAAATACCCGTAACCTTGTAAAAGCCTTTAGAATTAAGGGGATAGCATAGTCAGGTTACGGGTTACGGGTTACGGCTATGGAAATTTATGCCCTCCGTTTAGGGGGTATTTCCAAAATCCTGAAACTCGGGAGGGTACCTAAAAGCGTATCATAAAACAAAGGCTTTTTACCCGTAACCGTAACCTGAAAGTGCCGGGCAATTGGACATCCAAATTCACGCTCGGCCCATCCAAATTCACGCTCGACCCATCCAAATTCACGCTCGGCCAATCAACGTTGACGCTCGGCCAATCAGCGCGATCCAAGAAATCAAACCCCAGCTTCTCAGCTGGGGTTTCATCTCTCACGGCCTCGCAGACGTCATATGAAATCCACCTCTCTTCAAGCCGTCCCAGATTTCACGGGCCAGATGGACGTTCTCCTCCGCCGGTACGTTCACCTTTAGGGCCACCGACGACGCGGGCAGTTGGAACCAAATCGTATACATCGCTTTCTCCTCAGTAAAGGCGCGGGGCGCTTTCGCGCCCCGCTTCAGGTTAGGCCCGCTTCGCCCAAGTATCCCGGAATTTATTTATCCGGCCAGCCTCCGTTTCGAGCCGTTCGGTCACGGTCTCGAATTTCCCGTCCACGAGGCGCTTCGGTACCTTCGGGCCCGTTCCGACTTCCACGGAGACCTCCGTTCCCTCCCACTCGGCCGCCTTCTCCCCGTAGCCGAGCGTCACGAAGTAGGCGCGACCCTCGACGGAGAACCAGAGGTATTCGAGCGCCAGGCTCGGATCACCGCACCAGGCGAGATTCGAGGTCACTATCGTCTTCACGACCGTCCCGTTCACGATTAGCGGCACCGAACCGACGCCGCGCTTCGGGAGCGCACCTTTCCGGTCGGAGCACTTCGTCAGGGCGAATTCGCGCCCGTCGAGCAGGTTTACGAGTTTCATCTTCGGACTCCTTAAAATCGGGGCGCGAATACCCGCGCGCCCCTATCGGGTATTAGAGGTAAACGACCTCCGCGAGGCCCGCGTAGAGCGGTCCGAACCGCTCGACCGCGAATTCGAGCGCCCGTTCTTCGGTCGCGAAAATCCCGTAGACCGCGCCCTTCGCGTTCCGGTTAAGGCGCGAGCCGCGAAGGGCGCTCGCGAGCCTAGGGCTCGCGAGATAGTAAAACTTCGAGAAGGTCTTAATTTCCGTCTCCTAGCTAACCCGCGAACGTCGCGGTCCGTATAAGTAAGACCGCGAGTTTTTGGGGAAGTTTCCCGATTCTGACCTAGGCCGACGAACGGTAAAGGGCGCTAGGCGAACGGTAGCCCGGTTTATATACGTTAGTTAGCACTTACTAACCGTATATCTATACGGTAGTAGGTTAGTTAGCACCTACTAACTTTTTATCGAACGTTCGTTCGACCGTCGAACGTTCGTTCGGTACTACCGTATATCCGACGGGTACCCATGATGGCGGCGGGTGGGGTGTGGGGCACTGGCCCGTGAGGGAGGACCCGCAGCCCTGCGTTTCACGTAACATGCCTGTAGGACAGAGCATATAAATTTGCGTTTCACGTAACATGCCTGTAGGACAGAGCAAATAAGAAAATACCCAGCATAAATAACATACCTGTAAGACGAAAAGCAAACGATTCCAGAAACTATCGTCTGAAACCCACTTTACTAATGCCTTAAACTAGAGTATATTCACTATATGCCCTCGAAATCTGCCAAACAAGCAAGGACCATGGCAGCAGCGGCTCATAACCCTGCGTTCGCCAAGAAAGTCGGCATCCCCGTCAGTGTTGCCCGTGAATTCAACAATGCCGACCAGAGAAAGGCAATGGCTACCCAACTAAGGAGCAAGACATGACTATCCCCATCCCGCTTGGCGAAGGCAGCGAACCTGATTATCTGGAGAACGTAGAGCGGCAGGGAATGAAGCAACCTGCGCCGATAAAGGATGCTCCCCGTCCTGCCCCCCATTTCACAAAAGATGAGAAGAAAGAACAAGAATATCTGGAGAAGCAAGTAAAGAGCGGCAAATAGCATGCAGCAAACTAACCTCAAAGAGATCCTTGAGGAGCCGCCTGAGGGGCCAGTAACCCCTCCAATGCATCTTGTTGAGGAGAACCTCAACGCCCTAGCCATTGCTCCAAAGCTGCCGACCTACGTCAAGACGCGCAACGTCAGAGAACAGTTTCAATACGCCTTTGAGCTAATTGGAGGCATACCGCGGCTTGCTCATTGGGCGCATGCTAACCCCGACAAGTTCTATTCTCTGTACTCCAAACTCATTCCTACTCAGGTAACTGGAGAGGGTGGAGGAGCGATCAAGGTGGAACTGTCTTGGCTCAACTCCAGAGACACGTCCGGCCGCAGCCCACCGACAATAATCGACATAGAGCCGACATGCCCCTAACATCTAATCCCAGTCTCAGAGAACAACTACAAGCTCTGGCCGATGCCCTCCGTCAACCGCAGACGGAGCCAGAGCCAATGGATATTAATGATTTGCCACCCGCTAAGACCAGACCGCCGAGACAACCTAAGCCCAAGAAAGCTGAGCCGGAATTCCTCCCTACTCCCCGGAAGATGAATGATGAGGAGACCATGTGATGCCAGACCAAGCGATGATTAACATGCTACGTAGTGGACCGTCTTTAGGACCATCTCAAGTAACTCAAAGGACTGGCGCACCGACGGGACCGTTTAACGCTGGCCCACCGCCTTCGCCTGGAGGTGGGTTTGGCCCCGTATCAGCAGGTACGCCCATGGGTGGAGCGACCAACGCTGGCGACACTTCCCCTCCATACACGGGCATGGGACCGCCAGGTCTACAGCGCGGCAATACCGGAACGATGACGGACACGCCCGCGCCTATGACGCCGCCGAGCATGGTACAGCGTGGAGTGCCCCCACCGACGGCGAGCATGCCAGGTCGAATGGGTCCAGGAGCTGCACCGCCGCCTGCAGCACCGCCGACGATGCCTATGCAGAGGCCAGCAATGCCCGGAGGCTTCAATCAAGCCTCCCTAGCAGGTGGCGTACCCAGAATGCCGCCAGGTATGGGAGCAGGTGGCGGCAATTTTCTGGGCGGACCGTCAATGCAACGCCCAGGAGGTATGGCTCCTCCCCCACCGAGGCCACCGCAGCAACCACTAGCGCCGACGGCCTGGAACCAGACTGACTGGAACGCGCCAGGTAATCTTGGCTAAGATACAACTTGATTACCAACCTAGGGATGCGTTTCTACCTTTCCACAATAGAAAGGCCAGATTCGGCACTCTAGTCTGCCATAGACGGGCAGGGAAGACAGTTGCCGTTGTAAATGATCTTATCATCGGCGCGTTAGAATGTCCTCTTCCCCATCCGCAGCTCGCGTACCTCGCGCCAACTTTCTCCCAAGCTAAGAGAATTGCTTGGGAGTATCTGAAGCAGTTCGCCCGACCGCTCATTACTCAGGTTCATGAGTCGGAGCTTAGAGTTACCCTCAAGAATGAGGCGAAGATTTACCTGCTAGGTGCGGAGAAGGCCGACAACCTTCGTGGTATGTACTTAGACGGTGCTGCAATGGACGAATACGCCCAAATGCGGCCAACTGTCGAGTCGCAGATTATCCTACCGTGTCTATCTGACCGCAACGGTTGGCTAGTACGGATGGGAACCCCCAAGGGTAAAAATCATTTTTACAATGCCTACAATTACTCAGCCAATACGCCTGGCGAATTCGCCATGCTTCTCAAGGCCAGCGAGTCGGGGATCATTCCCGATGAAGAATTGGCCTTGCTTCGCACGAAAATGGATGCTTCGGACTATGAGCAAGAGTACGAATGCTCATGGACCGCCAGCCTTAAAGGTGCGATCTACGGTACTGAGATGGATCAAGCCGAGGCCGAGGGCAGGGTTGCTGATTTTGACCTAGATCCAGCCCTTCCCGTCAACGTTATCTGTGACCTTGGCTTCACCGACGATACTGTCCTGGTTTTCTTTCAGAAGTCCAGAAGTCAGGTGCTAATTCATGAAGTGCTCGTTAATAACGAGACAGAATGGGACGTGTACCTCGATGAAATGGAGTCCAGAAATGTGGAAGAAGTGTACCTTCCCCACGACGCCAAGGCCAGAAACCTACAAACTGGACGGTCTATCGTGGAACAAACCTTATCACGTGGATATCGTCCACGTATGGTGCCCGATCACAAGTTGCGTGACGGCATATCAGCTACTAGGAAGCTGCTACCATTCACGTATTGGAATAAGCCCTTATGTTCTGGGGCAATCGAAGCAATGAAGTCTTACAGGAGAGTATGGGATGACAAGTTGGGATGTTATCGTGATCATCCTTTACACGATTGGGCTTCTCATACTGCTGACGCCATTCGCTATCTTGGTGTGGTGTTTTCTCTACTCGATGAACCCTCCAAGCCTCGTATTATAGTACCAGGTGATGAAGCCGTAGGTGCGCATTATGCTTTTAACTTGGAAGATTTGTTTACGGATTGGCGAACAAATCCTAGTATAAACAGGGACCGATATGGATACTGAAAGTGGGCTAGGTAGTACAGGAAGTCCCAGCGCTTCCAAGATCGCCAGTCTAAAAGAGCTCCAGTCTGAGTCTGGTGGTAAATACGGACGATGGATGACTGAGTTGACCGCTGCGGAGAAGGAAACTGATAAATGGCGGCGTAAAGCCAGGAAAATCGTCAAAGAGTTCCGTGCGGAGCGTATGGAGGTCAGTGGGGTGGACCCCTCCATGGAGCGGAGGTATAATCTGTTCTCCGCTAACATCAACATACTCTCGACTGCTCTCCTTAATCAGACACCTCAGGCGACAGTTAATCGTGAATTCAAAGACCCGCAAGATGATATTGGTCGTATTGCGTGTTATATTATGGAGCGTGCTATTACTTCTCATAATAATCGCAATTACTCTTCATATAACATTCTCAAACAGGTAACTCAGGATATGCTCGTGCCGGGACTTGGACTCTCTTGGCACACTTACGAGGCTGAGATCGAACGCAAGAAGGAGGAACCAACTGATGAGCAGTTGGCGGTCGATCCTCAAGCTGAGGCCATGGAATATGACGAAGTAGTCAGTGAGAAGATCATCGATGAGTACGTGTACTGGGAAGACCTGCTATGGTCTCCGGCACGTACTTATGAGGAGATTCGGTGGATAGCCCGCAAGACCTACATGACTCGCGACGAATTGGTCAAACGTTGGGGAAAGAAGAAGGGCAAGGACATTCCGCTGGACTATACCCCCAAGAAGAACGATGTACGGGTGGAGACTCAGAATAACGTCTTCCAGCAGGCTATTATCTATGAAATCTGGGATAAGTCTTCAGAATCCGTGATCTGGATGTCTAAGCACCAAGATACGATCATCGAGGAGAAGGCTGACTTCCTAGAGCTGGACGACTTCTTTCCTTGCCCCCGTTTCTTGGTTTCGACAGTCAGTAACGGACAGTACATCCCTATACCTGACTATCACTACGCCGCGGACCAGTATCGCGAACTGAATGAGATCAATACTCGGATCAGCCTTCTAGTCAAGGCTACCCGCGTGGCGGGTGTATACGACAAGTCAGCCGGTCAGGTACAGGCACTCCTGAATAACGCCGCAGAGAATACATTGGTCCCCGTTGATCAATGGGCGGCGTTTGCTGAGAAGGGAGGGATCAAAGGTGCGATTGACTGGGTACCGCTGGATCAGATCGTTGCTACGCTCGAACAACTACTTAAGAACCGTGAGGACGTTAAGGGCCAGGTATATGAGATCACGGGGATGTCTGATATTATCCGTGGTCAAAGTAAAGCCAGTGAGACCCTCGGCGCTCAAAAGATTAAGACTCAGTATGCGTCGATGCGTATCCAAGATCGTCAGAAGAACGTCGTAGAGTACAGTTCTTCTGTGTTCGATCTGCAAGCGCAGTTGATGCGTAAGCACATGGACATTAATGAGATCGCCAAGTTAGCCCAAGTGGATTTCATGAACGAAGATCCACAGGCGCTTCAGCAGGCTTTGCAGTTGATCAAGACGCCGGAATTCGTACTGCGCGCCCGCGTAGAGTCAGATACCCTGTCGGACATAGATTTCCAAGCGGAGAAGCAGGACCGTATGGAATATATGATGACGATTACCAATTATCTGAAAGAAACGGTCCCCATGATTCAGAACGACGCGCTTCTTGGGCCGTTCCTCATGCAATTGCTGCAGTTCTCGCTGGCGGGCTTCAAGATTGGTAAGAAGTTTGAAGGTGAATTGGATCGTACCTTCAATCAGATTCAGCAGAAATTGCAGAATCCTCAGCCACCGCAACCGACTCCTGAACAACAGAAAGTTCAGGGACAATTGCAGATTATGCAACAGAAGGCTCAGGTTGACGCTCAACAGGGTCAGCAGAAGATACAACTTGCAGCGGCTGAGGGACAGCAGAAATTGCAATTTAAGCAACAAGAACACCAAGTATCTATGCAAGGTAAGGTCCAACAAGCCCAGGTAGATAGCCAGGTAGCTGGTCAAAAGATGCAAGAAAACCAGGCTAAATTCTGGCAAAACTTGATGAATGATCGTATTAAGTCAGAGCAGCAAGCTCAGAATGCGGTAGCTAAACCTCCATATGTGCCGTCTGGGGTGGGACATGGCTAGGCGGCGGTTCATACAGAGTCGCGAACCACCTTATGATTTCACAGAGGTAAGTGATGATTACGCCCCCGAACCGCGCAATACGGATTCAGCGCTATGGAATGATCGACACTATGATGGGCTACGCGCTACTGATGGGACGGACATTTCTTCTCGTACTAAGCATCGCCGTTACATGCGTCTTAATAACGTTACAACTATAGACGATTTCAAAGGATCGTGGAATAAGGCGCAGCAGCAGCGGGACGAATATCGTACAGGTAAGAGAGGTACTGTAACCAAAGAAGACATTGGTAGAGCTATACACGAGTTGGAGAACAAACGAAAGGCGTGAAATTCAAACGAAAACGCTTTACGCTGACCCCTTTTTAGTATAGGATTAACGATCATGGCGAACGAAACCGAACTGCTGGAAGAGTCCACTGTAGAGGCTGAAGAGCCTACTCTGCGGGAGACTATCGAAGATGCCGTCGAAGAAACTGAAGAATCCTCTGGTGGAGGCCAGGAAGGCGCCCCTGAAGCGCAGGAGGCAAAAACCACCGTCACTGATCCCAATCAGTTACAAAAAGAGCCACAACCAACCGAAACCAAAGTTCAGCCTCGTACCCCCGAAACCAAAGGAACCCAAGAAGGTCTGAAGGCGCCGTCGCAGTGGCGACCTGCTGTACGAGAGAAGTGGAACGCCCTTCCCCGAGAGGTACAAGAAGAAGTACTGCGCCGTGAAAGCGACAGTATGCGCTTGATAGGTTCCGTAGGTCCCAAGATTCGACTTGCTGATGAGGTAAGTCAGCATATCGCCCCATTCGCCCAGCAGTTGCAAGACAACGGCGTAACCCCCACCGCCTTCCTGGGGGATGTTTTCTCTACGGTGAAATCCTTATCCTCGGGTACACCCCAGGAAAAGGCTGCAGTCGTAGCAAACATAGTTCAGTCATATGGCGTTGATCTGAGAACGCTCGACGCGATCCTCACGCAACGCATACAGGCTGGACCGGAGGCAGACAACGCTCGTCGCCTTGCGGCTCGAGCGACAGCGGTAATTCAGCAACATGAAAGCTCTAATCAGTATCAGACTGCGCTAGAGGCTCAATCGACTCTAGCCTCGTTTGCTGCTGATCCGAAACACGAGTTCCTTGACGATGTTCGTGATCTCATGGCGGACCTGATCGAAACGGGCCGAGCTAACAGTCTCGACGACGCTTACGCATCAGCCGTATGGGCTCATCCCGACACTCGCAAGATCCTCCTACAAAGAGAATCTCAAGCCCGTGTAAATGGTAAGAATTCACGGGCTGCAGTGGCTAGAAGGGCCAGTTCTGCGGTACACGGATCGCCCGCCGCACCAAGCGCGGGACCGTTATCCAACCAAAATCTGAGCCTACGGGAAACCATCGCTTTGGCGATGGACGAGCAATCCTCACCATAAGGAACCATCATGGCTTTTCCGAATGTAACTGACATCGTCGCCACGACGATTCAGAATCGTTCGCGGAAGATTGCGGACAATGTAACGAAAAACAACGCGCTTACGTCGAGGTTGGACGACCGCGGGAACGTCAAACCTTTCGGTGGCGGCAATACGATCATGCAAGAACTGTCGTATGCTCAAAACGCCAACGCCGGATGGTACAGCGGGTATGATCTGCTCCCCGTCGCGGCGCAGGACGTCATCAGTTCAGCGGAGTACGCGATTAAGCAGCTCGCGTGTCCGATTGTAATGTCCGGCCTGGAGCAACTCCAGAACGCTGGTCGGGAACAGATGATCGACCTGCTGGAAGGTCGTATCAACGTAGCTGAAGCGACCATGGCGAATCTGATGGCAGCGGGTATTTACGCTGACGGCACCGGTTCCGGTGGTAAGGAACTGACTGGTCTCAATGCTGCGGTGCCGACGGCTCCGACCACAGGTACTTATGGGGGCATTGACCGGGCGACCTGGGTATTCTGGCAGCCTCAGGTGTTCGGTAGGGCTAACCTGGCCGTTCCTGGTCCGTTTACTGGGACTAACATCCAGGAAGCGTTCAACGGCCTCTGGGCAAAGCTCGTTCGTGGCTCAGATCGCCCGGAACTCATCGTGGTAGACAACACGATTTGGCAGTACTACCTGGCGAGTCTCCAGATTCAGCAACGGTTTACTGGTACGGAAACCGGCAAGCTCGGCTTCCCGAGTCTCAAGTTTATGGACGCAGACGTGGTTCTCGATGGTGGTATTGGCGGCTTCTGCCCCGCAGGCACGGCATTCTTCCTCAATACCAAGTACATCTTCCTCCGTCCGCACTCCTCACGTAACATGGTGACGCTGTCGCCGAACCGTCGTTACGCCATCAACCAGGACGCGGAAGTCCAAATCCTGGCTTGGGCAGGTAACCTCACCGCATCCGGCTCGATGTTCCAAGGCCGGCTGATGAACGCCTAAGATGTAGGGGGTTGGCCGGGGGCGTGAAGGCTCCCGTCACCGGCCTTTTTTGAGGAGTAGGAAATGCCCGCGTACAATATGGCTGGTCCTCGGTCCTCGACTCTTGAGGCTGGGGAAGCGTTTAGGTACTCAGCACCTGTAGCAAATCCCAATTTGGGGGCAACGGTACTTATGTCCCCATTCTCTGGTCCGAGTGGGTCACCGCTCGACGCAAAGGTTTACGCAGCGAATACTACGATCACCAAGACGGCTGACGTAAATAACACTTCTACCGGGGCACTGAGTACCGGAATTGGATTCAGCCCGGCTTGTGAATATCCTGGGGGTATTACTACCGCTGCTCTGGGAGTAACCCTCGCTGCAAGTAAGGTGGGGCGGTCGGGCTTTGATGACGACTATACACCAGGAGTTACCCTGCCGAATGGGACGGCTTCCACTACAGCTATCTTGACGGCTATCGGTGGGGGCAAATGTACTATTACTCCCGGCGCTGGTTCGGACTACTCCAGAGGCGTGTCGACACTTGCTCCTTACGTCGCGCAGCCGCTTCTGGGTTACGGCAATGGCGGTAGTAGGGATGCTGGAGCAGGTCCGGCGTTTACAGGCTTCGCTATGAAGACAGTGACGGCGGCGGCAGACGTAGCGGCAGCGGGAGTGGTTGAGACGGGCTTCGTCAATCGTTCGGGTGCTATTCTGAAGTTGGGTCAGAGTCAGTTTGGCTCGGCTAGTGCGGCATCCGCGGCAGTGACGTAATGTAGTAACCCCCTACAAAGGACATAAAATGCTAGAATTTGCCCCTACCGATTGGTCGCAGATACGCGACCCCATGATGGAGAATGATTCGCGCTTCGCCTTGGATTCCAAGCTTCATGTACAGTTCTACTTGCGCCCAGTATTGCAGGGTACGCTCTCCTTGGAAGCTGATCGACCTATTTACGTGGACGTAGAGCATATTCGCATCCTCGTACCTGGGGATAAGCTCAATATCATCGACCGCATCGCGTCGGAAGATGATAGACGGCGTTTTGCTGATCACTACGCCAAATTCAAGGCTGGTCATGGTGAAGAATTGGTCGGTACGCGACTGGAAGCTATACCATGGATGACTCGTTCGAAAGTGGAGGAGTACAAGTATTTCGGTATTCACACTGTAGAGCAGCTAGCTTCGGCTAGCGACTCCGTGGGTCAACGTTTTCCTGGTTTTAGTCTTGATCGTAGTAAGGCCCAGAAGTTTATTGAGGCTACTTCTGGTACAGATGCTCGGGTAACGCAACTTGAGCGAGAGTTAGCTGACCTGCGCCAAGCTTTGGTTAAGCAAGAAGAAGCCAAGGCAATTTTGGCCGCGCCGGTAGCATCCTCCCCCGTTTCCAGCAAGGTTACTGCTAAGGGGTAAACTATGGCGGCACCCCCTCGGACTACGTTGTTAGAGGTAGTCAACGTCATCGCACAGTCTGTAGGGCATCCCAAGTCTAATGATGTAGCGGGTAGTCAAGACGAGGCTATCCTGCGTATCGCCTACTACATCAATCTGGCGGGGGCAGAGCTTTCCTACATGCACAATTGGCAGTGGCTAACTGGTATTTTTGAGATCACTTTAGCCGCTGACTACGATGGTCAAGCGGAAAAGGCATTCGATCTTCCCCTTGATTTCCATGCAATGGTAGACGATACTCAGTGGAATCGTAGTGCTCAATTACCCGCTATTGGCCCTATTAATTCCCAAGATTGGCAGTGGCTGATAGTCCGTGATACGAATATAACCACTAGAACCTTGTGGCGTATTCGCGACAAGAAGCTCTGGATCAAATCTCCCCCATCTGCAAACGCGCCTCAGAAACTTACTTTCGAGTATTTGTCGTCTAGTTGGGCCGTAAATGGGACTACGGGTGCTTCGCAAGACGTGATGTCGCAGAATAACGACTACCATAAATATCCTTGGCAACTTATAATAATGTTGGGTAGAGCCAAGTTCTTCGAGAATGAGGGTTACGACTCGTCTGCGGCATACTCTGACTTCAATAAAGCGTTTGCTTATGAGACTGGAGTCGATAAGGGCGCTACTAGTCTCAGTCTTGTACCGGGTACAGGTTATCCCTACATAGATGCAGTGAGGAATGTACCGGACACCGGTTATGGCAGCTAAGCTCAAAGTCGCGCCAGTTCAGGCTATACGCAAGCTAGTCCAGCGGCAGGGCCGGTATACAGTTCCTTTGGGTGGTCTCAATTATCGTGAGTCTTTACTCACGATGCAGCCTAGTGAGGCTCTGGTACTGGATAATTTCATTCCTCGGGCGTTCGGCATAGAGATTCGCAAAGGTTGGAGATACTGGGCTCCTAAAGCCAATAAGTTTCCCAACGAAGTCCGGTCTATATTGGTGTTTACGGACGCCAAACCTATAGGTTCTAAAATCTTCGCAGGTACTGCCGATCCTGGAGGATTGCTCTACGACGTTACCACGCAGGGAGTGGCTCCTACACTGGCGCTAACTCCCTCCACTGCTCCATTTAATCCTGGTGAGTGGTACGCTACAAACTACACCACTCCTGGAGGTTCGTTCTTCTGTGCAGTATCGCAGGGAGCTGGTTACTACCTATACGACTCCACCGCAGGATGGAGGGAGGTTCCTGTAGGGGCTGCGGTAGGTCAGATTAAGTTTCCTGCGGGAGATACCACTACTCCCAAAGACTTCGCTTTCTGTTGGTTATGGAAGAACCGTCTCTGGTTTTTGAAGGGCGGTAGTGCTACAGCCTATTACTTGCCTATAGGGCAGATTACTGGGGAAGTAGCGGCTCTTGAACTAGGTCCGCAGTTAATCCACGGCGGGTCATTGCTTTTCGCTACTTCTTGGACTTACGACTCTGGTAGAGGGATCGACGATGGTTTAGTGTTTGCCTCCACGGAAGGCGACATTCTAGTGTACCAAGGTAGTGATCCCACCGCTCTAGCCACGTTTTCGTTACAAGGACTCTGGTATACTGGACGATTTCCTGGTCGTCGCTGTTTCAATGCGGTAGGCGGCGACGTGGTTATGGTTACAGAATTCGGAGTGATAAAAATATCTGACCTCGTGTCGGGGAAGGTGCAAACGAGCGCCGTGAATGGAGAAGATGCGTTCTATAAGATCAATCCTAGGTTGGCTCGTTATGTTTCAGATACAATAGGTCAGAATTACTGGTTCGTGTTACCCTTTCCCACTGAAGAATTGGTAGTATTCGGCGCTCCATACATAGAGCCGGTGAAGGGCGTAAGAACGTCTTTCATTCTGAATTACGCCACTTCAGCGTGGGCTTCTCTCAGTAATGCCGACTTACTGTGTGGTGAGGTGTATAGGGGGCAAATTATCTTTGGTACACGTGACGGTTACGTGTGTCAACTGTTCTACGGGTACAATGATCAAGTTTCTGCGGACGGTACGGACGTGGGGATAGAGGTAACTGGACGTCTGCAAACGGCGTTCAACAATTTCGACGACCCCAGAATAAATAAGCGACTGCTCCGTATTAAGTTGTATGGTCTATCCGACGGTGTCCCCACTCTGGGAGTGAAGTTTGTAGACGAATATAATATGAGTACGGTGACTAACGCACCGGCCCCTATTGCGATAAACGAGTATACCTGGGATGTAGGCTTGTGGGACGACGCTAAGTGGCAATCTACTCAGATTCCTTTCCGTCGTTGGTTCGGAGTAGCTGGATTCGGTAAGAAGCTGGCTATGATCATGGCGATACGGGGACGTGGATATACTCTTCTGTCTGACTACGAAGCTCTGTATGAGTCTGGATATAACTTATGACTGATACTGAAGTCGTTACGTTGGATGAACACGCTTCATTAGTAGAAAAGTTGGAGTTTTTACAAGATGAAGCAAAACAACTTCCTCAAGTTGAGGTAACGCTACGTCATTATTTCGCTCATGGCATTTACGGTCGTGAGTTGGCTAGACCAGCTGGCACGTTGATTATCGGTAAGATTCATAAAACGCGCCATATGTTCATTTTACTAAGTGGAGAAATGTCCGTATTGACGGATAATGGCATGGAGAGATTTGTAGCTCCTCAAATAGTCATTGGTTCACCTGGTACTAAAAGACTTACCTATGCCCATACGGATTGCGTGGCTATAGTTCTTCATGGTACTCCCTTAACTGATCTTGACGAAATTGAGAAGGTATTTGTGGCTCAAAACGATCAAGAATACTTGAAGTATCTTGAAGACGAGAAATTGTTGATAGGAGAGAAATCATGACTTGGGCCGCCGTCGCTGTAGCAGGAGCAGGTCTTGTAAGCAGTTATATGAATAAGGACAAGGGTGGAGGCGCGGACCAAATGGTAGGCGGCTACCTTAGTCAGATGAATTCTAAGGAAGTCAAAGAATACTTGGAAAAACTTCGACAGGAAGACCAAGATCGGTGGGCAGCTACCCTAAATGTTAATCGTCCCAATCAAGTTGGTATGTCGGGTCAGTCATCTACTTGGGATATTGACCCTAAGACTGGTAAGGCAACGCAGACTCTGAAACTTGGGGAAAGCGAGCAAAAGCGTCGGGATATGTTTAATACCTTGGCGGAAGCTCGCATGGGCGATGCTGCGGCTATGTCTCCCGGTATTTCCAAGATGGCTGGAGGTATTGATTGGGAATCGCTTGGTTTGGGTAAGATGGGTAACGCGGCCTTGAATACAGGAATCAAGGGAGGTTCGGACAAGTACGGTAGTATTACTAGCGGTAATGCTTGGAATATGGTCCCTAGTCAAGCCCAGATGGCTGGTTCTATGGGCGGCAATTTCCTTAATCCAACGCAGTTAGGGTGATATATGGCGACCCTTGGAACTATGGGCGGTGACCAGTTAACAACTGGCGCTGCGGGAGCGACTGGAGCTATAGGGACTACTACTCCACCCAGTCCTAATATGGGTGCTACGGGTATTCCTGGCGTTCCAGGGGCTATGGCGGTGCCGGGAGCGGCTGGACCGGCTTCTGGGCCAGGTAGTGCGTGGGCTACTCCAACTACTGGAGGTAACGACTACGGCCAAATGTTTACCCAATCAGGGCAGGCTCCAGTGACTTCGGTGGATCAAGGCGAGAACTACCAGAAGACGATGCAGGACGCTTATTGGAATCAAGCTACCTCCCGACTTGATCCTCAGTGGAACCAAAGACAATCAGGACTTGAGTCGCAACTTGCTAACATGGGGCTATCTCGCGGTACTGATGCCTGGAATCGTGAGATGGGTAATATGTCCATGCAACGTAATGACGCCTATGGGGGTGCGCTAAATAGTGCTATCCTCAATTCTGGAGCTGAGGCCCAGCGTAGGCAAGCTATGGACATTGCTTCAGGCGAATTCGCTAATAAACAAGTCGATACGAGGAATCAACTCGGACTTCAATATGCTGGTCTGGCGAATAAAGAGCAGCTCCAAAGTATGCAGGGCGAGCAGGCGCTTCAACAGATCGACGCTAATAACAAGGGGCAGATGAGTCTTCAAGATAACAAGAATGCGGCTGCTCTTCAGCAATTGGGCGTTCAAACCCAGAGTAATGAGAAGATCGCAGCTGGTAATAACATGACTACTATCGAAGCTGCGCATATTAACGCAGCGGCGATGCACGCAGCGGCAGCGGCTCAAATGGCCGGTATGAATGCTCAAGCCGCTGCTTCAGTATACTCTGCTCAATTGAATGCGGGTCTTACGGCTCAGAGAATAGCTAACGAAGAAAAACACGCCACTATAACTGACACTATAGGTATGCAACAGAATCAATTTAGTACCTATCAGTGGTTTATAGACCACGGTTATAATCAGACTGACGCCGCCGCTCAAGCAGGACTTCCCGCCACACCGCAGACAGCAAATACTACTCCTAGCACGGGCTTTATTGACCCAGGAGCTAAGAACATTGGGGCAGGTAATGCAGGTACGGCAGATATGATCTCTGGGGCAGTCGATGTAGCGGGCAATGTGATAAATACAGGAATTGACTATTACAATAGGAATAAAACCCCTGCTCCTACTGGATCTTATGGTGGGAATTACGTCACTCCCACTAATTGGTCTAACGAGTAAAGGACCATTATGGCTACCGCAGCGGGCGTAGATGACTATAGTTTGGATCCATTCCAGACTGAAGAAGATGTTCTTGATACTGAGAAGAAAATTGCCCTGGCGAGGATTCTTCGTCAAGGAGTAGCCCCTCCTGGTGAAGATATTTCATCTCGTTATCAGCGAAACAGGAACGTTAGCCGAGGTTATCAAGAACTTGCTACTCAAGACGAGAAGCGTAAGTCTCTTAGTGATCGGTATACTGAAGATATGGTTGATGCGCTTCGTCGTAGTGGAGCATCTGATGAGATCATAGAAGGTGTACGTAGTCCTGGTCTTAGGAAGGAATACTTGGCTCAGCACGCTAAGAATATGGATTTGGCCAGGTCTAATAGGGAACAAGCTCGGCTTGGCGGAACTGGCGGAGATATCACCTATCAACAAGCTTTGCAATGGGCTACGAGTAGTGACCCACCTACTGCGGCTAGGGGCAAGGTTCTTCTGGAGTCTATGAAGCCTCAGAATCCTGAATACACGACTAGAATCACTCCTTCAGGAGGGTCTGTACCTATATCTGGTGCACAGGAAAACTACGGGGCTACTGTTGCTACGAAAGCAAGAGCTGAAGATCCATTTAAGTTCCAACAAATTGAAGGCGGTCAAGGCCCCATAACTCTACCTAATCCATTGGCTAGGTCTATTTTAGCAGCTAATGCGCCAGGAGCGCCTACTCCTGCCGCACAGGGAAATCCGCCTGCTCCCGGCGTTCCCGCGCCTCCCGCCCCCGTACCCCAAGGGCCGCCGCCTATGCCTGTTAGCGCCCCGCCTAGTCCTGTTAGCGCGGCTCCTTCACCTTTGGCGGGAGCGGTCGCCGCGACCGGCGGCCCAGTTGGAACTACAACTCCTCCGCAAGGTAAGTTAGTAAGTGGGAATCCTGCCCTAGATGGCTTTAAGGACATAATTAAGAACGGACTTGAAGAGCGTAGGTTGCTTCAAGAATCACAAACAAATGGGGATACGGTAGGGGCTCAAAGACACCAAAAGAATTTAGACATGCTGTCGTCTGAATTACATGTAATGGAGAAAAAGCACGGCTTCGATGCTCGCCAGGTAGCTGCTAGTATGTCTCAAGAGGGTCAGCAACCTCAAGGAGCGTTGCCCCAAGCTACAGCAGCCGCCGGTGGCGGTGTACCTTCCCCTATTTCGTCGGCGCAAGCAGCTCCCGCTCCGATGCCTGCTTCGCCTCCAACTGCTAGACCAGGAATGAGGCCCGCAACTGAAGCTGATCTCACGGGTATGACGCCTAATCCTCCGTCTGGTCCAACTGCAATGCCCTCCGCTCCTGCGGCTCCTGCGGGTCAGAAATTGCCAGAATCGTATCTCCCACCTGACGTAATTGACGTACAACCTAATGCTGGTTTGGGCAGGTCTAATCCCAAAGAACAAGAAGCTTGGCTTGCTAGAAGGAATGCTCAACAAGAAGAACTCAAGAGATACATGGCTACGTCGGGGGCGCTTTCTGAAAATAGGTCATTCATTAACGAGTTTCGTCAGATTAATGAAGGCGATACTTATTCAGGACCGTGGCAAACTGGAAAATGGATAGATCAATTGAAACAATCCATTAATCGCAAGGCTGACGTTCCCATAACAGATGCTACAAAGAGTTTGGATTCTATATCTGCTAACTTTAAGGCTATGACTATAAAGCAGTTTGGACAAAATCCTTCCGATAATGATTTGAAGGTTATATCGGAGTCTGTACCTTCTTCAGAAGATTCTTATGCAGGGAGAATATTGAAATTGAATCGTATGGAGTATGCGCTCAATCGTAGAGAAGCGAGTGCTCCACTAGTTCAGAAGTGGGTAGCTCAAGGAGTACCAGTGGATGTAGCGCGTAATGCGGCTACTAATTGGTATGACGATCAGCACGGAGGGTTGCCTCCTTTAACTGGGAGACGAGCAGGGGATCAACCTCGAAACCCTACCCAAGCCGCTAGCGGACAGGCTTCGCCGCCAGCGGCTGGTTCTACAGAAAGCCCAAAGTCTCCCCTGTATTTCGGTAAATATGGGAGAGGTTCTAGCGAACAATTATTTCCTGCTGCTAAGGATACCGTCAAGAATATGGCGCAAGGAGTTTTGCAATTAGCTGGTCAAGGTGATCGAGTGGTAGCTCGAAGTGAAAAAGAGCGTCAAGCTTTACTCAGAAAAACTAACCCTGACTATGATCGCTCTCGTACTTTAACAGATATAGCCCTTAATCCAGCTACTTACGTGGCTGGAGTTGGCCCACTTAGAGGTGCGTTAGCTATGGGCTTACAAGGACTCACCCAACCTGGGGAGAGTATTGAAGATCAATTTGCACAAGGTGCCGTAGGTGCTGCATTAGGTGGAGTAGGGGGACTTGTATCTAAG
>Ga0307498_10000004_pt1 | contig 25150 bp, 28 predicted proteins | sample 12_S_MG_FD_201369 | JGI IMG/M metagenome (GOLD analysis project Ga0307498, IMG submission 201369) | Soil microbial communities from Populus trichocarpa stands in riparian zone in the Pacific Northwest, United States - 12_S | ecosystem: Environmental > Terrestrial > Soil > Riparian zone > Trees...
AAGACTAGAACCATTCCAGGAATGGCATGCCCAGTTCGCAAACAAACCAGCCGCGCCGCACATTGCTCCTTACGGGAGCGAGCCGCGGCATTGGCCATGCGACGGTCAAACGCTTCTCCGCCGCCGGCTGGCGCGTGATCACGTGCTCACGTCATCCCTTCCCCGAGAATTGTCCGTGGGAGGCCGGTCCCGAAGATCACATCCAGGTCGACCTTTCCGATGAAGCCAGCACGCTGGAGGCGATTGCCGAAACCAAGCGCCGGCTCGACGGCCACGAGTTGCACGCACTGGTCAACAACGCGGCCATCTCACCGAAGGCCGGCGACGGCAAGCGGCTGAGCACCCTCAACACCAGCAAAGAAGATTGGCACCACGTATTCCAAGTGAACTTCTTTGCTCCGATCATGCTGGCACGCGGGCTGGTCGAGGAGCTCAAAGCGGCCAAGGGTTCGGTGGTGAACGTAAGCTCGATCGCCGGGTCGCGCGTGCATCCATTCGCAGGCGCGGCCTATTCGACCTCGAAAGCTGCGCTCGCCGCGCTCACCCGCGAAATGGCAAGCGATTTTGGGCGTCTTGGCATCCGCGTGAATGCCATTGCACCGGGTGAGATCGATACCGTCATGCTCTCTCCCGGCACAGAAAGAATTGTCGAGCAAATCCCGATGCACCGGCTGGGTACGACCGACGAGGTGGCCAAGATTATCTATGTGCTGTGCACCGATACGAGCTCATACGTCAACGGCGCAGAGATCCACATCAATGGTGGCCAGCATGTGTGAGGGGATGAGCGGCACTAGCTGCTGAAGTTTTAATCGCCTTAGAGCCACTTGCGCCATTTGAAATACAAATAAGGAAGCGCGGCGGCGAAGAGCATCAAAATCAATGCAAACGGGTAACCGCCGATCCAATCAAGCTCCGGCATATGACGGAAGTTCATGCCATAGATAGAGGCGACCAGCGTCGGCGGCATCAGCACAACCGCGGCCACCGAGAAAATCTTGATGATGTTATTTTGCTGAATGTTCACGACGCCAAGCATGGCGTCGAGCAGGAAGGTGATCTTGTTGGTCAGATAAGTGGCGTGATCCGACAAAGAGCCAACATCGCGCAACATCGATTGAAGTTGCGCGCGCCTGTCTTTCGGCCATTTCATGTTATCGGCTTCATTGGCGAGAAACAGCAGCAGACGGCCAACCGACACCTGGCTCTCGCGAACTTTTGACGTGAGATCGCCTTTGCGTCCCAGGGCCTTCAGGATATCGTTGTAGGATGGTTGCTGAGCCTCCTGCTCCGGCTCGAAAATCGAATGCGAAACCTGATCGACCTCGCCTCCGATGCGCTCGAGAATGTCGGCGGAACGATCGATGACGGCATCGAGCAGATCCATCAGTACGTCTTCGCCGGTGATCCTAGAAGGACATGATCGTCCGAGCTTGTGTTCGACGATCGCAAATGGTCGCGGATCGTCATAGCGCACCGTTACAAGACGATGGCCTGCGAGGATGAAGGTCACTGCGGTGGTCTTTGGTGTGACAGTGTCGGACTGACACATGAGCGTGGCTGTCATGTATCGCGCGCCGTTCTCCACGTAGAGCCGGCTTGAGACCTCGATCTCCTGCATCTCTTCGCGGGTCGGAACGGCAATTCCGATCAGCTGTTCGACCGTCCTGTCTTCCTGCACGCTCGGCGTGACCATATCGATCCACACCGCGTTTTCCGGAGGCGCCTCGCCTGGCTCGACGACAATCCGCTCGAGTGTCGACCCCTGTGGGACGTAGACCGATAGCATCCAATCACCATCTTGCGGATGATCTTCTCACGATCATTCCGCGGCCGGGTCACCTCTCATGACCCGATCGCACGGATTTGCGCAAGACATAAATAGCCGAGGCGCAGCCGTATCGACGGCCGCACACTGGGTGGCGGCTCCTACGTGACGCTGTGACCGGTGCAGAGTTCGCTAATCGCGATCGTAGGGCTCGAAATGGGAGTCGCTAGAGTTGCGCTGCTCACCCTTGTGGCACATTGCAGCCGCGACTGCCGAAATCCCGATCTTGCCGTAGCGGTTGTCGAGATTGGTGTAGTGTCCGGCGGAGTCTTGCTTTTGCTCCGTTGCTTTCGCATTCATCATCTTAACTCCAAGTTCTTCCCTGGCGTCGTTCCCATACGCCTAGTGTAGTGACTCACTGGGGCGGAAATGCGCGGCAAATCGTGTGCTCTTGTGACATTTGCGACAGCTTGCGCCCTGTTTCCCTAGTATAAGCCCAGCGATGGTAAACTCGGTCTTAAGGTCTTGGGGCCAATGTCGATTTGCCTGGAGCTGTTGAGCGCACTGCGGCATTCCTGCAACAGGTACACAGGAAGGTGACTGTGGACACGCTGGAAACCGTGGCAATGACGTGGTTTTTTCGGTTAATTGCCATCTGAAAGCAACGTGTGCGGCCGCTATGTGGCGACCGGGAAAGTGACAGAACATGGCGGGTCGGGGGTTGTCAGTAGTCCTGTTCGGCGTCGCAGTCGTGCTTGGCGGCTGCATGCAATCCACAGTAGAGCCGGCGTCGGAAGCGAATTTCACCCCACGCGATAGGAAGTTGCTGGCGGCAGCGCCTTATGAAAAAGCCGCTATCCCGGAGACGTACAAGCGACACATCGTCGACTATCACCGTCGCGAAACGCCCGGCACGATCCTGATCGATACCGATGCGCGCTATCTCTATTACGTTCTGCCGGGGAGCAAGGCGATCCGTTATGGCGTCACCGTTGGCGAGGAAGCGCTTGCTTTCTCGGGCGTCGCCAAGGTTGGTCGTATGACGGAATGGCCGTCATGGACGCCCACCCAAGACATCAAGAAGCGCATGGATGTGCCAAACTTTGTCAGCCCGGGCCCGCAGAATCCGATGGGCGCGCGTGCGATGTATCTCTACGAGGGTAATAAAGACACCCTCTACCGCATTCACGGCACCAATCAGCCGGAGTACATCGGCGAAGCGATTTCCTCTGGCTGCATCCGCCTGACCAATGAGGATGTGATCGACCTGTACAAGCGCGTGAAGCCAGGCACGGTGGTCGTCGTGCTGGCACCGCATCAAGGCGACTCTCCGGTCAATCCACGGGTCGCATCAGCGACCAGTCGCTACCGCTGATCGCGAGCGCAGCAATCATGAAAACGGCGCCTTTGACGCCGTTTTTGCTTTTGACATCAAAGGCCCGCGTTACATTTTTCGATCGGTGGGTGAGCGGTCGATAGTCGGTCTCGGCAGAGGCAACGGAACGCGGGAAGCGACTTCCGTAATAGGCGGCGGGCGCACGTCCCACTGGCACATGCGATAGCCACCGCGACGTTCAATAAGATCGAGATGGATATGCGACTCGTGGCTGCTGTCTGAACCCGGTCCAAGGACCGTGGTGAAGCGATGGCAGGCGCTATCACGCAATTCGTCGCGGAAGTCCTTTGCGACGGTCACATCCGTGAGCGTCAGGACCCGGCCATCCGCCAGAACAAACGAACGCAAATCGACCGCATTGCCCTTGCCGTGTTCGCTAAGTTTGGCACCGGCGACCCGATTGCGGCCGCGGCACTCGAAATCATCGTAGGTCTCGATCGTACGGAGGGCCGCACCGAGCTTGTCCGCGCGCGGGGCCGCTTCGTCCCGAAGCCAGGCGGCCAGAGATTCGGCAAACGTGCAGCGCAGGACCGGCGCCGGTTTGAGGTCGATGCGGGCACCGTCGGACCGCGTCACGGCATCGAGCCGCACCATATCCTCGCCTCCGCAGGAATCCGGGCCGATCAGGCGCGGCATTGCTTCGATAACGGCTATCGTTCGCAGCCGCTGGTCGCAGTCCGTGGGCGCACTGGTTACGCCAGCGGAATTGAAGTCGGGACCCGCCGCCTCGCGAAATGTCTGGGGCACGATCCAGAGTGACGGACGCGGCTTCGGCAGCGGAACCTCTTCCGCCAGGGCGAGGCCAATACCTGCGCCTGCCAGCCACAAGAGCGCCATCCCGAGCCGCGTGGCGCTTTTATTGGTGGGAATCGGGGGATTTAAGTGTGTTGCCATGAGACCCTGGACGACCCCTGTACTCTCGCTCTGAACGAAACCGTTGCACGGTCCGGTGCGGTGGCTAACCTTAAGCCGGACTGGCGAGGGGCGCCGGTCCAAGTCGGATAACGCGCATGCTCCCGAAAAGTTTTCGGGACGATGGTGCGCCGTACAGAGAGGGGAACGCCATGCTCGGCCTGATGCAGGGTTGGCCGTTGTTGTGCCATCGCATCATTGACCATGCCGCCATATACCATGGCGAGCGCAAGGTCATCACGCGCTCGATCGAGGGGCCGATCCATACAACCAATTATGCCGAAATTCGCGCCCGCGCGCTCAAGGTAGCGCAGCGCCTGGAGAAGGACGGCATCAAGCTCGGCGACCGCGTCGCAACACTCGCGTGGAATACGTGGCGGCATCTGGAAGCCTGGTACGGCGTCCTCGGTCTTGGCGCGATCTATCACACCGTCAACCCGCGTCTGTTTCCCGATCAGATTGCATGGATTGTCAATCACGCCGGTGACAGGGCGATGTTCACCGACATTACATTCGTGCCCCTTTTGGAAAAGATCGCGGACAAGCTGCCGACGATCGAGCGCTACATCGTGCTCACCGACCCGGCTCATATGCCGAAGACAACACTAAAGAACGCCGTCGCATACGAAGAGTGGATCGACGAAGTCGATGGCGATTTCGGATGGAAATCATTCGACGAGAACACGGCAGCGGGCATGTGTTACACCTCAGGCACAACCGGGCATCCGAAGGGCGTGCTGTATTCGCATCGCTCCAATGTATTGCACGCGTTTATGGCGGCCTTGCCGGACTGCAAGGGTCTCTCGTCACGCGACGTCGTATTGCCAGTCGTGCCACTCTTTCATGCAAATGGCTGGTCCCTCGCCTTCTCCACGCCGATGGTCGGCGCCACGATGGTGATGCCGGGCGCGAAACTCGACGGTCCATCGATTTACGAATTGCTCAATGCCTACAAAGTTTCTTTCACCGCAGCCGTACCGACCGTATGGCTGATGCTGTTGCAAGACCTGGAAAAGACCGGCGGCAAACTCCCGTACCTGAAACGGGTCGTGATTGGCGGATCCGCCTGCCCGCGCGCCATGACCAAGGCCTTTCAGGATAAATACGATGTCGAGGTCGTGCACGCCTGGGGCATGACAGAAATGAGCCCGCTCGGCTCGCTCTGTACGCTGAAGCCGGAATATGCGGCGCTCTCCGGCGAGGAAAAGCTCGACGTGGAGATGAAACAAGGTCATCCCCCGTTCGGCGTCGAAATGAAAATCACCGACGACAGCGGCAAACCGCTGCCCTGGGATGGAAAGACGTTCGGCCGCCTCAAGGTCCGTGGACCCGCTGTGGCGAAAAGTTATTACAGAGTCGAGGGCGATCCGGTGTTTGAGCAAGATGGCTGGTTCGATACCGGAGACGTTGCGACAATGGACCAGTACGGCTACATGCAAATTACCGACCGCGCCAAGGATGTGATCAAGTCTGGTGGCGAATGGATATCGTCCATTGATCTCGAAAACCTGGCGGTCGGTCACCCGAAAGTGGCGGAGGCAGCGGTCATCGGCGTGCCGCATCCGAAATGGGACGAGCGGCCGTTGCTCGTCGTCGTTCTCAAGAAGGGCGAGCAGGCCAACAAGGAAGACATTCTCGGATTCATGCAGGGGAAGATCGCAAAGTGGTGGATGCCGGACGATGTGGTCTTCGCCGATGAGATTCCGCATACAGCAACCGGCAAGATTCAGAAGCTCGTGCTGCGCCAGCAATTCAAGGACTATCGGTTGCCAAGCGCACAAGCTGCCGAGTAATTTTCTAACGAGCGGCAGCGTCGATCATTTGTCCGAGCGCGATGCCGATACACCGGTGGCCTTCAACGGTCTTGTGAAGGCCGTCCCAGCCGACGAGGCCGCTGACACCCCCCTCGATCGCCCTCTTCATCAGCGTGAATCGCGGAAACTGCCCCACGTTCTGTTCCTGGGCGACCTCGGTAATGATCTTTTCCATCCTGGCGTGGCGCGAGGTGAGCAGTACGAGCGGTGCATACTGCAAATCAACGAGCACAACGTCAGCGTTAGCGGCTTTAAGCCGCATTACGGCATCGGCAAGCATTTCCTTTGCATTTTCCGCGATGCCGCGCCACACCGCATCGTTACTGCCGAGCTGCCACACGACGAGATCGGGCTTATAGCGCAGAACGTCGCTATCGAGTCGCGAAACGTTCTCGGAAATATTTTCCATGATGCGACCGCTGTTGATCAGCTCGATCTGCGCGGACGGCCGCAATCGCAGGAGCTCCTGTTTCATGACGTCGGGGAAGGCACCGCCCGACTTGAGCAATCCAAAACCCGTCGTCGACGAGGATCCGAGCGCGACGACAACGAGCGTTTTGCCAGCCTGCAGCTGTGCTTTGGTGCGAGCCAGCGAAGTGCCGAGCGACATTCCCTTTTTGAAAGCGAGACAGGCATCCCCGGCAGCTGCGGCAGCAGCCTGACCTTGCGCGTGGCCGGCTGTAACGCAGACAAACAAGACCGTGAGGAGCCAAATCAGATTGCAATGGCGACCGGGCTTGGACATGCCCATTTCCAATATTGATTGGCTCAATCGACTCCAGGAATAGGGCTTATTGGCGCCTGTCATCTTCACCTATGTATAATGTCAATATTGACATCTCGCTTCTATACGCAATAGCACCGATGTTCCGGTCCGTGCTCACCATACAGAGTAAGGACTATGAAACGCTATGTCATCGAACGCGATCTGCCCGGAGTGGGCACAATGAATCGCGCTCAATTCAAGGATGTTGCCACAACCTCCAACAATGCTTTGGCCAATACCTGCGTAAATTCCCTTCCCGAAGATCAAGATCGATCGGTCGTTCATTCAAGGCCTGGGCGAAGAGCACGACGCCCAGGCGATCATCGGTGCAGTCGGCGGTCTTGGCGCCAGCCTCGACAAGAGGGTGGTCGCCGAGGGCATCGAGACGGAAGAGCAGATGAGGCAGGTCAAGGCCCATGGCTGCCACGAAGGACAAGGCCATTTCTTCGGCGAACCCATGCCCGCTGAAATCATCCGCGCACGGCTTGCAGAATCGACGAGCGTCGCACAGCTGGTTGCTTGAATCCGCCATCCTGGGGGCAAATCCGCAACTAGGGGCGACCGGCGCCGTCTCATATTCAAGAACATTGCCTGCGTTCCCGCTTACGATTATTCCTGCTGACCATGGCCAGCCTCGACGCAGGCGGGATCGTCACGAGCGGCGGCGTGCGATTCCTCGGGCAGCGCCGGTCCTATTGGCGGTTGCTCATCCGGGGCGCCGCGCTGCTGATGGTCACCTTGGGGATATACCGTTTTTGGTTGGTCACCGATGTGCGCCGCTTTCTCTGGTCAAACACTGAAATCGCCGGCGAGCCTCTCGAATACACCGGAACGGCGCTCGAGCTGCTGCTCGGCTTCCTGGTGGCGATTGCCCTTCTGATTCCGATCTACGCTGGATTTTTTCTGGCCGCACTCGATCTCGGGCTTCTCGGCAAATTGTCCGGACTCCTAGCCTTTGCCGCGCTTGGCGTGCTCGGCCAATACGCGATCTATCGCGCGCGCCGCTACCGCCTTACGCGGACCATCTACCGCGGACTGCGCTTCCATCAAAGCGGCTCGGCGTGGTCGTATGCGATCCGCGCGACGCTGTGGTGGATCGCGACCATAGTGACCCTTGGGCTTGCCTATCCGTTCCAGATGGCAAGTCTCGAGCGCTACAAGATGCGAAATACATTCTACGGCGATTTGGCCGGCCGGTTTGAGGCGTCTGGATTTGCGCTCCTCCTCCGCGGATTGCCGATGTGGCTGTTGTTTTTTGCGCCGCTCGCACTTGCAATCAGGGGTTTCGTCGGCATCGACTGGCAAGCACTGATCGACGCGATCGCACAAGGCGGCGACGACGTGATGAGCAAGATCGAGGGCGGCAATCCGGGCCTGGGGAGCGCCATCGTCTTTGCTGTGTTGATGGGAGTTACCAGCATCGTTCTGGGTGCCCTGCTCTACCCCGCCTTCCAGGCGCTCATATTGCGATGGTGGTCGTCGGGCCTGCGTTTTGGCGGGCTTGAAGTGCGATCCCGTCTACGCACGCGCGACGTTTACGGCGCCTACGCGCGTTTTGTCGGCTATGCGAGCCTGTTCAGCATCGCCATGGGAATCATCGGGACCATTGTTCTGTTCATGGCGGGCGTGGTGGTCGGCGCTGCGCTCGATACCGCCGAACAGATCACGGCAACCCTGTTGCTTCTGGTGGCCTATGTGATCACTGCGCTTGGCTTCTCGACTATCTATCGCGCCACCGTGCAGCTGTCGCTGTGGCAGCTGGGCTTGGAATCGCTGGAATTGTCGGGTCTTTCGGAGCTCGAGAAGGTCAAGGCGGCCGGCAGGCCGAGCTCGGCCCTCGGCGAGGGTCTCGCCGATGCCCTGAATGTAGGCGGCTATTGATGCCTGAAGCGACCGAAGGACCGCTGCAATGAGTTCCGGAGCCGGCATCCACTTCGACGGCGTCACCAGTGCGCGCCGCGAGGTGGTCGTGGAACTCGCGCCGTCCGGCCTGAAAATTTCCAGTCGGGACGGAAAATCGTTGGCCGAGTGGCCCTACAATGAGATCGAGGAGCTTGACGCGCGCGACAATGTCCTCCGTCTCGGTCGCCTAGGCAGCACGACCCTGGAACGGCTGGAAATCCGCGACCCCGCCTTCGCCGCAGAGGTCGACGAGCGCGCCGCCTATGTCGATCGCACTGGGTCCTTGCGGCAGCGTCAACGCCTGCGCGTGATCGTCTGGACCGTGGTGGCTACTGCATCGCTCCTACTGGTCGCCTGGTTCGGGGTGCCGGCGATTGCGGCGCGCCTGACACCTTTGCTGCCTATTTCCGTTGAGCGGAAACTGGGCGATGCCGTCGATGTGCAGGTACGTGGCATGCTCGACACGGGTAAGCACGACACCGCGTTCGAGTGTGGCACGGCTCCCGCGGAAATACCGGGACGTAACGCGCTCAACAAAGTAATGCAGCGGCTCGAAGCCGCCGCGGCTCTTCCTATACCCCTGCGGACGAGCGTCGTGCGCCGTGACGAGGCCAACGCCATAGCCTTGCCTGGCGGACGCGTGTATGTCTTTCGCGGACTGATCGACAAGGCCGAGAATGCGGACGAAATTGCCGGCGTGATCGCACATGAAATCGGCCACGTCGCACATCGGGATGGCACCAGAGCGATTTTGGAAGGGGCAGGCCTCTCTTTCCTGTTCGGAATGCTGCTTGGAGATTTCGTGGGCGGCGGCGCTGTTGTTTTCGCCGCAAAGAGCGTGTTGCAATCATCTTATACGCGCGAAGCTGAAACGGCGGCGGACTCTTTTGGTACCGATCTCATGAACAAGGCCGACGCCGATGCGCGCGCACTTGCGAATATGCTGGAAAAAATCGGCGGTGCCACGGAACCGGGCATGACAATTCTGATGGATCACCCCGAAACCAAGGCGCGAGTCGCGGCCATCCGACGAAACGCGGCCTCACGGCCATCCTCGCCCCTTCTCGAACCCAGCGAATGGGCAGCGCTCAAGAAAATCTGCTCGGGACTGTAAACATGGCGCGACGTCCGTTCCCTGATGAACCAGTGTCGAGGATCGCAATATGGTCCTCGAGATTGGCTCTATTCGCGATCGCGGTCGCCGCCATATCGGTCATCATTGTCCGGTCCGGCCTATTGGAGATTGTACCGGCACTTGCAACATTCGCCGCCGCCTTGGTTTTTGCCGGGATCGCTATTTTGTTTGCGTTCGCGGCCTTCGTCGTCATCTGGCGGCAGGGAATAGGTGGGCTTGGCCGCGCGCTACTCGCTTTATTTCTAGGTCTGGCACTGCTCGCCTACCCAGCGTATCTCGGCACCCGCGCGTGGCGATTACCAGCAATTTCCGACGTCACCACCGACACGACCAACCCGCCCCGCTTCGACGTGCTGGCGCGTCTGCGCCCGCGCGGACGCACGGACTACCCCGGTCCAGCGGTAGCGGCGCTCCAGCGGACAGCTTATCCCGATGTCATTCCGCTCGATCTCGATGTCCCGACCAAAATTGCCTATGACGCCGCGCTCGCACTTGTGACCAAACGCAAATGGTACATCGGCGATACGCGGCCGCCGACGCTGGCGCGGCGCGACGGCGTGATCGAAGCGGTGGCGCGCACCCCGATTATGGGTTTCCGTGACGACGTCGTCATTCGGATAACTCCAGTCGGCCAGGGCACTCGCGTCGACATGCGGTCGGCGTCCCGTTTCGGCAACCACGATCTCGGCGCGAATGCTTCGCGAATTCGCAGCTTGCTTGGAGATATAGACGAGGTGATCAGCTCCGCGCCTGAACCACGGTCGCTCCCGGAGAAAAAGGCTCCGCCGACGAAAAAGGGACAACCCGAAAAGCGTCAGCCGGCCAAGCGATAAATACCGTTGATCGCCGGTTGGCCATCGGTCTCAACCACGCCGCGCGCCACCAGATCCTCAAGATGGGCAAGAACGGAGAGTCCGGCCGCTCCGGTCAGGCGCGGATCGATGCCGATATAAATCGCACGCACGATCGTCGGAATATCCGTCGCACCCTTCGACAAACGATGCAGGATCGAATCCTCGCGTGCCTTGCGATGGAGGATGTAATAATTGACGAACCGCGGGGCGTCGGCGATGACCGGACCGTGGCCCGGCAGGTAGACCGTTTCCGAGCGCCGCGCGAGCTTTGCTAATGAGTGCATATAGTCACTCATGGCCCCGTCCGGCGGAGCGACAATCGAGGTCGCCCAGCCCATGACATGATCGCCGGCGAACAGCGTTGATTTCCCTTTCAATGCGTAGGCCATGTGGTTGGCGGTGTGCCCCGGCGTTGTGACAGCTTCAATCGCCCAGTCATCGCCCGAAACAACCTCGCCGTCCCGCAGCGCTACATCCGGCCGAAAGTCGCGATCGGCGCTGGCGTCGAGCGGGTTGTGCTCACCTATGTGAAGGGGCCGGGCGGCCCGATGCGGCCCTTCGGCGTAAACCGAAGCACCGGTCGCCTTCTTGATGGCCGGCACCGCCGGCGAATGATCCCGATGGGTATGCGTCACAAAAATGTGCGTGACGGTTTCGTTTCGCACGGCGTCGAGCAAAGCGCCGATATGGACCGGATCGTCCGGACCGGGATCGACGATCGCCACCTGCCCGCGGCCGATGATGTAGCTGACCGTACCCTTGAACGTGAATGGGCCGGGATTGTTGGCCATGATCCGGCGCACACCCGGCGTCGGCTCGTCCACCACATCGGGGGCGAGATCGAGATTCTTGTCGAAAGGGATGTCTTCACTCATGCCGGTCACCGGATTTTCCGGGTTGGCCTATCACCATTCGGCCAAGTTCACATCCCGGCAATTTCGCGGATGCGGGTTGCGTTAATGGATTTCCGGTTCGGGGATCGCCCCGTTCGGCGCGAGAAAGTCGAAATCGCAACCTTCGTCGGCCTGGCCGATGTGTTGCGAATAAAGCGCGCCATAGCCTCGCGGGTAGCGCGGTGCCGGCGGCTTCCAGGCGGCGCGACGACGGGCAATTTCCTCCTCCGCGACGTGCAAATGGATCCGGCGCGCCGGCACATCTACCTCGATCTCATCGCCTGTTTTGACGAACGCAAGAGGACCGCCGACAAAGCTTTCCGGAGCGACGTGGAGAATGCAGGCGCCATAGCTTGTACCGCTCATGCGCGCATCGGAAACGCGCAGCATGTCGCGAACGCCGTGTTTCACGAGCTTTTTCGGGATCGGCAGCATGCCCCATTCGGGCATGCCGGGACCGCCTTTGGGGCCGCCGTTCTTAAGCACGAGGATATGGTCGGGCGTCACATCGAGATCGTCGCGTTCGACCTCGTGCGCCATGTGATCGTAGTCCTCGAATGCGATCACCTTGCCGCGGTGACGCAACAAGCGCTTGTCGGCTGCCGACGGTTTCATCACGCAGCCGCGCGGAGCAAGATTGCCGATCAATACCGCGGTCGCCCCGTCCCGCGAAACGGGATCGGATAGCGGACGGATCACATCGCGCTTGTAGACCTCTAAGCCGGCAATATTTTCGCCGAGGCTCGTGCCGGTAACCGTGAGGCAGGACAGATCGAGCGCGCCGTTAAGTTCCGTCATCAGCGCCCGCAGTCCGCCCGCATAAAAGAAATCTTCCATCAGGAATTTCCCTGACGGCCGCACATTGGCGAGCACGGGAATTTCCCGCGAAATCTCGTCGAAACGCTTCATGTCCAGCTTGATGCCAGCGCGGCGCGCCATGGCAACAACGTGAATGATTGCATTGGTCGAGCCTCCCATCGCCATATGCACGCGTATCGCATTGTCGAACGCGGCGGGCGTGAGAATGTTTTGCGGCACGAGGTCGTCCCACACCATGTCGACGATGCGCCGGCCGGAGGCGGCGCACATGCGTGGATGAGCTGCATCGGGAGCTGGAATCGATGACGCACCGGGTATCGTCAGTCCCAGAGTTTCAGCGATCGCCATCATCGTCGCCGCCGTGCCCATCACCATACAGGTCCCGAAGCTGCGCGCGATCCCGCCTTCTAGCTCGGTCCAGTCGGCCTCGCTGATGCGACCAGCGCGTTTTTCATCCCAGTATTTCCAGGCGTCGGAGCCCGAACCGAGTTCAAGTCCACGCCAGTTGCCGCGCAGCTGCGGCCCCGCCGGCACATAGATCGCCGGCAGGCCCATGCTGATCGCCCCCATGATCAAAGCGGGCGTGGTCTTGTCGCAGCCGCCCATGAGCACAGCGCCGTCGATCGGATGGCTGCGCAGCAGTTCTTCCGTCTCCATCGCCAGCAAATTGCGATAGAGCATGGCCGATGGCTTCACGAAGGGTTCCGACAGCGACATTGCCGGCAATTCGACCGGGAACCCACCGGCCTGCAACACGCCGCGTTTCACGTCTTCCGCGCGATCGCGCAGATGCGTGTGGCAGAAATTGATGTCGCTCCAGGTATTGATGATGCCGATCACCGGCTTGCCGCGGAAATCGGCCGTATCGAAGCCGCCCTGCCGCAGCCGCGCGCGGTGCCCGAACGCACGCAGATCATTAACGCCGAGCCAGCGATGGCTGCGCAGCTCTTCAGGACGCTTACGTTTGCTCATTCTTACAGGGGCACTAAGTGCGTTAGTTGACCGACAGGTCGGCCGCGCGAACCACCTTTTCCCATTTTGCGGTCTCGTCGGCAACGAGCTTGCCGAAATCTTCGGGCGTTCCGGGGATCGGCATGCCGCCCAGCTCCTTGAGTTTGGCGATCATCCCAGGATCCTTCAGCGCCAGATTGATTTCCTTGTTCAACACCTCGACGATTTCCTTCGGCGTTCCGCTCGGGACGCCGAATCCGAAAAACGCGCTCGCCTCATAGCCCGGGACTGTTTCGGCAACGGTCGGAACATCGGGCAGTTCGTCAGAGCGTTGGGCGGTCGTCACCGCCAAAGCCCGCAGCTTGCCCGCTTTGATGTGGCCGATCGACGACGGTAGATTGTCGAACGTGATCTGCACCTGGCCGCCGAGCAGATCGGTGAGCATCGGCGCAGACCCTTTGTAAGGCACGTGCGTCATTTTCGTTCCGGTCATCATCTTGAAGAGCTCGCCGGAGAGATGGATCGACGTGCCATTGCCCGATGATGCTACGTTCACCTTGTCGGGATTGGCTTTCACATAGGCGATGAACTCCGCGACGTTCTTGGCGGGCACCGACGGATTGACCTCCATGACGTTCGGCACCCGGATAAACCCGCCAACCGGGGCGATGTCACGCAGGAAATTGAAATTGAGGTGCTTATAGAGCGATGCGTTGATGGTGTTGGCCGGGTTGACCAGGAGGATCGTGTAGCCGTCGGGCGGCGCCTTGGCGACGGCTTCGGTCGCGAGATTGTTGCCGGCCCCGGGACGATTCTCGACGATGAACTGCTGGCCGAGCCGTTTGCTGAGCCAATCGCCGAACAGGCGGGCGCAGATGTCGGTCGAGCCGCCGGCCGGGTAGCCGACGACGATGTGCGGCTGCCGTGTCGGATAATCGGCGGCGCCGGCATGACCCGTCGGGATAAGCGAGACGCAGGCCGCCGCGAGAGCCAACCGTGATACGACCTCCAGAAACCGCTGCATGTCTGTCATCCTCCCATGGCCGGTCGTTTCACCGCGCCGGCATTGTGCGTGGGCCGAACGTTACGCGGCGCAGGAGGTGTCGTGCAAGTGAGACCAGGCGCGCTGTAGAACCCGTGCAAACCGTTGATTTATCCGAACGACTAGCCGTCTGACAACGCTTCAGAACCTGAACGATCTCTTAACGATGGTGGACTTAAATTCCAGGCATGTCCGAAGTGCGTAGCATAGCGACACGTGCGTCAGCCCGCCGACGCTGGTTCTTGCGTGACATTCCACAACCTATGTGTTGTTCGTGTGGATGGCCTTTACGCTTGCGGCATTCCTTTATGCCTATGACTGGCGTCCGAGCGGGTGGTCCGCGCTGCGACAGCAAGAGGCGACGGTGAAGCCACCACGCCGTGAAGTCGAACACTATACGGGCTCGATCGTCATCGTGCCGGACCGTGGGGATTTTTGCTGGCAACGCATCATCGACAATCGCACGAGCAAAATATGGGACAAGGGCTATGTCAACTCTACGAGGCCGTCGCCGCACAAGAAAGAGATCAGCGCGTTGGCATGAGTTCCGCCCGGATCAACGCCATCGGCAAAGCCTTCAATCACGCAGGCAATAATAAGGCGCGCGCGGCCCGTTATTTCTTTTGCAAATCCGGGCAGCGCTTTCTCGCATTGCCGAGAAGCTCGCGCATTTTTGGAAAATACATTTTGTCGTAATCCGGCGCGGTACCTTCGCAAATATAACACATGTGATACTTGAGATCCTCGTTAAAGCTATTTCGCCATTCGGGCGTGTCATAAACGCTCAGGATTTCGTCAAACGCGAACAGCACGTGCTGACGTAGTTCTTGTAGCGAACGTACTCCACTGGGTCGGCCTTGATCTTTTCGTAGTTTGGCTGCGAGAGCTCAGGGTTATTTCAGCGTTGCTTCGCTATAGGACATGTAGACCTGCCGCGCGCTGGCCTCTTTGGCATTGCCGCGAATGAAGGAGAGCTGAAAAATCACTCCAACTACCGCACAAAGCGCGGCAACCGCGGAAACGATCTGGGCGACATTTCGCCACTGCAGGTCCCAGTTTGAGGCGGATTTCATCCGTCTTCCTAATGCCGGCGAGAGATATCTTCGCGCTCTTGCGTAGGTTCAGGAAGTTCACTAAACGCTTGAAGTTGCTTGGCGAAAGGTGTGCCGCGTTTTCGCGCAAAATCCAAACAGATGCACGGACGGCGCACAAGGGTCCTAAGCGCGATAGACTGGCTACAGGCATCGCTGCCCCCGCGGGAATAACACGGTCTGAATGGAAGTGCACGGCAAAACCGTCGTCGTAACGGGAGGAGGAAGCGGTATTGGGCGCGCCCTCTGCGAGGCATGTCACGCAGCCGGTGCGAAAAATGTCATCGTCGCCGACATAGACCGTCAGGCGGCTGTGCAAGTGGCGGCTGGAATCGGCGGGAGCGCGGTTCTCTGCGATGTGGCGCAGGAAGCTAGTGTCGGGTCGTTAGTCGAAAAAACCGAGTCGGAATTCGGACCGATCGATCTTTATTGCTCGAATGCGGGCGTGGCGCTCGGGTTCTCTTCGCGCGCGGGCAATGCGGCGGCAGGACCCGATGAACTTTGGCAGACAGCCTGGTCTGTCAATGTCATGGGGCACGTCTACGCTGCGCGAAATCTCGTATCGCGCATGAAAGCCCGCGGAGGCGGCTATTTCCTCATCACCGTGTCGGCAGCAGGGCTGCTCACACAGATCGGAAGCGCAATTTACTCGACCACAAAACACGCCGCAGTCGGATTTGCTGAAAACCTGGCTATCGCGCACAAGGATGACGGGATCAAAGTATCAATCCTTTGTCCGCAGGCCGTGGACACGCCGCTGTTGCACGGTCTTCCTCCGGGCCCGCAATCGGGAGACGGTATTTTGTCTCCGGAACAGGTTGCGCAGACTGCAATTCAAGGCCTTGAACGCGAAACATTTCTGATCCTGCCGCACGCCGAAGTGAAAGAGTACGTGCGCATGAAAATGGAGGACCGAGATCGTTGGATCAGCGGCATGGCGCGACTTCAGCGTCGCATTTTCGGTGCGCGCTCATGAGACGACGGACATTCGCTTTTTCGACAGTAAAGCGCTCGGCTTAGAACCAGCTCAAACCGGTTCTTTGAAGTGCACGCACCATTTTGGACGGTAGCGTTTCTTTATGTTGGCAGAGCAATTGATCTTGCAGGAGTCGGTCACGCAATCCATCAATTTGTCCCTGCCCCCGCTCGCGTCTGTTTTGGGCGCTGCCGCCTTTGCTGCTGGAGACAGGCTCGCTGGAACGACCTGCTTTGGTTCACAGACCCCGCCCACCCCGCTGATGCTTGCACGGCATTGCTCGGCGGTGACGAAGCCACAGTTCGTGCCGCCACCAACACTATCGATAGCGCACCATCTAGGGGACTCAGCAGAGGCGGTACCGACCAAAATCGACGTCGCGGTCAACAGACAGCTCATCCAGATCGACAATTTCATAGGTGTTCTCTGACGTTCGCCAATTCCGTCACCACGTTAGCCCTTGGCGCTGTGATTGTAACGCATATCGAAGCGACCGTCCGCTATGGGCGGTCGTCTCCACGACGACGGATCAGCGTTGCTTGACTGTCCGTACTGGCGTCGCGGCGGCCGGCGCTTTCGCCTGCTTCGATACCGCACCGTTGCGGCTCGCCACTTCGGGGGGAGTACGCGCGCCGCGCGCTGCGCAGAACGACTGGACCGCATCAACCACAGCGGCGCTTATCAGGGATTGTTGCTCGACCGACCCCATCCGCAGCTCCTCCTCGCGGTTGATAATCGAACCCGCTTCGAGCAAGACCGCGGGCATGCTCGTGTCTCGGAGCACGAGCAACTGATCGTAGCGATAGACACCGGTTTGCGGGTCGACCAGCAGCCGTTGGCGGTGGCCCATGTTCCGATCCGTGTAGTGAGGCGTGTACTTCAATCCCCGTTTTTGCAACTGACTGCCGAGCATTCTCGCAAACAGCAGACTGCCGGGAAGGTCGCTGTTGTCGTATGAGATGAAAATGGAATGGCCGCTGAAGCGGTCGCAGAAGCCGCGCTGCACGCCGTCGAATTCCCATTTCTCCAGGAACTTGTCGGGGACGGAATCGTGATGGATCGACAGGAAAAGATCGGGGCCGAGAGCATTGGCGCGCTTGATGCGCTCCGCCAATGCCTTGCGTGACGGACCTTCGGTGAGCAGCAGCACGCTACGCTTGAACCCGGTCGCAAGCAGTTGCCGCTCGATGCGCCGCGCAAGATCTAAATTGAAAGAAAACTCCGGAACACCGCGCGCGCTGGTCGCGCCCGGCGACTCCGCGGTGTGCCCGACATCGATGACCGCGCGGAATGTCGCGCGCGCGCAAACATCCCGTGGTTCTGCGCGCGCCGGATGCAAAGCGGCGCAGATGAACGTAGCCGCAATGAGTAGGCCTTCGACCCGTAGCAGCCATGGCATGATCGCGAATCCCCGATGATTCCCCGGACTAATCAACTCACAATATGCCCGTTCGATGGCAGAGTGAGCCTGCGCCGACTCAACGATGGATATTGAACCCCGCCGTCCGCGCGCTCAATCCCGAAGGCGCCTGTTGCGGGGAAGATCCTTCCAGTCCGCTGGTTCCTAGGTCTTATCGAATCTTCGCGAAGTCGCCATGTCGACCGAGACCGTCTTTGAAGCGTGTGGCTCCCGACACCCCGTCCTCGATCAGGGCTTCCCGTCCATTGTACCATTCCTGAATCAGCGCCTCGCGCACCGTCAGCCCGTGACTCTTGATTGCCGAGCGACGATCGGCACGCACGCAAACTTGCGGAAAACGCGCGATCTCCTGTGCCAACTCTTCTGCCTTTGCGCGCGCACCGCCTTTGGGTGTCACGTATTCGCAGAGCCCAATATTCAGACATTCTTCGGCAGGCACTTTTCGGCCGGTTAAAATAATTTCCAAGGCACGACCTTGGCCGACGATGCGAGGCAGTCGCACGGTCCCACCATCGATCAGCGGCACGCCCCAGCGTCGACAATAGACCCCGAAGTAGGAGTCTTTCGCCATGACGCGAAAATCGCACCACAGGCCCAATTCCATTCCACCGGCGACGGCGGGGCCCTCTATTGCCGCGATGACCGGCTTGTCCAACTCGAGGCGAGAAGGCCCCAAAGGTCCGCGCGGAATATCCCCGCCATTGCCGTTCGGACGCGCAGTGGGGATGTCGAATTCGCCGAGCGGGTAGTCGGCGTTCAGTGTGCTGACGTATTTGAGGTCCCATCCAGCGCAGAAGGCTCCGCCAGCGCCGTAGAAAACCGCAACAGAGGCCTTCTTGTCGGCATCGAATTCAAGAAAGGCCGCGGTCAGCGCATCCCCGCTCGCGGGATCCATTGCGTTCCGAGCCTCCGGCCGATCATGGATGACCGTCCAAACCGATCCGTTTTTTTCGACCCTCACTGCCACCGCGACCTCCTTTGAATATTGGTCATAATGTCTAGCAAGTTTGACGCATCTCGACGTCGGCCACGCCGTTGGCAGGAACTATCGAATCCTTGTCTTGGAACAACAAGACTTAAGCGATGGTGGACGGGTAGCCGGCGCGAGACCTTTCCCGCCAATCAACCCACATCATGTCCATATTTCATTCTGCCGTGGCGCTAGTTTATTCCCTCCTGGCGCTGGCCGAAACGTTCGTGCTCCTCGCAGTTGTAGTTGGTCTCTTTGCGCTTGCTGCACGAGCAGTTTTCAGGACGTTTCGCAGAGAAGAATAAGCGGGCGGCGCAGCTGCTGAAACGTTTCAAAGCCGCGTGAAGCAAATGGCAATGTCCGCATTCGGGCAACAACGGACGTCGCCAGCAGGGCCTAGGGCTTGGCCACCGGATGCGCCACTTCCAGCGCCTGAATATCTTGCGGGCTCAGCGTCAGGGAGAGCGCGACAGCGTTCTCTTTCACATGTGCCGCCGAACCGGATTCAGGGATTGCAATGACATTGCCGTTGCGGATGGTCCAGGCCAGGGCAACAGCGGCCGGTGAGCACCCATGCGCTTCACCGATGCGTGCGAGCGTCGGGTCACGGAGCAAATTGGCGCCGGGACCGCCAAGCGGCGAATAGGCCATTACCGGCATGCCTTGCCGCATGCACCATGGGAGCACATCACGCTCAACACTCCGGTCCGCGATGCTATAAGGGATTTGATTGGTCGCGCAGCGATCTCCGTTCGGGACACGGAAGAGATTTTCCATGTCGCTGACCTTGAAATTGGAGACGCCCCACCTGCGTATCTTTCCCGCCGAACGCAGCTTTTCAAACGCGGCCACAACGCTGGCGATGTTGGTGACGCCATTCGGCCAGTGCAACAGATAGAGATCGAGATGGTCGGTGCCGAGGCCCTTGAGACTTGCCTCGCAGGCGCGCGCGACCCCGTCTCCTGACACGTGGTTGGGCCACACCTTGGAAACAAGGAAAACGCGATCGCGCTGACCGGCGATCGCGCGGCCAATGAATTCTTCGGAACCGTAAATTTCCGCCGTGTCGATCAGCGTCATTCCGAGGGAAAGACCAGTCCGCAACGCTTCTTCCTCGGCAGCTTGAGGGCGTTTCCCCTTTCCGAGACCGGCAGAACCCTGGCCCAGGGCCGGGACGATGGCGCCGTCACGAAACTTTACCGTGCGTCCAGTGTCGGTCGAAGCTGCGCTGGATACCGCGAACGAACTAAACGCCAGGCACAGTCCAGTGAATTCACGTCGACTCAATGCGATCATGGCTTTTACACTTCACTCTGAGTGGGCAGTGGCCGTTATCCTTTTAGTTGTCTTCCGGCCTGCTATGCTACGCCAAAAATGGCATCGCGCTGGCTGCGGGGCAACTGCATGCGCCAATGGCATTCCATCAAAGCTATTTTCGGATCCTTGCGCGCTGCCCTTGGAATCGTTGCATTGCCTGCGCTCGCTTATCCCGATCGACCTATAACGGCCTAACCATCCGTTCGAAAATGGCACGACCATGCTTCACAGAGCGACCCCGGAACGATTGAGCGCATTCTCCGACGGCGTGTTCGCTGTTCTCATAACCGTGCTGGTTTTGGAATTGCGGCCGCCCGAGATTCCGACCTTTAAGGCGCTCCTTGAGCTTTGGCCAACATGGCTAAGCTATGCAGTGAGTTACCTTTTCATAGCGATCGTTTGGGTCAATCATCACTATCTCATGCGCTATGCGACGACTCACGCCTATTGTGGTCAACTTCGCGCATCTGTTTTCAATGTCGCTGCTCCCGCTCTCAACCGCCTGGATGGCGATCAGCAAGTTGGCGCCGGAGCCGGTTGCCTTTTATGCGGCGGTCTTCTTCCTCGTCAACGCGACTTACATTTGTTTGATCCGCGAGCTCGTTGAGCGAACCCATGACGTGACAGCGCAAGTGCGCAAGATTCTGTGGATTCGTTCGATCACGACTTTATGCCTCTTCGGCCTCGCCGCGGTGATCGCGCTGAAATACCCTCTCGTCGGACTAGAATTTGTATTTGTTGTCTGGTTGTCTATCTCAGGCCCGATCCGCGCGGAGCGGAAAAGAAAAAATCTCGCTCGGCCTCGAGGTAGATAACTGGCCTAGCCTGAAGCGTGCCAAGGCTAAGGACGCGGCACGCTCCCGGTCGCATCCGCCCGATCCGCGCGTTCGATCACGGCAGGATCGGGCGGCCAGCTCGCCAACCAGGCCGAGAGCGGGATAATCGGCGGCGGTACCCCGACGTCCACCAGGCTCGCGTCGATCGCGAAATAACCGCCGTCGGTTTCCCGTATCACCGCGGTATTGCGTAGGGGCCCGTAAGAAAGCGGCGCCACCCGGTGGAAGGCGAAGAGGCCATTGCGCTGCATGAGCGTCATGTAGGTCCACGTGTTGACCGAGGAATCGACGCAGTCGAGTTGCGTCAGGTCGCCCGCATTGGGGAGGACGTACATGTTCTTATGCGTCCATTGGTGGGCGTTTGTTCCGGTTTGCGGCCCGACAATGGTCTGGATCAACGCCAGCCCGCGCACGATTTGGTGGCGCTCGAGCCGCGCATTCTTCGCCCGCGGCTTAAAGACAGCGATGACACGCCGCCACTGGTCCTCGCTGATGGTGGCTGGCGTTCTCTCGGCGCAGTAGAAGCCGTGGCAAACCGTGAAATCCATCAACGTCGGATTTGGGTTGGCATACTGATCAAGATAGAACGTCTGCAGACGATCGGCGTTTTCCGCGCAAGCGGAAAGCGCCAGCGCCACCGACAGCCCCATCAAGATGCGCCACAACCGCATCGCTGAACCCTCTTCCATACTAGCGTATGCCGCGACGCGGTAGAACACCGCTTAATTCGGACCGAGGCCAATCTCGTCATAATTACTCAGCGCAAGTGCATTCATCGCGCGGGCTTATGCGCGTCGTTGACGGCCACTCATGATGCATTTCATCAATCCTACGTTCGATTTGTTGAGCTTATTCAGCAGCGCCAGCTGGGCGGCATCAGGATAGTGGCAACAAAGCGATCATGTCCGCTTTTGGCACAAAGCAGACATGCCGAGTTGCGCTGCACATGTCTGCTTTCGGGGGTAAAGCGGACATGCTCTTTTGCGCTGCACATGTCTGCTTTTGACCCAAAGCGGACGGCGGACAATGGGTTTATCTCTTAACGACCCTCATTTGAACGGACGATGCCGTAGCCGCGGTGGGGCACTCTAAAGGTCCTGAGCACGGCGCGCGTAGGTAGAATCCCAGAGCTTTTCTCGATTTTCATCAAAAATCAGATTTACATCTGCCGGTGTGGTGAACCAAACGCGACGTCGAAGTTCATCGTCAAGTTGATGGGCTGACCAACCGGCATAACCAAAGACAATGAGGCTCTTCTTTGGTCCCTTGTTGTTGCCGATATCCCGCAATATTTGGCTGTTTGAGGTCACGAGCACATGCTGGTTGACGTCGATAGTTCCTGACCCACGATAGTCGGAACTGTGGATCACGAAGCCAAGTTCAGGTTGAACAGGGCCACCGGCAAAAAGCTGTACCTTTGCCGTAACGTTTGTGTCCCTCTCACCGAGCATTTCCAGAACGTTCGCCAAAGGGCGTTCCTCGGTTGGCATATTGATCACAATGCCCATCGCGCCATCTTCGTTGTGGCGCACCACCAGTATTACAGCATGATCAAAGTGGGGATCTCGAATTGTGGGCGACGCAATCAAAAGCTGACCAGCGAGCGAACCATCTACTGGTGTCTGGCCGCAACATGGTTGTGCGGCATTGAGAAATGTCTCAGGAACGACAATCGCTGTGAGTACAAAAATCAGGCGACGTAACCAGTTCAAGAACATGCGTCACATCCAGATAACGCACAGCTGTTCGCGACTGCTCAATTGGTACACAAAGTCAACAGTTGAAAAAATCTGCATTCCGCTTGTAGAGACTAAGATCAATCCTTACTCCCCTCATCTCACCGTTGTGGTCCGTACAAGCTAAGGTCGCGCTCGGCGCTTAAAACATTGCTATAGAGGTTGGCGATCCATTGCCGTCCGCGCGATGTGACGTTGAGATAGCGGATCGCGCCTTGGATAAACGGCGATATACTTCTCCAAAAGAACTTCGGATACTGATCGGTGAGATCAGCCGGCGAATTATAGCCGAGTTGCTTGTTCATTCCGACTTCTTCAAATTCGTAATAAAGCGCATTGGCCTTGCGCAGATAATGTGGATCGCCGAGTTGGCCAATGAGATCGGCGGCACGCACCAGCATGCCTTCTTCGTTGCCACTGTCGTTAGCGCTGGGAGGAAAGCGCGTGGACTCGATAGCATTGGCGACGCGGGCGGCGTCAAGCAATTTGTTCTTGGCTAAGCGATGCATCACGAACAACTTTGATCGGTCGACGTGATAGGGCATTAGCGCCGCGTCGGTCGAACCGCGCGATAGCTCAGCCTTGTTGCCTTTGGCGTCGATAACGTAGCCGTCGGTGCTGTCGTCGTTAAGAATGCCACGAACATAACCGATGTCGTGACACAGACAGGCAACGATGACGTGCGCGAAATCGCTGGCATTTGTCTCTTTTAACAGCCTTCGTCCCGTCAAAATGTCGTAGCCGACGAGCGTTACCAGCATCGTATGCTCGACGTTGTGATAAAGCGCGTCACTGTTGCCGATACAGTCGATTGCAAGTCTTGCAGCGGACTGAACGATTTCTACTAACTCGGCGTCCGTCGAACCATACCGGCGACCCATTTGCGCTGCGAGGTGAGATCCCAAAGCTTCCGACGCTAGTTCGGGAATGGTAATCATCGTCCCCTCCCGCAATACTGTACGCACAATCTGACGCTTCGTTTTGCATTATACAATATGAGGGAGGATTTTTTTGGCCGGTCGCTACCCTCGCGGCCAAATCGAATGACCGGTCTTGTTTCCGCTCGTCGGCCAATCAAGTGGTTGAATGACAAGCCCAATGTCCGCATGGCCCTTGGCGGTTAGCGCAAAACGTCAACGGCAGTTGCCGCCAAAATAAGCGACGCCATGGTGACGAACGCGACGAACGCTGAAGCACGGCCGACTACTTCGCAGTAGTGATTGAATTGGGGCCTGAGGAGCATGACACAGTTCTCCTGTGCCGCACCGCCAGACTCTAAGCCCGGGCAGATCAGACCAGCGTGACCTGGCTCACACCGCGCTGAGGAATGTCCGCTTTTGGGGGTAAAGCGGACATGGCGTTTTGCACTGCAAATGTCCGCTTATGACCCAAAGCGGACATTGGCGCTAATCAGCGTCTGAGGCCGATTGAGTGCCATTGGCCCCTCGACGCCGGTCGCAAAGTGCTAGGCTCTAGACCTTGCACAAGGCGTGTTCTGAGGGGAGCGCATGCTACGGCGCGAGTTCATCACGCTTCTCGGCGGCGCGGCGGCCGCGTGGCCGTTCACCGCGCGTGCGCAGCAGGGCGAGCGGATGCGGCGCATCGGCGTGCTCCTGCCCGCAACCGCGGACGATGCGGAATTTCAGGCCCGGGTGAGGGCGTTCCTGCAGGAGCTGGCGCAATCGGGCTGGACCATCGGCCGCAACGTGCGGATCGACACCCGCTGGGCCACGGCCAATGCCGACGACATTCGCAGACACGCGGCGGAATTGGCGGCGCTCGCGCCCGACGTCATCCTTGTCCACGGCACCTCGACCGTGGCGCCGTTGCTGCAGGCGACCCGCACGGTGCCGATCGTGTTCACGGCCGTCTCCGATCCGGTCGCCTCCGGCTTCGTCGATAGCCTGGCGCGGCCGGGCGGCAACGCCACCGGGTTCATGAATTTCGAATTCAGCCTTAGCGGGAAATGGCTGGAGCTGCTCAAGCAGATCGCGCCAAACGTGACGCGGGCGGCAGTCCTTCGGGATCCCGCCATAGCCTCCGGGATCGGGCAGTTCTCCGCCATCCAATCCGCGGCGCCGTCGCTTAGGATGGACGTGAGCCCGGTCAATGTGCGCGACGCCGGCGAGATCGAACGTGCAGTCGTGGCCGTCGCGCGCTCCGCAAATGGCGGTCTGATCGTGGCGGGGAGCGGGTTGGCGCAGCTTCATCGCGATCTGATCATTACGCTGGCGGCCCAACACAAGCTGCCCGCAGTCTACTACGAACGCTTCTTCGTCGCCGCCGGCGGCTTGGTCTCCTATGGGGCTAATTACATCGACCAGTACCGGCGCGCCGCCGGCTACGTCGACCGCATCCTCAAGGGCGAAAAGCCGGCTGACCTTCCGGTGCAGGTGCCAACCAAGTACGAGCTGGTCATCAACCTCAAGACTGCGAAGGCATTTGGTCTCACTGTGCCTCCAACGCTCCTCGCTAGCGCCAACGAGGTGATCGAATGAATGGCGGAATGTCCGCTATTGGCACAAAGCGGACATCGCCTAGTGCACTGCACA
>Ga0307498_10000005_pt1 | contig 23963 bp, 22 predicted proteins | sample 12_S_MG_FD_201369 | JGI IMG/M metagenome (GOLD analysis project Ga0307498, IMG submission 201369) | Soil microbial communities from Populus trichocarpa stands in riparian zone in the Pacific Northwest, United States - 12_S | ecosystem: Environmental > Terrestrial > Soil > Riparian zone > Trees...
CGAAGCGCGCCGGCCGCACCAAATCGCAGATGGTGATGTTGCGCGTGATCGAGCCAGGCGACCGCAATCAGCAGTGGCTTGGTGTCGCCGACATCATGATGGCCGAGCAGCAAGAGGCGGCAAATGCCACCCTCGATAAATTCGCGGCACGAGCAAAAAAAATCGCGAAGATCACGCCCGATCGCGTGATCCGCGAAGGCGATACTGCGGAAGAAATCGTCAAGCTGATCGACGAGGACGCCGACATCGGCATCCTCGTGCTGGCCGCGGGCACCGGCAAGGAAGGGCCGGGGCCCCTCGTCTCCAACCTGGCGAAGACCGCCGGCACGTTCCCGATCCCGGTGGCGCTCGTGCCAGGCCATCTGAGCGACGAGGATATCGACGCGAGCTCCTGATTTAAGCCCGTTTCCCGTCACCGACAGCGCTTACGCGCCAGTTGACCACGGCGGGCGTAATCGCCATTTATGGGCTATAGTTTCGCTGCCTGCGGGCCTTGAACCCGTCTTTGGCAAGGAGTGCATCCGATGTTCATTCAGACCGAAGTTACGCCCAATCCCGCGACGCTGAAGTTCCTGCCGGGACGCAACGTGCTTGAGAACGGCACGCTTGACCTCCCATCACGGGACTCCGCAGCACAATCGCCGCTCGCCGCCCGCCTGTTCGACATTCCGAACGTCGGCGGCGTTTTCTTCGGTTCCGATTTCATCTCCGTGACGAAAACCGAAGGCGACTGGCAGCAGATGAAGCCGGCGATCCTCGGCGCCATCATGGAGCACTACATGTCGGGTGCGCCGCTTCTGACCGGCGATGCGAACCCATCGGAAGCCGCGGCGGACGAATTTTTCGACGCGAAGGATGCGGAGACGGTCGCCACCATCAAGGATCTGATCGAAACCCGTGTGCGTCCAGCCGTGGCCGGCGACGGCGGCGACATAACCTTCCGTGGTTACAAGGAAGGCATCGTGTACCTCAATATGAAGGGCGCATGCTCGGGCTGCCCGTCTTCAACCGCGACCCTCAAGCACGGCATCCAGAACTTGCTGCGTCACTTCGTACCTGACGTGGTCGAAGTCCGCCCGATGTAGTCGAAAATTCCGCGCCAAACGTCGCACTGAGCGCGAAAGGCGTGGATGGCCGGCAACGGGCCGGTTGCGACGAAATTTGATGCTACACTTGGCGCATGCGCGTCCTGGCCATCGATACTGCACTCGAAGCCTGCTCAGTCGCCGTGCTCGACACCGCGCATGCAGAGGTGCGCGTGCACGAATCGCTGCCGATGCAGCGCGGGCATGCCGAGGCACTCATGCCATTGGTCGCACGCGTCCTGCAGCGGGCACAACTCGACTTTGCCGATCTTGACCGCATCGCGGTCACCACCGGACCGGGCAGCTTCACGGGACTGCGCGTCGGGATCGCCGCAGCGCGCGGCATTGCCCTCGCCGCCGGCAAGCCGGCCGTCGGGTTGTCGACGTTGGCTGCTTTCGCTGCTCCATTCATTGCCGCCGACGATTCGCTTCCGGTGGTCGCTGCGATCGATGCACGCCACGACCATGTGTACCTGCAGGTTTTCGGACCGGGCGGCCGGACCATTGTGGCGCCCCGCATCACGCCGCTACGCGAAGCCCTGCGCGTGTCGACGACCGGCGCGCCGCGCATTACCGGGACGGCGGCCGGCAAGCTGGCGGCCCTATGGCCCGCCGGCGAACATCCGCCAAACACCGTCGACCAGCGCGCCGCACCTCGCATCGACTGGGTCGCGCGACTCGGCGCGGCCGCGACCGATACAGGCACTCCACCGAAGCCGCTGTACCTCCGTGCGGCCGATGCGCATCCGCAGGATGCCGTGCAGCTGGCTCGTCGATGATCGGTTTTTTTGGCAGTCTTTTCTCGCGCCCTGACCCGGCCATATCGGAGGCGAGCGCGCGCGATTCATCCACAATCGCCGCGCTGCACGGCGCTTCGTTCCGACGCGGCTGGAGCGAACAGGAGGTCGAAGGTCTGCTGATTGATCGGCATGTGCTCACACACCGCGCGATGATCGGCGCAAGGCTTGCCGGCTTCATCATGTCGCGTCTGGTCGAAGACGAGGCGGAAATCCTTTCGGTCGCGGTTGAGGGACGCCAGCGCGGCCGGGGCGTGGCGCGCCAGATGCTCGATCTGCATCTGCGTCGTCTCGCCGGCCTCACCGCGCGCACGGTTTTTCTGGAGGTTGACGAGAACAACGACCCGGCGCTCCGGCTCTACCATCGCGCCGGCTTTCGCGAAGTGTCGCGACGCCCCAATTATTATCCGGGCCCTGAGGGAAAAGCCGCAGCCGCCCTGGTCTTGCGGCGCGATCTTTTATGACGGTGTGATGGACACATGCCCGACACGGTCAATATGATAGGAAAGCCGGCGATGCCGAGCCGTACAGACATCAGAGATACGCCGTGACCGCGGGCAAAAATATCGCTGAGAAAAAGAACATCGAGGCTCTTTGCGCGGCTAAGGGCATGCGCATGACCGAGCAGCGCCGCGTCATCGCGCGCGTGCTGGCAGAGTCGGATGATCATCCTGATGTCGAAGAGCTGTACCGCCGCTGCGTCAAAGTTGACGATCGCATCTCGATCTCGACCGTGTACCGGACCATGCGCCTGTTCGAAGATGCCGGCATCATCGAGCGGCACGATTTTCGCGACGGCCGTTCCCGCTACGAGACAAGCCCAGACATCCACCACGACCACCTGATCAATCTGCGCAACGGCGAGGTGATTGAATTTCAATCGGAGGAGATTGAACGGTTGCAGGCCGAGGTGGCGCGCAAGCTCGGATACAAGCTGGTCGATCACCGACTCGAGCTCTACGCCGTGCCACTCAGCGACGACAAGACCAAGCGCTGATGCTGCGCGCGCTTTTCATCGGCATTTTCTTCTTCACGATAACGCCGATCCTGATCTGTGCACAGTGGCTGCTTGAAAAACTCAATCTGCCCGGATGGGGCTTCATCGCATCAAATTACTATCGCGTGCTGTGCACTTTGTTGCGCATCCACGTTCGGGTGAGCGGCGCTCCGGTGCGCGACCGTGCGGTGCTGTTTGTTTCAAATCATGTGTCCTGGGTCGATATTGTCGTCGTCGGCTCGATTACGCCGGTTGCCTTTGTCGCAAAGCGCGAAGTCGCGAGCTGGCCACTTGTCGGCGTCACCGCGAAAATGCAGCGCACGGTTTTCGTCGACCGCGGACGCCGTCATCAGACCGGCGGTGCAGTCGGCGAAATCGTCAAGCGCCTGGACTCTGGCACGTCTGTCGTACTCTTCGCCGAAGGAACATCGAGCGACGGCAACCGTGTGCTGCCGTTCCGCTCAGCTTTGCTCGGTGCGATCGAAGACCGCGGTGGCGGCGGAAGCATTTTGATGCAACCGATGGCCGTGACCTATACCGGCCAGCATGGCCTTCCGATGGGGCGCCAGCACCGTCCGCTGGTTGCCTGGTATGGCGATCTCGACTTCATGCCGCACATCAGGGCGTTCATCGAACGGGGCGCCGTCGATGCCCTGGTCACCTACGGCGAGCCCGTTGCCGCAGACGGCGACATGGATCGCAAGGCGATGAGCAGGCGGTTGGAGGGGACGGTGCGGCAGCTCCTGGTGGCCGCTTTGCGAGGCCGGCCTTTGCCTGTGGGGTCCCCGCCCTAGCGGCATGTTTTGCGGGCGGGCGTCAAAGCGGTCTTAAAATCGTTGTAAAATCAAATATATGGTCGGGCGGGACAAATCCAGCCACGACAGGCTAAATTGGAATGCAATCGAAAACGGCATGAGCAGACCCCGCAAAGTCCATATCAAGTCCTTTGGCTGCCAGATGAACGTCTACGATTCTCATCGTATGGCGGACACACTGGCGCCCGAGGGGTTCATCGAGACCGCAAGGCCCGAGGACGCCGATCTCGTCATCCTCAACACCTGTCACATCCGTGAAAAGGCTGTCGATAAGGTCTATTCCGAGATCGGCCGTATCCGCGAGATGAAGGAGGCCGCCGCGCGCGATGGGCGTCGCATGATGATTGCGGTCGCCGGCTGTGTGGCGCAGGCCGAGGGCAAGGAGATCATCCGCCGCACAGGAGCTGTCGATCTGGTTGTCGGTTCGCAGAATTATCACCGTCTGCCGGAAATGATTGCGCGCGCAGGAACTGGCGACAAAGTCGTCGACACGGAATTTCCGATCGAGGACAAGTTTGATATCCTCGCCGCGCCCAAACGGGACGCAATCACCAAGCGGGGAATTTCGGCTTTCATCACCGTGCAGGAAGGGTGTGACAAGTTCTGCACGTTCTGTGTCGTGCCTTACACGCGTGGAGCCGAAGTTTCGCGGCCGGTGGAAAAAATCGTGGCCGAAGTCGAACGGCTGGCTGACGCCGGCGTTCGCGAAGTAACGCTGATCGGTCAGAACGTAAACGCCTATCATGGACTGGATTCGGACGGTACGACGTCGTCGTTAGGAAATTTGCTTCGCCGGCTGTGCAGGGTGCCCGGCATTCTTCGCTTGCGATACACAACAAGTCATCCGCGCGACATGGACGACGACCTGATTGCGGCCCATGCGGAGTTGCCGGCGCTGATGCCCTATGTGCATTTGCCGGTACAGTCCGGATCCGACCGCATTTTAGCGGCGATGAACCGCAAACATTCGCGCGATGACTATCTGCGAGTGATCGAGCGCCTGCGCGCGGCGCGCGGCGATCTTGCCTTCACGTCCGACTTCATCGTGGGCTTTCCCGGAGAAACGGAAGTGGATTTTTGCGAGACGCTGTCACTGATCGATGATGTCGGCTTCGTTGGCGCATATTCGTTCATGTATTCGGCGCGGCCCGGAACGCCGGCCGCCGACATGGACGACCAGGTACTTCAGGAGGAAAAAACCGAACGGCTTCACCGGCTGCAGGCCGTGATCACGCGTCGCCAGCGCGACTTCAACGCCGGCTTTGTCGGCCGCGCGATAGAGGTGCTTCTGGAAAAGCCCGGCAGGCTGCCCGGACAACTCGTCGGGCGCTCGCCATATCTGCAGGCGGTGCAGGTCATGGCGCCGGCAACGCTGATCGGTTCGGTGAGGCGCGTGGCCGTGACCGAGGTCGGCAGGAACAGTCTTTTTGCCGCTCTGCCCGAATACGAAAATCATACGCGTGCCTTTGCCGCGACAGGAGCTTGAAACACCCTTGCGCACGACGGATTCCGTGATCCCGCCCGCCGCCGCTTCCGACGAAACGGCTACCGCACAGATCGTGCTCGCGTTCGAGGACAATAAGTTTGCCTCGGTTCTATTCGGGCAATACGGCCAGAACCTAGCACTGATCGAACGCCGCCTCGGCGTCGTGGCGGAACAGCGCGGCAATCACGTCACGATAGAAGGTTCGCGCGGCGCATGTGAGCAGGCGCGCCGCGTCCTCGAAGGACTTTATGAGCAACTCAAGCGCGGTCACGATCTGAGTCAGGGCGATGTCGAGGGCGCCATTCGCCAAGCGATCGCGCAGGGTTCTCTCTTCGACTACGACCCTGCGGCTCCACGCCCGAATTTCGAGGAAATCAATCTGCGCAAGCGTCCCGTGCGTGCGCGCACCGCCGCACAGGATGCATATATTCGCGCGCTCAAGCGCCACTCGCTCATATTCGGCACGGGTCCGGCCGGAACAGGCAAGACGTGGCTTGCGGTCGCGCAGGCCGTGCAGATGTTCGAGCGGAAGGAAGTCGATCGTATCGTCCTGTCACGTCCGGCCGTCGAGGCCGGCGAGCGACTTGGTTTTCTCCCCGGCGACATGCGGGAGAAAGTCGATCCCTATCTGCGCCCAATCTACGATGCACTCTACGATCTGATGGATGCCCGCATCGTCGAACGCGCGTTGCAGGGCGGCGAGATCGAGATCGCGCCACTTGCGTTCATGCGGGGACGGACGTTGTCGAACGCCGTAGTAATCCTCGACGAAGCGCAAAACACCACCTCAATGCAGATGAAGATGTTTCTCACGCGGCTTGGCGAGAACAGCCGCATGATCGTCACCGGTGATCCCAGCCAGGTCGACCTGCCACATGGCCAGACCTCAGGGCTCGCCGAGGCTGTGAAGCTGCTCGCAGGCATCGAGGGTGTCGGCCATGTCGCATTCACCCATGAGGACGTGATCCGCCACGAATTGGTGGCGCGAATCGTCGAGGCCTATGATCGCGGGACCCCCGCGCGCGAGGGAAAGGGATGAGGCCAGCGCCGGAACGGCGTACATCCCCGCCGCACATAGATATCCAGATGCAATCGCCGCTGTGGAAAGCTCAGCCTTTGGCCTCTCAGACCGTGCGCGACGCGATCGAAGCAGCCGCGGACACGCTCTCAACAGCGGGCGGAGAAGTGAGTATCGTGCTCACCGATGATTCGGCGGTCGCCACGCTCAATCGCGACTGGCGCGGAGTAGACAAGCCGACAAACGTGCTGTCGTTCCCGGCTTCTGCGCACGAAACAACCCAAGGCGAGAAACTGCTTGGCGATATTGTCGTTGCCTACGAGACGCTCGAGCGCGAGTCCAAGGATGAAAACCGGATCTTCCTGCATCACCTGGCACATCTCGCGGTGCACGGTTTTCTGCACCTCGTCGGCTACGATCATGAGACGGATGCGCAAGCCGATGAGATGGAAGGACTCGAAAGCAAGATCATGAGGCGCCTGAACATGCCCGATCCCTACGTCGCTCGGGATTCTGACGACGCGTGACCACCATGCCCGACAGCGATCCATCCAGTTCGAGCTCCGCAAGCGCGCCTTTTGAGCCGCGCAATCTGCCCGTACCCGTGCCACCCACGGTGGAAGGCGGCGGGAACTGGTTCGTGCGCTCGTTGCGTGCGCTGTTCGGCTGGAAGCCGAGCACCGTGCGCGCTGATCTCAAGGACATTCTTGATGTCATGAGCCCCGGCGAATCCGGCTTCTCGCCGGAGGAGAGCCGGATGCTCAAGAACATCCTGGGGCTCCGCGAGCGGAGGGTTGGCGATGTCATGATTCCGCGAGCGGACATCATTGCGGTCCAGCAGGATATCAACATCGGCGAACTGGTGCGCGTTTTCGAAGGCGCCGCACATTCAAGACTCGTTGTCTACAATGACACGCTCGACGACCCCGTGGGCATGGTGCACATCCGCGACCTCATCGCCTTCATGACGGCACGTGCAGCGGTCGATCCGGAAAAAAATGCCAAGCGCAAGAAACCGCTACCTGCGGGCCTCGATCTCAAGGCGGTCAATCTCGCCGTGCCTTTGTCCGCCACGAAGATCGTGCGCGAAATTTTGTTCGTGCCGCCGTCGATGCGGGTGATCGACCTGCTGGCACGCATGCAGGCTACGCGCATCCATCTGGCGTTGGTGGTCGACGAATACGGGGGAACGGACGGCCTCGCCTCGATCGAAGATATTGTCGAGCAGATTGTCGGCGATATCGCGGACGAACATGACGAAGACGAGACCCCGGCGATAACGCTGCAACCGGACGGTTCTTACATTGCCAATGCGCGCGCCACGATTGATGATGTGGTGGGCACGGTCGGAAATGACTTCGACGTCGGCGACGCCGCCGACGAGGTCGACACGATCGGCGGCTACCTGGTGACGCGCGCCGGCCGGCTGCCGTTGCGCGGCGAGATCGTCCCCGGTGTGGGATTGTTCGAGTTCGAAGTGCTCGATGCCGATCCCCGCCGCGTCAAACGCGTGCGCATTACGCGCTTGAAAGAAAGGCGCGACCGGCCGCGCGAGCCGCGCCGACGGGAAGCAGACGCCGCGTCAAGTCCGTCATCCATTCCAGTCACCGACGACGCGTCCACATCGAAGGATACGAGTTCCGCAGCAGGTGCGCCGCGATCGTGACGATTACCCGCCTCGCCCACACCGTGATGCTCGCCGCCGGCTTGCGACGTGCGATAATTGCATTCGTTGCCGGCGCCGCGTCGGCGCTTGCGATCGCGCCTATCAATGCTTGGCCGGTCCTGTTCCTTACGTTTCCGATACTGGTCTGGCTTGTCGATGGGTCGGCGGCCGGGCGCCTCAGCGGCCCGTTGAACGCCGCGCTCGCCGGTTGGTGCTTTGGCTTTGGGTATTTTCTCGCCGGCCTCTACTGGATCGGCTACGCGTTCCTGGTCGACGTAAAAACTTTTGGCTGGCTTTTGCCGGTCGCGGTCACGGGCCTTCCAGCCTACCTCGCGCTCTATACGGCGCTCGGCCTTGCTGTTGCTCGCCTGATCTGGGTGCGCGGACCGGAACGTCTGTTGGCTCTTGCGGCCGCGATGACCACGGCTGAGTGGTTGCGTGGCCACCTGCTCAGCGGATTTCCCTGGAACACGTTCGGTTACGCGCTCACCGAGCCGCTTGTTCTCGCGCAGAGCGTTTCACTGGTCGGAATCTGGACGCTGACATTCCTTTGCGTAACCATTTGCGCGACCCCTGCGGTGCTCGCCGATGACAAGATCGACACACGTCATCCCTACCGACCATTGCTCATCGGCGTAGTGATCTTGATGGCGTTTGTCGGTTACGGCACCACAAGACTCTGGTCGCACCCGACCGAGTTCGTGAACAGCGTGAGGCTGCGCATCATGCAACCCAACCTGCCGCAGGACGACAAATTCAACTATTCCGCCAAAGCACAGGTGATGGACCGCTATTTGCGTCTCTCCGACCGCGCAACCGGTCCGCAATCGAATGGCGCGCGCGACTTCACGCATCTGATATGGCCGGAGGCCGCCTTTCCGTTCTTTCTCACGCGCGAACCCGACGCGTTGGCGCAGATCGCAGCCTTGCTGAAGCCGTCGACCAAGCTGATCACCGGCGCCGTGCGTGCGCCGGACGACGCGACCGCGCGCAGTCCGCAAGCCTACAATTCGATCTATGTGATCGATGCCGACGGCTCGATCCGGGGCATTTATGACAAAGTGCATCTGGTGCCCTTCGGCGAGTACCTGCCTTTCCAGCGTCTGCTTGAGGGAATCGGCCTGATGCAGCTCACCAAGGTCGTCGGCGGATTTCTCTCCGGCGATCGCCGGCGGGCGATGGACGTCGGCGCTGGGCCAAAAATGCTGCCGCTGATCTGCTACGAAGCGATTTTCCCTGGTGCGGCGGTGCCGCGCGGCGAGCGACCGGGCTGGCTCGTCAACGTAACGAATGATGGCTGGTTCGGCATCAGTTCCGGTCCCTTCCAGCATTTCCAGCAAGCGCGTATTCTCGCCATCGCTGAAGGTCTGCCGCTGGTCCGCGCGGCAAATACGGGAATATCAGCCGTCATTGACCCGGTTGGCCGGCTGGTCGGCACGCTGCCGCTGGGCGTCGAGGGCGTGCTCGACTCCCGTCTCCCCGCTGCCATCGAACCCACCGTCAATTCAAGCTACGGCAATTATTTCTTGGTTCTCGTGCTCGTAGGCAGCTTCGCGATCGTGGGCCGACGCCGACTTCGCGCATAGATTGCGTAGTCAAACAGTACATTATGAAAGTTGTTATGCGCGCCAATCAACCTGCGCGCGCATCAATCTAGGTGTCTTTTCGAATTGCCATCATGAGAAAACTGCGAAAATCGACGGCTTATTTACACTCAATTTCCCGATTACAGGGAATTCGCACATTGCCTTCGCGCGTTCACTTGTGACAACTACGCGTAAAATTGGGGGCAGGAGAAATCTATGGCCAAGAAGGCACCCAATCCGATTGACAAGCACGTCGGTTCACGCGTGCGCATGCGTCGGATGATGCTGGGCATGAGCCAGGAAAAGCTCGGCGATGCCCTCGGCCTTACATTCCAGCAGGTTCAGAAATACGAGAAGGGAACCAACCGTATCGGCGCCAGCCGGCTGCAACAGATCGCCCAGATTCTGCAAGTGCAGGTTTCGTTTTTCTTTGAAGGTGCGCCACACTCGCCCGGTCATGGTGGCGGCATGAGCGAAGCCCCCTCGCCGGCCTATGTCGCGGACTTTCTGGCCACGGCGGATGGTCTTTCGCTCACCAAGGCGTTTATGCGCATCAAAAGCAGCAAGCTGCGACGTCGCATCGTCGATCTGGTCGAACAGATCGCGGGCATCGATTGATTCCGGGGGTCAAATCCCATCGATTCCGAGGCCTCTGCCCACTGTTGCCCGCATCTTGACCTCCTTCTCCGTCGCTGCAAGAAACCATCCGGATACATCACGGCGCTGCGTACAGGCGCGCCACGCGAGGAGTTGCAGCGGTGGCTCACACCAATTTTCTGTTCACCAGCGAGTCGGTCTCGGAAGGTCATCCAGACAAAGTTTGCGACCAGATTTCCGATGCGGTGCTCGATGCCTTTCTAGAAAATGACATCAAGCTCGGCATCGCCGATGACAGTCTCGTCAACACGCGGCTCGGCTGCGAAACGCTCGCCACGACAAACAAGATCGTCATCGCCGGCGAAGGCCGCGGCCAGCCGCCGCTCTTCCGCAAGCACGGCGACAAAGCTGTGGTCGACCGCGAGCTGATCACGAAGATCGCGCGCGATGTCGTCAGGGATATCGGCTACGACCAGGACGGATTCTCCTATTACGGCGCGGACGTCGAAGTGTTGCTGCACGGTCAGTCGCCCGACATCGCGATGGGCGTGAATGCCAAGAAGAAAAAAGGCGGCGAAGAAGAAGGCGCAGGCGACCAGGGCATGATGTTCGGCTTCGCGTGCACCGAGAGCGAAGTGTACGAAAAGAATTCGTTCATGCCGGCGCCGATCTACTTCGCGCACAAGATCCTGAAAGTCCTTTCGGAGAAACGCCGCTCGGGCCAGTTGTACGATCTGCAACCAGACTCCAAGAGCCAGGTCACGATCCGCTACGTCAACGGCAAGCCGGTCGGTTGCACGAAAGTCGTTGTCTCCACGCAGCACAATGCGCAAAGCCGCAATGGCAAGAAATACACGCCAGGGCTCGTCAAGGAGATGATCAGCGACGCCGTAGAATCCGCGCTGCCGAAAGGCTGGATGCCGGAGAGACCTTCGGACTTCCTCGTCAATCCGACCGGCAATTTCGTGATCGGCGGACCAGACGGCGATTGCGGTCTGACCGGGCGCAAGATCATCGTCGACACCTACGGCGGTTACGCGCCGCATGGCGGCGGAGCGTTCTCTGGCAAGGACCCCACGAAAGTCGATCGCTCGGCCGCATACGCTGCGCGCTATCTGGCCAAGAACGTGGTCGCTGCCGGCGTCGCCGAACGCTGCACCATACAGGTCGCCTATGCGATCGGCGTTGCCGATCCGATGTCGCTGTTGGTCGACACGCACGGCACCGGAAAAGTGAAAGAGAAGAAGCTCGAGATGATCCTGCCCGAGCTGTTCCGCCTCACCCCGACCAACATCCGCCGCACGCTCAAGCTTAACCGGCCGATCTACAAGCGCACCGCAGCCTACGGTCATTTTGGCCGCGCGCCCGAGAAAGATGGCAGCTTCTCCTGGGAAAAGACTGACCTCGCATCCGCGATCAGAAGCGCAGTGAAGTAACGGCGGCTGGCGAAATTCGACGCCCCATTCCGTCAGCGGCATCGAAGCACTAAGTTGGGTTCGCCGGGCATGGTTGTCCAAAGAACGGCGTTTTAAGACGCCGATGTTCCGGCGATCCCGCTTTGGGGACGTCAAGCAGTGCCAAATGAATCGGGATCACCGGATCGCGGCGGCTTGCATCGGCCGGGTAACGACAAAGAAGGAACGAAACGTGCCTTCTTCGGGCGCCGCAAGGGGCATTCGCTCAAGCCGCGTCAGGCGGCCCTGTTCGAAACGCTCCTGCCACGGCTCGCGCTCGACCTCACGAAGCCCGCTCCCGCCGACCTGCGCACGCTGTTTGCCGCACCTGTCGATATATTGCGGCTCGAGATCGGCTTCGGCGGCGCCGAGCATCTGATCGCGCAGGCGCAAGCTGATCCGCGCATGGGTTTCATCGGCACCGATGCTTTCGCTAATGCGGTGGCCAAAGCGCTCGTTGCAATCGACGAACGCAACCTGACGAATATCCGCCTATATTTTGGCGACGCTAGCGAACTGCTGGACTGGCTACCCGATGCATCGCTATCGCAGATCGACCTGCTTTATCCCGATCCGTGGCCGAAGCGACGACACTGGAAACGGCGCTTTATCCAGGATGACAACCTGCGGCGGCTGGCGCGCATCCTGAAAAAGGGCGGCGAGCTGCGGTTTGCAACGGATATCGCCGACTATGCCGCTTACGCGCTCGCGCGCGTTTTTCGATCAGCAGATTTTGTGTGGACCGCCGAATGCGCCGACGACTGGCGGCGGCCCTGGCGGGGCTTTGGCGGCACGCGTTACGAGGCCAAGGCCGAACGCGAAGGACGCCGGCCGGCGTACTTTATTTTCCGTCGAATGTAGCTAGTCGCCGGTGCCTTGCCGGACCTGCCAGAAGCGGACCACGCGTTGCGCGGTGATCACGGTCAGCCGTTCGAAATTCTCGCGCGCGACATCGAGCCCATGCGGCGACGGCTTCGCGCCGGGGCGGCCGTTGAGGATCGCCTTCACAGTTTGCCAGCCGAATCCACTCGCGCGCGCAAGAATGAGAACCGGATCGGAGCGTTCGCCGTTCATAAGCTTGTCGACAACCTCGACGGGGACCGCGCACAGGATCGCCAATGCGGCGATCGTTTCCTCATACTTTCCGGATCGAGCGAAATCCGCAATATCGGTTTCACCGAGCTTGTGCTGGCTGTGCAGACGGCGCACGGCGGCAAGCGCTGCCGCGTAATTGCGCGGCGCGGCCTTCGCAGCGACCTCGTCGGTGATCTGCGCGAGAACGCGCCGGATCTCGGTCTGGGTTTCGGGCTTGGCTTTTGCGAGCAGGCGCTTTTGCACGACTTCGCTCGCGCGCATCAGAAGCTGGCGAAACAGCCGCGGTGGAATGTCGGTGCGCATGCCGACCTTTTCCGCCAGCACGCCATCCTGTTCGGCGCACTCTACCAGCGTCGTGAATGCATTGTCCGACAAGTGGGCGTGCTGGTTGTTCGCGATCGAGCGAGCCACCTCCCGATCACCGCGTTCGACAAGAGTGTCGGCGAGTGCCTCGTTGATGCCGAGGCGCGTCGACATTGCCAGTAGATGCGCCTGGCTCTTGTTCTCGGCGATGTACATGAGGTCGCGATCGGCAAGCCTCGCCTGCTTGAGAACTGGTCCGGCGACCGCGATGTCATCGTTCTTGGCCAGCGTGCTGACGACTCCGGCCGGCGCGTTGGCGACCGGCGCGATGCGGCGCGCGAGTTCGGCCAGTGCCTTCGCTTCGATCTCTTCGATTAGGCAGCCGATAACGTCGTCAAACAGTGCGATGTGTTGCGCGCGGAAGCTGGGAGCGCCGTCGAGAAACAAAGTGGTAATGCGGCGCAGTGTCTCCGCGCGCTTTTCCGCCGAGCCATGCTGGACGACGTCTTCCAGCTCGGGAAGGAGCGAAGCGGGAACACTCATACGAAACCTGTAAAACGCGGTAAAATCCGGCCGGTACCGCCCGTTTTGCTCAAATTTAAGGGCAGATTCTGAAGGAATCGTTAGTCGTTATTGCAAGTCCCGCCCTTGCACGGGCTCGTGAAATCGCTATATTTCTGGCGTTACTTAAGACACCCTCATAACCGAACGGGTTTTGAGAGTGGGTCCCGCGGGGCCCGCTCTTTTTTGTTACCGAATGACCGAGAGCGACACGTTGCAGATCGATGCGGCTTACGGCGCCGCTTCAAGCGAACCACGGCTGATCGTCGAGCCGGGGCTGCCGGCGCGTGTCGCAACGACCGTCGAGCCGGTCATCGAGCAACTGGGTTATCGGCTCGTGCGGGTGCGGATTTCGAGCGCGGAAGACTGCACCGTACAGATCATGGCGGAGCGCCCGGACGGCACGATGACCGTCGAAGACTGCGAGGTCGTGTCGCGCGCGCTCTCGCCCGTGCTCGACGTCGCCGATCCAATTGAGCGCGCTTACCGGCTGGAGATTTCCTCGCCTGGAATCGACCGGCCGCTGGTGCGCAAATCCGATTTCGAGCGCTACACCGGCCACGTTGCGAAGATCGAGACGTCCATGCCGATCCAGGGCCGCAAGCGTTTTCGCGGCGTCCTTGCCGGAACCGAGGGCGAAGGCGTGCGCATTCGGCGGGACGACGCGGCCGAAGGCGATGAGGCCGAGCTTCTGATTCCGATCGAGGAGATGAGTGAAGCCAAGCTGGTGCTCACTGACGAACTTGTGGCCGAAGCCTTACGCCGAGAGAAATCCGCCAAGCGCGAAGCGCGCGAGGCGCGAAAGGAAACAAGACGCGAAGAGAGACAATCCCGGCATCGGCCGCACAGGCCTGCCACCAAAGGAGGAGAGTGAGCTATGGCTGTCAGCGCCAACAGGCTCGAGCTATTGCAGATTGCGGATGCCGTCGCGCGTGAAAAGGCGATCGACCGCGGCATCGTCATTACGGCGATGGAAGATGCCATCGCCAAGGCCGCGCGTTCGCGCTACGGCGCCGAAACGGACGTGCACGCGGAGATCGAGCCCAAGACCGGCGATCTGCGCCTGACCCGCCACATGCTAGTAGTCGAAAGCGTCGAGAACCCGTCAAACCAGATTACCCTGGAAGAGGCGCGCAAACGCCATCCGGCCGCGCAAGTCGGCGACACGATCGCCGATCCTCTGCCGCCGCTCGAATATGGACGCATCGCCGCCCAGTCTGCAAAACAGGTGATCGTGCAGAAAGTGCGCGAGGCCGAGCGCGACCGGCAATATGCCGAGTACAAGGATCGCATCGGCGACATCGTCAACGGCATCGTCAAGCGTGTCGAATACGGCAACGTCGTGGTCGACCTCGGCCGCGGCGAGGCGATCGTGCGCCGCGACGAATTGCTGCCGCGCGAAGTCTTCCGCAATGGCGACCGTATCCGCGCCTATATCTACGACGTGCGGCGCGAACCGCGCGGCCCGCAGATTTTCCTCTCACGGACGCATCCGCAATTCACGTCCAAGCTGTTCGCCCAGGAAGTTCCGGAAATCTACGACGGCATCGTCGAGGTCAAGGCGGTCGCCCGCGATCCGGGCTCTCGCGCCAAAATCGCCGTCATTTCGCGCGATTCCTCAGTCGATCCGGTCGGTGCCTGCGTCGGCATGCGCGGCTCGCGCGTACAGGCGGTGGTGAATGAATTGCAGGGTGAGAAGATCGACATCATTCCGTGGTCGCCCGACATCGCCACGTTCGTGGTGAATGCCCTGGCTCCGGCGGAAGTGGCGAAGGTCGTGCTCGACGAAGATAAAGAGCGCATCGAGGTCGTCGTGCCGGACCAGCAACTTTCGCTGGCCATCGGACGGCGCGGCCAGAACGTGCGGCTTGCCTCCCAGCTCACGGGCTGGGACATCGACATCCTGACCGAACAGGAAGAATCCGAACGCCGCCAAGCCGAGTTCGAGAACCGCACCAAGGTTTTCGTCGAGGCGCTCAATCTCGACGAGGTGGTCGGACAGTTGCTGGCGTCCGAAGGCTTCGGTTCGATCGAGGAACTGGCGCTGGTCGATCAGAAGGAAATCGCTTCCATCGAGGGCTTCGATGAAGATACCGCGCGCGAACTTCAGGAGCGTGCGCAGGAATACATCGCGGCGCAGGATGCCGAGCTCGATAGCAAGCGCAAGGAGCTCGGCGTAGAAGATGCCGTGAAGGATGTGCCTGGCATCTCCACCAAGATGATGGTCGCTCTCGGCGAGAACGGCGTGAAGACCGTCGAGGACCTCGCCGGCTGCGCTACCGACGATCTTGTCGGCTGGACCGAGCGCAAAGACGGCGAGACTAAGCACGAGCCGGGTTTCCTCGAAGGCTTCAATGTTTCGCGCGAGGACGCCGAGGCCATGATCATGCAGGCGCGCGTAAAGGCCGGATGGGTCACCGAGGCCGAGCTTGCGCCGCCTGCGGCCGAGCCGGCGGCTGAGGAAGCGGCGCAGCCTCAAGCGTAAGGTAAAACGGTAGCGGCAATGCTGGCAGTTGCGCAGAACAACGAACTGGACCGCGGGACGACGAGCGTCGCCCCGGGGACGGAACGCACCTGCGCGCTCACCCGCGAACTGAAACCGACGGAGGAGATGATCCGCTTCGTGGTCGGTCCCGCGGGCGAGGTTGTGCCCGACATCAAACGCAAACTGCCCGGGCGCGGCATTTGGATTACGGCGTCCCGCGCTGCGATCGAAGACGCCACCAAACGCAACGTTTTTGCCCGCGGTTTCAAACGGGACCTGCGGGTTGCCTGGGATCTGGCCGAGCAAACGGATCAATTGATCGAACGCGCGGCCCTCGACGCCCTGGCGATTGCCGGCAAGGCGGACATCGTGATCAGCGGCTTTACCCGGGTCGAGGCAGCGATGGGCCGGGACGAAGTCCTGGCGTTAATTCACGCCAACGATGCAGGCGACCACGGCAAGCGCAAGCTGGATGCCGGCCGGCGCCGCCAGACAACCGAAAAATCGCCGGAAATCGTGGTGGTCGACGCATTTAACGGCGCCCAATTGGATTTGGCATTGAGCCGACCAAATGTGGTACATGCAGCCCTGCTTGCCGGGCCGGGAAGCGAGACTTTTCTTACGCGCGTCGCGCGTTTGAGGTATTTCCGGGCCGGGATTTCGCCAGACGCAGTTAGCGCGCATGCGCCAACAGGCGGCGCATAAGGACACAGTACGGAATGAGCGAGACCAAGAACCCCGGCGAGAAGAAGCTCAGCGTTTCTGGCAAGACGCTGACCCTCAAGCCACGCACCGAGACCGGCGTCGTGCGCCAGAGCTTCAGCCATGGCCGCAGCAAGCAGGTCGTAGTCGAAAAAGTCAAACGCCGTGTCGTTGGAGGGCCGGGCGAAGCCAAAGTAGAAACCGCGCCTGCCGTCGAAGCAAAGAAGGCGCCGACCGGCAAAAGGGGGGCGTCCGCTGCCGGCCCCGGTCTGGCGCAGACGGAAAAGCCGAAGCCTTCCGGCGTCGTACTGCGCACGCTGACCGAGGAGGAACGCACTGCCCGGGCTCATGCGCTCGCCGACTCGCGTGTCCGCGAGGCGGAAGAACGCAAGATTGCCGAGGAAGAAGCACGCCGCCGCGCAAGTCGCGAGGCGGTCGACCGCGACGAGCGGGAAGCCGCGGAAACGCGAAAACGCGACGAAGAAGAGCGCCGCAAGCACGACGAGGAATCAAAACGCAAGGCCGGTGAAGTCGCCAAAAAACGTTTCGGCGCGGAAGAAACCCCGCGCGCCAGCCCGGCAAATCGCCTTACACTCGAAGTCGAGGACGACGAAGCTCCCCGTAGCCGCCGTGGTGCAGGCCGTCCTGCCGCTGCACCGCGTGCGACGCCCCGCGTAGGCGTGCAGAAACAGCGTGGACGCCTTACCGTCATCAATGCTTTGAACGCCGACGAAGTGCGCGAACGTTCTGTCGCTTCGTTCCGCCGCCGCACGCAACGACTCAAAGGGGCTGCTTCGGCCGAGCCGAAAGAGAAACTGGTTCGCGAAGTGACGATTCCCGAGGCGATCACCATTCAGGATCTTGCAAACCGCATGTCCGAACGTGCGGTCGATGTCATCCGCCTGCTGATGAAGCAAGGCCAGATGGCGACGCTCAACGACGTCATCGACGCCGATACCGCCCAACTTATCGCCGAGGAAATGGGCCACAGTGTACGCCGCGTGGCCGAGGCTGACGTAGAAGAAGGGCTGTTCGACGCCGCGGACGATCCCGCACAGCTTGTACCGCGCGCGCCAGTCGTCACCGTGATGGGCCATGTCGACCACGGCAAGACGTCGCTGCTCGACGCAATTCGATCTTCGGAGGTGGCGGCGGGCGAAGCAGGCGGGATCACGCAGCATATCGGCGCCTACCAAGTCACCGCGCCGTCCGGCGCTAGGGTCACGTTCATCGACACGCCTGGCCATGCCGCCTTTACCGCCATGCGTGCGCGGGGCGCCAAAGTCACCGATATCGTCGTGTTGGTGGTCGCTGCCGATGACGGCGTGATGCCACAGACGGTCGAGGCCATACATCACGCCAAGGCCGCGAAGGTTCCGATCATCGTCGCGATCAACAAGATGGACAAACCCGACGCCAAGCCTGACCGTGTGCGCACCGATCTCTTGCAACATGAGATCCAGGTGGAATCCATGGGCGGCGAGGTGGTGGACGTCGAGGTCTCCGCCACCAAGAAGACAAATATCGACAAGCTGCTTGAAATGATCGGCTTGCAGGCAGAAATTCTCGACCTCAAAGCCAATCCAAATCGTGCGGCCGAGGGCACCGTCATCGAAGCCAAACTCGACCGCGGCCGTGGCCCCGTGGCCACTGTGCTGGTCCAGCGCGGTTCGTTGCATCCCGGCGATATTGTTGTCGCGGGAGCTGAATGGGGTCGCGTGCGCGCGCTGGTTTCCGATACCGGTGAACCGGCGCCAATCGCCGGACCTTCGACCCCTGTCGAAGTGCTCGGTTTCTCCGGCACGCCGGACGCCGGCGATCGTCTGGCCGTAGTCGATAGCGAAGCGCGCGCCCGCGAAGTGTCCGACTACCGGGCGCGGCAAAAACGCGAGAAGACGGCCGCGCGCGCCAGCGGCATGCGTGGTTCGCTCGAGCAGATGATGGCGCAGGCCAAAACTTCAGGCCGCAAGGAATTTCCGCTGGTGGTCAAAGCCGATGTGCAGGGCTCGCTCGAAGCCATCGTCGGCGCGCTCGACAAGCTCGGCACTGAAGAGGTTGCGGCCCGTGTACTTCATGCCGGCGTTGGCGGTATTTCGGAGTCGGACGTCACGCTGGCTGAAGCATCCGGCGTTCCGATCATCGCGTTTAACGTGCGCGCCAACAAAGAAGCGCGCGAGGCGGCCGAACGTGCCGGCATTGAGATCCGCTACTACAACATCATCTACGATCTCGTCGACGACGTTAAGAAGGCCATGTCCGGCCTGCTACCCCCGACGCTGCGAGAGACCATGTTGGGCAACGCGCAGATCCTGGAGATCTTCAAGGTGTCCAAAGTTGGCAACATTGCCGGCTGCAGGGTTACCGACGGGACCGTTGAGCGCGGCGCCAATGTGCGGTTGATTCGCGACAACGTCGTGATCCACGAAGGGAAATTATCGCAACTCAAGCGTTTCAAGGATGACGTGCGCGAAGTAGGCGCCGGCACGGAATGCGGCATGGCCTTCGAAAACTACCAGGACATGCGGCAAGGTGACGTAATCGAATGTTATCGGGTGGAGCAGATTCAACGCTCGCTGTGAGTCCAAATCTCACAGCGTAGGTTAGAGGGCGTCACCCATTTCCCTCATGGCGGGGCTTGTCCGGCCATCCACGCCTCACTTTCTTCATTTAGGAAGACGTGGATGCCCGGTACAAGGCCGGGGCATGACGAATGAAAGTTCTGAACTATATGGCGCGACGTAAACAACATCATCGCGACACCGCGGCCGAGGGCTCGCAACGTCAGCTGCGCGTCGGCGAACTCGTACGGCACGCACTCGCCGAAATGCTCGCCCGCGGCGACGTCCACGATCCGGTCATCGAACGACACATGATCACGATTCCCGAAGTGCGGGTCACCGCCGACCTGCGCCTGGCCACGATCTACGTTATGCCGATGGGGGGCCGCGACACCGAAGACGTGTTGGCCGCCTTCGAACGCCACAAGAAATTTCTGCGGGCGGAGCTCGCGCACCGCATCAACCTGAAATTCGCACCCGATATTCGATTCCGTGTCGACGATCGGTTCGCCGAAGCAGAGCGCATCGACAAGTTGCTGCGTTCGCCGGACGTAAAGCGCGACCTGAGCCATGACGAGGACAGCGAGTGAACGAAGAAGCTTTGAAAAACCTGATTCGTCCGACCGCCGGCGGGCCAGCGAGTGCACCTGTACCCGTCTATCGGAACAACGGCGCAGACAAACCGAAACAGAAAAGGCGCGACAAGCATGACGTGCACGGCTGGGTCATTCTCGACAAACCGGTCGGTATGACGTCGACGCACGCTGTGAGCGTCGTGAAACGCCTGTTCAAGGCAAAGCGCGCAGGACATGCCGGCACGCTCGATCCGCTCGCCTCCGGCGCTTTGCCGATCGCGCTCGGTGAAGCGACCAAGACGGTCCCCTTCGTGATGGACGGTCGCAAGCTTTACCGCTTCACGGTGCGCTGGGGTGAAGAGCGCGACACCGACGATGCCGAGGGCCGTGTGATCGCACGCAGCGACGACAGACCCTCGGCCGAGGCCGTGCGTGCCCTGCTGCCAACTTTCACCGGTTGCATCGAGCAGGTGCCCCCGCGCTATTCCGCGATCAAGATCGAGGGCGAGCGCGCTTACGATCTTGCCCGTGACGGCGAGACGGTGGAGCTGCCCGCGCGTCCGGTGGAAATCGGCCGGCTGGAGCTTGCCGACACACATGGTCCCGATCACGCGCTGCTCGAGGCCGAATGCGGGAAAGGTACGTATGTGCGCTCGCTCGCCCGCGATCTTGGCCGCGCTTTGGGGTGTTTCGGCCATGTCAGTGCCCTGCGCCGGGCCGCGGTCGGGCCTTTTGGCGAGGAAACCATGATTTTGCTGGAACAATTGGAGGCTGTATGCCATAGAGCCGCGACCGGCGAGGCGAGCCTCGCGGATGCTTTGATGCCCGTTGAGACCGCGCTGGACGACATCCCGGCGCTGGCCGTTGGCGGAGCAGATGCGGCAAGGCTTCAGCGAGGCCAAGCCGTTTTATTGCGCGGACGGGACGCACCCAATTTCCGCGGCACTGTCTATGTCACGGTATCGGGCCGATTATTGGCCCTGGCCGAACTGGATCGTGGCGAAATCGTCCCCAAGCGCGTCTTCAACCTCGCCGGCCTGATGGGCAGAGCCGCGCGTAAGAAAGGATGACCGATGTCGGTGACCACCGGCCGAAAGGCCGAAGTAATTAAAACGTATGCCAAGAAGCCCGGAGATACCGGGTCGCCGGAAGTGCAAGTGGCGATCCTGTCCGAGCGCATCAATAATCTCACCGAGCATTTCAAGGCTCACGTCAAAGACAACCATTCTCGTCGCGGACTGCTCAAGATGGTAGGCCAGCGCCGCCAGCTGCTCGACTATCTGCGTCGTACCAACGAAGCGAGCTACAAGAGCTTGATCGAGAAGCTCGGTATCCGCCGATGATTTGTTCCGCGCGGGGCCCTTGAGCCCGGCGCGTTTCGTAGAGCAACGCGTGAACGCGTTCGCTCGATTGAGTCGGCCGCGATAGGCGCGGCCGGCAATTTGGCAAGAGCCGATAAGCATCGCTCTTGCGACAAGGCAAGGTTCGAAACGCCATGGCAGGATCGCCAGACGCTGTTGCTCTCCGCACTGCGGTGACGTGTGACAGCTTCTCGCCGTCTTGCTCATGGCTTTCGGGGCTCGCTTGAAACCATGAGAGAAAAATACAATGTTCGATATACATCGAGTTGAACTCGATTGGGGTGGGCGCAAGCTAACCCTCGAGACCGGCAGAGTCGCGCGTCAGGCCGATGGCGCGGTGCTGGCTACTTACGGTGAAACCACCGTGCTAGCCGCCGTTGTCGCGGCAAAACAGCCGAAGGAAAGCATCGATTTCCTGCCGCTGACCGTCAACTACACCGAAAAATATTATGCTGCGGGGCGCATTCCTGGCGGCTACTTCAAGCGCGAACGCGGGCCGACCGAAAAGGACACGCTCACCTCCCGTCTGATCGACCGCCCGATCCGTCCGTTGTTCGCCGAAGGATGGCGCTGCGATACGCAGGTGACCATCACCGTGTTGTCGCACGATATGGAAAACGATCCCGACATCGTTGCGATGGTTGCCGCGTCGGCGGCATTGACGCTTTCCGGTGCCCCGTTCATGGGCCCCATCGGCGGCGCGCGCGTCGGCTTCATCAACAACGAGTACGTACTGAATCCGTCGCTCGACGAGATGCCGGAAAGCCAGCTCGACCTCGTCGTCGCCGGCACACAAGATGCGGTGATGATGGTGGAGTCGGAAGCCAAAGAGCTGTCCGAGGAGATCATGCTTGGCGCGGTGATGTTCGGGCACCGGCACTTTCAGCCTGTAATCGAAGCCATCATCAAGCTCGCTGAAAAGGCGGCGAAAGAGCCTCGCGAATTAGTTGTTCCCGACAACAAGGCGCTCGAGCAGGAAATCCTTGGGCTCTCCGAAAAAGACCTGCGCGCCGCCTATTCGATCGTACGCAAGCAGGACCGCCAAGACGCCGTCGCCGCCGTGAAGGAAAAGGTCATGGCGCACTTTTTTCCGGAAGGTGCTGAACCGCAGCATGACAAGCTGGCTGTCGCCGACGTGTTCAAAGAACTCGAAGCCAAGATCGTGCGTTGGAATATTCTCGACACCAGCAAGCGCATCGACGGCCGTGATCTGAAAACCGTGCGTCCGATAGTCGCCGAAGTCGGCGTGCTACCGCGCACCCATGGTTCGGCGCTGTTCACCCGCGGTGAAACTCAAGCGCTGGTGGTGGCGACGCTGGGCACTGCGGAGGACGAACAGTTCATCGACGCACTGCAGGGCACTTACAAAGAGACATTTCTGCTACACTACAACTTCCCGCCTTTCTCCGTCGGTGAAACCGGACGCGTCGGAGCGCCTGGTCGCCGCGAGATCGGCCACGGCAAGCTCGCCTGGCGCGCAATTCATCCGATGCTGCCGACACCGGCCGAGTTCCCCTACACAATTCGAGTCGTATCGGAAATCACGGAGTCGAATGGCTCTTCATCGATGGCGTCTGTCTGTGGCTCCTCGCTGGCCCTGATGGATGCGGGCGTGCCGCTCAAGCGCCCGACCGCCGGCATCGCCATGGGCCTTATTCTGGAGGGCAAGCGCCATGCTGTCCTGTCGGACATTCTTGGCGACGAAGACCATCTCGGCGACATGGACTTCAAGGTGGCCGGTACCGATCAAGGTGTCACATCCCTGCAAATGGACATCAAGATCGCCGGCATCACTGAAGAGATTATGAAGGTCGCGCTTGCGCAGGCGAAAGACGGGCGCATGCACATTCTAGGTGAGATGGGTAAGGCCCTCACGGCAGCGCGCGCAGAGCTCGGCGAGCACGCTCCGCGTATCGAGATGTTCAAGATCCCGACCGACAAGATCCGCGAAGTGATCGGCACCGGAGGCAAGGTGATCCGCGAGATCGTCGAGAAGACCGGCGCCAAGATCAATATCGAGGATGACGGCTCAGTGAAGGTCGCGTCCGCCAACGGCGAGTCGATCAAGGCTGCGATCAACTGGATCAAGTCGATCGCGTCCGATCCGGAAGTCGGCCACATTTACGAAGGCACCGTGGTGAAGGTTATGGACTTCGGCGCCTTCGTGAACTTCTTCGGCGCCAAAGACGGCCTGGTGCACATTAGCCAGCTGGCGCCGCGCCGGGTGAACAAGGTCACCGATGTCGTCAAGGAAGGCGACAAGGTAAAAGTGAAGCTCCTCGGCGTGGACGAGCGCGGCAAGGTGCGCCTGTCCATGAAGGCGGTCGATCAGACCACCGGCGAGGACATCGAAGGCAAGCAGCGGGCTGAGGGCGGCGAGCAGCCGCGCGAGGCCGCCGGCGGCGCCGAGTAGGCGCGCAACAATCGAAGTGAAAGGGCGGCTGATCGGCCGCCCTTCTTATTTCGTCTTAAGGAAATCGATCAGCAGCCTGTTCACGGCGTCGGGCGCTTCGCGCGTTGGAAAATGGCCAACTCCGTCCAGCACGTGTCGCTGGTAGCCACCGGCGAAGTGTTTCTCTTTTCCGTCTGTTGTATCCGCCAAGGTAACGCCATCTGCGCCACCCTGAATCATGAGCGTTGGCACCGAGATCGTTTGCGCTGCCTTCGCGCGCCGATCGATGTCGCGATAACGCGGGTCCTTATCAGCCTCTCCCCATCGCACGCGATATGAGTGCAGGGTGATATCCGGCCAATCAGGATTCTCGAATGATTTTGTGGTTATTTCAAATTCGCCTTCATCGAACCAGCCGCGCGGCGCCCAT
>Ga0307498_10000006_pt1 | contig 22436 bp, 22 predicted proteins | sample 12_S_MG_FD_201369 | JGI IMG/M metagenome (GOLD analysis project Ga0307498, IMG submission 201369) | Soil microbial communities from Populus trichocarpa stands in riparian zone in the Pacific Northwest, United States - 12_S | ecosystem: Environmental > Terrestrial > Soil > Riparian zone > Trees...
TGACAGGAGTGATCGTCGGCTGAATATCCGTCATTTCAGACGCCAGTGCCAGACTCGTCTCCAGAGCGTCAAGAAGAATCTGTCCGGTGTTGTCCGCAGTCTTTACGAGATTTGAGTGAAGACTGAGCATGCCGAATATAAGTCCTTCCATGATGCCGATACCCATCGCATACGTGAGGTGCGAAGGTGAGAAGAACTTGATCGCCTTGCCCAGGGCACTGATGACCGAATGCCCGATTTCGGCCGCCTTCCCGATCACAGCTCCTGCCTTGCTGGCCAGGCCGCCGGTCATGCCGTCGATGATCGCACCCGCAAGGTTGAGACCTGCGGATCGCATAGCTCCAGAGGATCCGCGTATCTGACTCGCCAGGGTGTTGACGAAATTGATGATCATGTGGATGGCAGCGGAGCTGACTCTCCCTGCCTGAGCGCCCACAGCGTTGATGAAGGCCACCACGATGTTCACGCCAGCCTGGACGATCCTCGGAATGTTCCTTGCAATTCCGTTGAGGAAACTGACGATAATGTCGGTGCCCTTCTGCACGAACCTCGGCATGTTCGAGGCTATCGCGTTGAGAAGCGCCATGATAAGGCGGATCATGACGTTCACGATTCTTGGCGTGTTGGTCACGATCAGGTTGAGGAACGTCGTCAGGATCGCCTGGACAGCCTTGCCGATGAGCGGGACCACCTTGATGACCGATTTCAGCAAGGACACCAAAATTGTCGTGAAAGCGTCAGTTATCGCAGCCCCGGACTTGCCTATGGCCGTCGCGAACTGAACTATCCCTTCGCCGATCTTCTTCATCGCGAACGGGATAAGGTTCAGGATCGACGTTACGAACGCTACAATCGCTGCTCCGGAAACCGTCACAGCCACGCCAATGGCTGTAAGGCCCATCCCGATGAAGAGGATCCCGGCGCCAAGTGCGATCATGCCGACACCGAACAAGGCGATGGCTATAGACAGGCCGAGCAAGACGGGAATCACCGGGCCAAGGAGAAGCCCTGCTGCGGCAAATATGAGGAAGACGCCGGCCAGAGCAGCAAATCCCTTGAGGATGGTTCCCCAGCTCAGCGAGCCGAGCGTTATGAGAACCGGGGTCAAGATAGCCAGAGAGGCAGATATGACGAGCAAAGCCGCAGCTCCGGGAAGAGCTCCTGCCATTGCGATCATGGCGGCTGCCAGGATAAGCAGCGAGCCGGCCAGGACTACCATGGACTTGCCGATTTCACCCCAGGACATCTTGCCCATGGACTGCAAAGCCTTGCCCAGGATCGTAAGGGCAATAGACACGATCAGGAGTCCGGCAGCCGAGGCGAGCATGGTTTGCGGCATCAGGTTCATCGCCAGGGCAATGATGATCAGGCCACCAGCCACCGCAAGGAGTGCCTTGCCTATCTGCGACAGCGACATGGATCCAAGGATCTTCAGAGCGCCAGCCATCACAGCAAGCGCTCCGGCCAGGATGATCATCGCTACCGCGGTACCGATAAGCTGCACTCCGCCGAACTTGTTGAATCCAGCCAGAAGCGCCAGGAGAACCCCTATGGTGACGACTCCCTTGGCCAGGGTTCCTATGTCCATATGGCCGAGAATCGCTACGGCACCGGCCATGAGGTTCAGCGCCACGGCCATGATCACCATCGCTGCCGAAGCAACGACGAGTCCCTTGGCGTCCTTGGACAGGAAGCGGGTAGCCCCGACAAGGATGGCCATCATAGCTGCGATAGTCGCGATTCCCTTGGCCAGCTGTGTCAGGTTAAACTGAGCGAGGATCGCTACAGCGGCCGCGAGAATCAGGATAGCCGTCGCCATGAGGATCAGGCCTGTTGCCACAGATCCCATTTTGAGGATACCCACGCCAGTGGAGATCTTCGTGATGATGCCCATCGCGGTGAGAAGCTCGGCGAACATGACACCTATAGCGCTCAGGCTCTTGGTCAGCTTGCCAGGATCGATGAACGACAGGGCCACGACCGACGCAGTCAGGAGCGCCACAGCGATGGCGATCTTCTGCAGGGTTCCTGCCTTGATGTTGTCTTGCAGGTTCTTCAAGGCGCCTGTCAGGCCGTCGAATATGCCCTTGATCCTTTCGACCAAGCCGAGCTTTACCCCGCCCTTGCCGAGGTTGTTGATGAAGTTCCTGATCGCCAGGAGAACTCCGCCCATCAGAGCCTGGTTGATGAGGTTCCCGATGTTCTGCAGGTCTCCGCTCCGCAGCGCAGCGACGATCGCACCGGCGAGTCCCTTGAACACGCTGGCAACCTTGGCGACGAACGGGCCGAGAGAACCAAGAACACGGCCGACGGCCCCTGCAAAGGCGTCGAAGCCCTTGACCGCGGTACTGAGAGCCTTGACAGGGAACGCCAGTACTGTTCCGAGACCTCTGAAGAACCTTCCGATGGCATCGCCGTTCTCAAGGACGTGGCGGAAACCAGTGATCAGGCTCGCTACCTTAGCTACGAGCCCGAGGATGCCACCGCCGGCCCCGGTTGCAGCACTGGTCACCCTGCCGAAGACACTGAACACGCCCTTGATGATGTCGATGCCGATCTTGAGCGCATCGAAGAGGCCCCGGAAGATCGTTTTGATGTTGTTGATCGTTGTCGAGCTGATCTTGATGCTCTTGACGAAGTTCTCGAACGCCTTCGACATCTGGACAAGGCGTTCGGCGGTCATCGGCGGGAACACTTCCCGGAAAGCCTGGCCTATGGGCTTGAGAACCTGCCCTAGGAGCTTTATACCCGCAGTAAGCCCGTTTATGACCGCTTGCCTGCCGCCGAGCTCATTCCACTTTTGGAGAAGCGTACCAAGATGCTGGATCGGGGCTATGAAAACCTTGGAGAGGCCGGCCGCCACGCTCGTAAGAAGCTGAGTCGCCTGGGGCAGGTTGCCTAGCACTGCTTCCCAGACATGGGACCACGCCGTGGCGGTGCCGTCCGCCATAGTCTCCATCAGCTGAGAAATGGTCCTGACCTTGGTGGCGGCGCCAACAGCAGCCTTAGCCTGTGCCTGGATCGACTTGATCTGCTCGTTGGTGTAACCCAGGGACTTGAGCTGCTGATCGGTCAGATCTCCGGTGAACTTGGAGAGCGTCTCCGTCATGATGTTGGACGTCAGCCAGCCCTCTTGCAGAGAGTCCCTGAAGCTGCCGTTCTTCTTGATCATGCTGTCTACGGCGACACCATGTGTTCTGGCGGTCTGTATCAGGGAGTTCTGGAAGACCTTGCCGCCCATGCCGGCGTTGACAACGGAGTTCCAGTCAATCAGCCTGACGGTTCCGGTCGCAATCGCCTGAGACATCTGGTACATCGCGCCGGAGGCCTGCTGGGCGCTGGCGCCAGACAAGGCAGCGATGTTGGACAGGCCCTTGATCGAGGAGACCGAATCCTTGATACCGACACCGGCCGCGGTGAACAGGCCGATGTTCTTGGTCATGTCCGCGAAACGGAAGATCGTCTTGTCGGCATACGTGTTAAGTTGAGCCAGCGCCGCCGAGACGTCCTTGAGATTCGAACCCTGCTGGCCCTGGGTGTTGGCCAGAATCGTCTGTATGGCATTGAGCTTGGTGCTATAAGTATCCAGGCCCGCCAGGATCGGGGCGATCGTGAAGGACTTGAGAAGCCGTCCTCCGGCCGCTACAGCCGCTCCGCCGATCCGCATCAGTGCGCCGATAGCGATGCCGCCCATGACAGTGAACTTGGACGCGACCTTATCGACACCGTCAGCGATATGCGACAAGTCGATCTTCTTGCCGGCGGCGTTGACGTCGTCGAGAGCCTTGCTTGTGCCCTTGAGACCGTTGATCGACTGCTTGAGCTTGTCGAGAGCAGATATGACAGAGGCAACACCGGTGAGGAATGTCGCGCCCTTGAAGGTCATCTGGACGACGCGCTCGTCAATGCTAGCCACTGGTCACCACCCTCCAAACATCGTCACTGATCTTTTGGAATACAGGCCTCATGGCCGGGTTGATGTAGTCTCGTCCCTGAACGTATCCGCCGGTGCCGGTGCCGTGACCGTACTGAAGGCCGACAGCGACATTAAACCCTCTGTTGATATGGGAGTTAGTCCAGGTAATCTTGGCGCCCCTGGTGCTCTGGATGACCGTTGAACTCCACGAGGCAGCTGTGAGGCCCGTGTCAACTGGAGTGGCTGCTGAGAGAGCTGAAACTCCACTTTTTGCCCCGGCGGCAATCGGCCTGTACATCTCTCCGCTTTGCATCCGCTTGAGCCACCGCTCAGTCCTATCGGTGGAGCCACTCGTACTGAACTCGATCATGAGGCTCCTTAGGGCGAGATCTTCCTCATGCGAAGAATAGACGTGCCCAGGCTCACAGTCTGTCCCGAAGTTGCGGAACCCCACTTGAACGCGAAGTTTCCTCCGTTGGCACCGGTGATCAGGTATCCACTAGCCTTGTACCCTGGAGTTACAGCGCCGGCTGTCTGGGTCGCTGCCTGCCATGTGGACGTGTTGCAGACGTTGCCGGTACCTGCCAGGTTGAAGACATCCGCATGAAAACCGGTGACGCCAGCAGGAACTGTCCAGGCAAACACCATCCCAACCGAGCCGCCATAAGAGCAATCGAAGGAAAAGTCATAAGTACTGTTCGGATCCAGATTGAGGTGGATATCGGGATCGTCCAGCACTGATGTAGCGGTGCGGTTTGTCTGGACCGTCTTTATCACCATCTGGACTATGTGCGGATCGGTGATGAGATCGATCGCCAGCTGCGAAATGGTCCTGTTCGCCCAGGCCCCGGCCTTCCGTTGGATGACGTCGTTGTTGGCCGGCGTGAGCCCTTCGATAGTGTTGATGTCGCTGCCCAGATCAGCCAGGACCTGAGCCATCGTCCGGTTGACCCAGACACCAGACTTGCGCTGGATAAGGTCGTCGTTGGCCGGCATGAGATTCTGAATGGCGACTAGATCCGGATCCTGGACCCCGTTGCCGGCGTTGATGTCAGTGCCGCCTTTGGTCGTGAGGATAACACTGCCGCTTGCATCGACATGTCCTGTCGCGACCAGATCGTCCGTGAGAGCATCGATGGCGGTAGCGGTCATTCCTATGACTGTGGCCATAAGGACTCCTATGTCATTGTGGAACTCGCCCGGAAAAGACCGTCCGGAAGAAGGAACACCGTGTCCGCGGTGAGCTGGAACGTGCTTGCGTCAACCATCGAGACGTTGACGTCTGGTCCAGTGACCGTGAAAGTTCCGTCCCCGTTGTCCGTAACCGTGAAAGTCGTGTGCGACTCGAAGATCTCGTAAATATCGTTTACTTCGGGAAGAGACGGGTCGTTCACATCGTCGCCGTAAATCAGGACCTCGAGATCTGCGATAGCAGCAGGTGGTGCATCGTCGACCATTATCACGAGGTGTGCCGAAGGTTTCCCCCCGGAGATATTTACGGGCTGAGTAGTGAAAGCCCACTCGAAAGCCATGGGATCCGGGCTCTCATCCATCGTCTTGTAATCGCTCTTGGGCGCCACCGCCAGAGCATTGTAGACGATATGAAGCTCTCTGTTCGTCCTGAAGCTGAAACCGAAAGGCTGCTTCGGCTGTCCGGTGAGTGCGCCAACCGTACCGATACACGGCTCAAGCTCATCGGGGTAGGTAAACGCAGATATGATTCCTGCGAAGCCCGCCGAGAGATTCCGCGTCAGGTATCGCTGACCGTCGAAGTACCTGGGGTCCTGAGTCTGCCCGGACGACTCAGTTACTGAGATAAGTCCGTTCCAGGCAACCCCCGGGGCATTTTCGGTAAACAGGACTCCCTGGCTGACTCCTGAGTCGTAAAACCGCTGTAGCGGATCGTCCCATGTAATCCTCATGCGTCCACCAATGGCATAAGTTCTTCCACCGTCGGGAAACGGGGATCGGTGGTGCTGGTGCCATAGAGAATATCCTCGACGGACGCCAGATCTGCCGGATCAACCTTGAGCGAGTTGACGACGAAGTGCGATGCTGACTTGACCGATGGAATTTCCTCTGGAGTTGTAAAAATCGTCCAGGATCGAGTCTTCAGAGGATGCCTGTCGGTCATTGTCTCGTGGGTGAAATCCGCAACGGTCGCCGTCACGTTGTAGACCAGATGAACCTTGTAACCCACAGAGTAGCTTTGCAGGTTATAGCCGATCGACGTCCGGTAGGAGAAAGAGAAAGCGTCGCGATGCTGATCGCAGGCATACAGGCCAGGAGAGAGCCTCAGAAGACCTGCGCAAAGAGCAAACTCCGGCGGGCTTGAGTACGCCTCGATCGTCGCCGAATACTCCTCAAGCGACGCGAGATTCATGTACTTTTCCCCGTCGATGTAAAACTCCCTGGCAGTACCTCCGATAGGGACTTCGGAGACGCCTACGAGACCGTTCCATACGACACCGGCCCTTGAGGGGACGTAAAGCATTCCCCTGTCCACTCCCGTCTCGAATCTCCGGGAGCCCATCTCGTCCCATTGCACTTTCGGCACGCTTCACCTCCGTCAGCCGGTTGTTCCGAGTTGCCGTCGGCGCAATGCGTTTAGTTCACGCTGTTGTGCTGCGGCGTCCGCACCAGACATCTTCTTCGTTGGAGAGTTCTTGAGGTTGCAGACTCTGATCAGAGTCAGGAGACGGTTTAGATGCCAGTCTTGGCACTCGAACGGGATGTTCAACGAGATCATCCAGTAGTAGATAAGCTCTGCTGTGATGATCTCCCTTCGGGGTCTTGGAGCATCCCTCTCGTTGAACCAGGTCGCTGTCATCTTAGCGTTTATGTACGCGTTGATGTCATTGAGATTCTGGGACGACAGTCGTGAGATGACGTCTTCTGGAGGAAAATCGCCGAGGATCATCATGCGGATGTAATCCAGGGTATCCTCGTGAGACATCGGCTTATTGCCCAGGAACGGCGTTTCGTGCTTAGACTCCCATTTTGACAGGGAGACCAGAGAGTGCTCCAGATCGAGCGTTACTGCCCCAACGACTGCGAATTCGCTGGTACTCTCGTCATACTTCTCTGAAAGCGGGACCGTAATCTGAAGCACTCTCTAGCCCCTTTCTGTCGGGGCCCTCCTACGGCCCGGGCGGGAACAGCGCGATGACGGCGTCCGGCATCGGGAGCTTGGGCGCGACGGTTGCCGATCCGTACAGAATCGCCTCGAAAGCGGTGAGATCCGCGGGGTCGACCAGGGTCGAGTCGATGACGAGCAAGCTCGTCGGCGCCATGTCGGTGACCTGGACCGGAGTGCTGGTGATGTCCCACGAGAACGCCAGGGCCTCGGGCGAGTCGTTGATCGTCGCGTACGCCTTCTCCGACGGCGAGGCCAAGAGCCCGTACACCAGGTGGATCTTGACACCGAGATTGGCGTCGACGTCGTTGCCGACCTGGGTCCGGTACGAGATCCCGAAGGTCTTCCTCGGCTGCTGGCTGACGTTGACGCCAGGTGACGCGGCCACCGTGCCGTCGCACTCGGCGAACTGCACGGGATAGGTGAAGGCCTCGATCGTCCCGCCGAACGTCTCCGCGGAGAGCAGGTTGAGGTACTTGATGTTGTCCGCGTAGGCCGGGTTCGGTTCGGCACCGGCCGGCGTCTCGGTAACGGTCGTCAGACCGTTCCAGGCATAGCCGAGGTCGTACTCACCCGTTGTCGTGTTCAGCAGGTAGAGGACTCCGTGGTCCACGCCATGCTCGTAGAGGCGCTTACCGGTGTCGTCCCATACAAGTGGTCCCATAGCTGGGGGCATGCTTACTCCTCCTCAGAAGTAAACGTCGAAGATGTCATGGTTCAGGTTGTCCGCCGTGAAGTGACGGACAAAGGTCGACATGGAGAGATCGCCGACCTTATCAGGGATGAGGCTATCAGGATTAGGATCAATCACCGTCACCTGATACCGGAGCGTCTTGGTATAGACCCCGTTGTCCGCGTACTGAACCGCCCGGTAATCCCGGTTGTAGACGATCGATGGATAGTTCATCTGGACGTTCGTCGGAGGCTGGAAATACACGCTTCTGCTCCCCAGGACCTCTTCGAGGACGCCCTGAAGCTCAAGCCGTGTTCCCATTCCAGAGTGCTCCGATCGTCATGATGAGCCTTGGACGCTGAACTTCCACCGTGGTGATCGTCCAGTTAGACCCATTCCAGCCGACATACCTCATCTTTGAGAAATTATCGTAGGCATACGCATCGGCCACGATGCTGAATCTGTTCTCGACGGTGACATCTTCGTTCAGCGTCGCGGGAACCGCAGATGATGGCTCCAGGCGCCTTGCCTGTCTTAGGACATCTCCGAAATACTGTTTCTCGGTGATGACCTCAGTCCAGACGCCTGGAGCAGTCTCCGTGTCGGTGGCGTAGCCTACGGTTCCGTAGAACCGCATCTACGAGCCTCAGCTGGCGGGACGCTGGAACGTCCAGTTGTTGGACGCGTTGTCGGCGAAGGTGTAACCGCCGGCGGCCTTGGCCCTGATGTGCAACGATGCACCAAGACCGATCGCGGTCTGAGCACCCGCCGTCAGGGCGGCGCTCTCGACGCCGGTCTGGTCGTTGACCGACACGTAGGTCACGTTGGCCATGGTCGGGATAGTCACGACGCCGGTGGCCTTGACGAAGGTTGGAATCGTCGGCGCACCGAGCATGGTGGAGGTGGTGGAACCGACCACAATCGCGCTCTTGTACTGCACGAGGGCGCCGGAAAGACGCGTCTCGTACAGGTACTTGAACTGGTTGTAGTCGATGTCGAAGTCGTCGAAGAAGGTGACCTCGCCGCCGCGGTCCGTGCCGACGGAGTAGTCCTGCAGGTTGACGATGATGCCGATCAGCGTGCTCGTCATCGACTCGAAGACGTCGACCATGACGATCCCGCCAACGCCCATGGCGTCAGCCAGTTCTGCGATGGAGCTGTGCAGCCGGCGGCCCAGCGTGTCCTTGGTCAGGAGCATCTTGGTGACCCAGGATCGAGCCGTGTAGAGCGTCGGGACACCGGTGCCCTGGTAGTACTGCATCCCGGACATGATGCCGTCGACGATCTCCTCGTTGTTGCTGGAGGCGTCGGACAGGTTGATGTTCACGCGGGTGACGAACATGTCGGCGTCGGTGAGGATCGGCCGGATGTTGGCCTCGTTGATCTTGTCCGGGTCCGCCACGTCGCGGCCGTCGCCGACAAGGATCGCGCGGGCGACCTCCTCGTCCAGCATGACCCGCATCTCGGTCTTCATCCAGTCGACGACCGAGAACTCGGTGATGTCGAGGATGTCGTCGCGGTCGAGCTTCTGCTTCTTGTAGATGGTCTTCGGCGTGGTAGTCCTCGTCGTGATACCGAAGAACTCCTCACGCTTCATGGCGCCCTTGACGTAACCCCTGGCACGGGCCTCGTCCAGCGTGATGTCCGCGAACCGGCTCTTGATCCTGGAGAACGGCGTGTGGTGCGTGTTGCCGAGAACGTTGGCAACCCACTGCTGCCGGCGGGTGATCCAGGCCGGAGTGGCGTCGACAGCCGTCGCGTCGGGGAACAGCAAGTCGATGTTCTGGATCCCGTGCGTCAGGGTGTACGCCTCGACCGCGTCCTTGAGCGAACCACGCTTGCGAGCATCGTCGAAGATGCCCTGGACGTCGGCATGTGAGAGAACTGGACCAGCGGGCGCGTTTCCGCCGGTCTGATCGAAAACGTTACGGGTCACTTGCGGGTCGCCCTTCGGTTCGGTGGGGTTAGGGTCGGACGGGTCTGACTGACTCATGGCCGCACCGATGAGGGCATAGACGACTTCCCTCTGCTGGTCGGTGAAGCCGGCGATGACATCGGCAACAGACGGGTTGCCATCGGAAGCCTGAACCGGCGATGTCGGCGGTATCAAGGCCGGAAGACCGGCAACGGCGTGAGCCAGAGCCGGCTTGGGCGGAAGGGAAGCGGTCAGACCCGGCGGCGAGACCTGGGCGAACTCGATCGTCGCCTCGGAATAGATGATCGCTTCGTCTGCCAGCGGAGTGATGCCGTCGCCATGTGCGAGGTTGACGTTGTCGATGACCGCGCCGGGGTTGGCTCCCGACAGAACCAGGGAAACCTCACGGATGACTCCGTGAACGACCTCCATGGCCTGCTGGATGAGCTGGTTGGCGTAGATCGACAGCATCTTGATGTCGCCGTGCTTGACGAGCTGCTTGGCCTGCGTGGCAGACTCGGACTCGTTGAAGTAGCCCTCGGCACGAACGCCGTCGCCGATGCTGTGCAGAATGACGTGACCCAGGACGTTCGCAGGCGCGTCGTGCAAGTGCTGCCACACAAGCGGAACGGTGGTGTTGTCGTTGCCCTTGAAGGCGTGATGCTTGATGGTCCGGCCGTCAGTGCACCTGATGCCGGTCCTCGTTGCGTACCCGGTGAAGTCAGGTTCCATTTTGACTGTTCGCTCCTTGCGGTATCGACGGGGCGTGCGGCATCAATGGCAAAGCTTGAGATGGCACTCTTCGGATCGACTTCTGCGCTGGAGCCGGAGGCGGGATGTTCTTGTTCTGGAGTTTGTTAGCGTTAGGATCGCTAGATGGCTTGAAGCCGATGATGCTGCGGAATTCGTTGGACGTGAGGATCTCGTTCCTGGTGAGTTTGTCGGCAATCTCCGCAAGTTGCGCGACTGGGACGAGCTTGAACGGATCACGGAGGTAGATGACGGCCTGACCTTGCGTCCTTGCTGTTCTGGTCAGGAACGACCTGGTCATCGCTTCAGTCAGGGCAGTGAGAATCGGTTCGACAGACCGGTTGATGTAGTTGATCATCGCTGCCTCATCAGCCGTACCGTTCATCACTTCTTCGGTGAGACCGAGCTGATTGTAAAGCAGCTTCGTCAAGTACTCAACCTGATTCATCAGATTGTTCTCAGCAGGCCGGTTCAGCTGAGTGATCTTCTCAGAACCATCTGTGTAAGCGATTCCGTATTGCGATCCCTTCAGCTGGAGCTCGATCTCCCTCAGCCGTTTTGCAGCTTCTGCTCGCCGTGTCTCCGTCTTGATGACGTACGGCAGCTGAATGATGATGTCCAGCTTCCCGGAAGCGCTCTGCTCGTCCACGGTGTCGAGCAGCGAAAGTTTCCTGAGAAGACGCTGAAGCGTTGAGTTCGGCTCATTCATGACCGAGTAGAGAGGATTCTCGACAATCGCAACCATCTCTTTCGGAACGGTTACGTCCTCTTGAATCCCTCTGTTCTGGTTGTAGGCTCGGACCGTGACGTGCTTCGGATACCACTGCACGACCCTGCCTACACGAGCGGTCACGACATCGTAGCCGCCAGTTTGCAGCGGATTGAGCGTTGTGTCGACTGGAAGAATGGCGGCGATGCCTTGGTCGAACAGCGTTTGTATCAGATCCTGACGGAACATCGTCGCCGGCTGATCGATGTTCGCTTCTACGGTCAGGCAGTTGTTCAGACCGCTGTCGATCTCTTCCTGATACTGGCCGTTTTCATCCAGCCGTACGTGCAAGATCGGGACAGCAGCGGTGTCGATCGCAAGTCTGGTGTAGACCGAGGAGACGATCGTTCTCTCGTTCGTGTACAAATATCGAGGACGATCTGTACGCCAGGAATATGCCGGCCCAAGATCCATGGCCGAAACACGACTATCACGAGTTTGCTCCTCAGAAAAGAACACGTTCCAGGCATGCCTGAGACGGTCCATGCGCTTGCCCAATGCCAACCCTCCTTCCCTAATCGAAGGAATCCTTGTTGAGCTTGAACGCCACGAAAGCGTCCATCATCGCGGCGACGTTGTCGATCTTCTCCTCGTACCTCTTCTTGAGGAGCTTCCTGTTGCCGTTCGTGTCCTCAACCGTTATCGCATTGCCCATCGCGAAAGTCATGAGCAGCTGGTCAAAGATCAGCATCCGTTCTTCAGAAAGCGTCTTAAGCTCTCCAAGCGGTACCGATTCAGTCCGGGCACCTTGTATGACCTTCTCGATCCCAAACGGGCCGTTCTCCTGCTCCCAGCGGGTCACGAATTCCTTCGCGTTGTAAGGGTCGTAACCGAACGAGCGAACTTCATACTCGTTTGCCAGGATAAAACGCTCCAGGTCTTCGTAGACCTCCATCATGTCGAGGATCGCGCCCTCGAGAACATGCAGACTGCCTTCTTCGATGAATTCGTCATACTTGACACGCATTCCGCCAGGCAGTTTCATCATCGTGAGGCTGGAAATATAGCTTCTCGTCTTCACCCCGAACGTCCCGTTTGGAAGCGGGAAGAGGAAGGTAAACGCCGTGAAGTCGTCTCCCTGAGAAAGGTCGGCGCCCATCGAGCAAGGCATCCGCCAGAACTCGTGCCGGCGATGGGGGAGAGTCTCTTCGTAGGTGAAGAAGTAGGTGTATCCCTCCATCGGAATCCCGAACCGCTTAGCCAGAATATCGTTACGAGTAGAGGGCGCTTTCTCCGCTCGCTCGACATCCAGCTGATAAGTTTCGTAACTGACAGTCTTTCCGAGGTTGGGGTTAGCCTTCAACCACATTGCCGGGTCAGCAACCTCTTCCAGTTCGTCAAGCTTGTAATGCCAGATCGAAACATGCGGGTTCGGGTAGTCGCCCCTGAGGATGTCCTGAAGCTCCATTTTGATTGTGTCACCACTGCCGTTCCTGACAGTGCCTTCGGAGCTCGTCGCGATGATGATGTAGTCAGGAAGCTTCGACGCTCCCTGTTCAAGAGCACCTATGACGTCTTCACGAATGTCCGTGGAAAGCCACTCGTCAACGCTCGATACCTTAGGCCGCAGACCTTGCAGCTTGGCCACGGACATAGGCCTGACCTCAAGAAGCGATCCCGTGAGGAAGTTCTCGATGCCTTTCTTAGTGGAGGCGAGTTTAACACGGTTAGCTCTCGACCCTGTCGTGTTCTGAAGAGAGCCTTCCGTGAGAAACTGGAATAGCGGACCTCTTGACCTGGTGATTGCCGTCCGGAACGGAGACATCACCTCTTCGGCCTGCTTCATCGTCGGAGCAGTGGTGACCTGATGCGTCGTGGAAACGTCGACGTTCAGGAAGTAGCTATGAATGCACTCGTCGTACATCGATTTTGCCGCACCACGAGCCACTATCAGATACTGCTTGTTGACCAGACGCTTCTTGATGATCTTGCGGACATACTTGCCGCCGTGACCGTCCGGATTCGGAACGTAGACGCTTCGCTCGACGAAGTAGAACCACGCGAGGAGAGATTCTGCCCAGAGCTTGAAAGTGTCAAGCAGATGGAAGTCGCTTCCGTCGGTTAGCGTCAGCTCGTTCTCGCAGTACTGGATGAACCCTTCGATCGCATCGCTGTCGTAATAGAAGTTCGGATCCTCGATGAGCATGTCGATACGGTTCATCTCCATAGAGATTTCCCGGTTGACCGGGATCTCGCCACGGAGGACGGCTGCACGAAACTCGCCGTAGTATCTCGGCGTAGCCGTGTTCGAAAGACTCATGTTGACCTCTTCTTAACGACAGAAGGTTGTGCTCGCTCACTCCCCGGAAGGGAGATGCGATACGAGATCTGATCTGGCCTCGTCAAGCAACCTGCCGATTCGCGTCAGGTAATCCAGGGCATGCGCGTCGACCCCGAGCGAGGGGATTCCCGCTTGCTCGATGAAGCCGGTGATCTGTTCCGATGCGCCGTCCATCCAGTTATAGACGGTGACGACGAAATCCAGCGGACCCGGCTCAGTCGCCGGAGGCTTCCTTTGGGCTGGCATGACTTCTCCTTACCGTTTTTGCGAGTGGAACTTCTTCCTAAGCTTCATCCAGGAGCTTGTTAAGATCTCCTGGAGTGACGTACCCAGTCCAGTGGTCATAGAGCGGATGGCCGCCGTCCCGGTAACAGGCGGCGACGAGCTGAGAGCAGATCATGTGACCGGTGGATTCGACGTACGCCTTGAGATGCGGGGCCGGAATATGAAAGCGCCGAAGAGCAAGAGCGCCGTAATCTGGCCAGGAATACCCGATCTTCTGGGCCAGATATTGCCTGCTGGCCACGACGATGTCTTTGCGTTCCTTCTCGGTCAAATCGATCAACCCGGTCGAGTACCGATGAGCGGTGTTCCGGTACTTCTCCAGACTGTCCTCGCGGATACCGTAGCCGGCCATCTCGATGACGCGTCCATCGCCAACGCAAAGAGCAACATGCTCGTACTTGCTAAAGCCGGTTCCGTTGAGAAACTGCCCGACCGCGATGAGGCGACCGCCCCTGCCTTCGATGTTGGTCAGGATGAAATCTCCTGGCTGAGGCACGACCGTTTTCGGAATCACGGTGCTACATCCCCCTCTTGATGATCATCCCCGCGACCTTCGCTGCGGCAATGCCGGCAACCCAGGCCGCGCCCTTACGGCCGTACTGGGAGACGAGGTTCGACGCTTCCTGCTTGACTATGTTCTTGCCGACATCCTTGACGAACGTCTTGCCAGCGTTGACCTGCTGCGGATTCAGCTTGCCGTACTGGTTCTCCAGGTTCAGGCGGGTCACGAGAACCTGTAGCTCGGCGTTGGTCAGGGACTTGGTACCGTGCGTTTTGGCCCTGGTTCCAAGCCGGGCAGCTCTGGCGGCTTCAGAAGTGATAGGCCCGGAAGGATGACTTGAGGAGCTAGATCCAGGATGACGCCTGCGGACACCCCAGCGCATGCCCTTGACGCCGAAATGCTCTAGGAACTCGTCAACGTCTTCGTGTGTCATGTTGGCGGCATGGGATCGAAGAGTCGCCGCCTTCGCTGAATGCCGGTTCGCAGACCTGACGTACTGATTGTGAAGACGACGAAGATTGTTGTCCGTCTCCTGCAAGGCTTCAGCTCTGCTAACCCCATGCTGACGGAAGAAATACCACTCACTCTTACTGGGAGCAGTCTGGCCGAAAACGCGCTTGAACGCAGCAGACTGCAAGCCGTTCTTCCTCAGATCGTCAGATTCGCGCTTGACGTGAGCGGCGGCTTGGACGTGAGCGCGCGCGGTTTTCTCGTGCTCGGCAGCCTTGGCTTCCAGGTGAGCCTTGGAATGACGGACGCCCCAGTGCATGCCCTTGACACCGAAATGGGCCAGAAACTCGTCGATCTCGGTCATGAGATCGTCGATTCCGGACTGCTTGAGCGATCCGTCCGGGTTCCAGGTGTCGGGGATCTTACTCGCGAGGTTGAGGGCTCGGGCCCTCTTCATGATGTGCCGACGAACCGAATTGCGGCGAGCGACATCGCTTTCTCCGGCATTTGGCGTAGCCCGGCCGACCGCGGCAATCGCATCGTCGAGTTCACCGGCATCCCTGATGTAATACGATCCATCAGGCATCGCGACGCCGGATTTGGACATCGTCCGGCGCTCTTCCATCGTAGGAGTAGCCACCAACCCTCCTCTCAAACACGGGTCCGGGGGCGCCGCCAGGCCACATCGATCCGTACTTGACGGCACAGATCAACGAGCAGGGTTGACGACGCCCCCGGAGTTTTTACTGGACCTTGCCTGTGTTAGGCGGCGGCCTGGATGGGAGTCGGAACCGCGTCGCAGGTGCTATGCGGGTCCGGGTAGATGCGGTGAGCGTTGAGCATCGGGCCGTCGGTCGAGTACTGGCACGGGACGGGGACGATGCGCGGCTGGGACGCGAAGCCGGTGCCCTGGGCGTTGAATGCGACCTGGTCGAACACGATGCGCGGCGTTCCGCCGAGCGCCTGACGCTGCACCTCACGCAGGATCTGGAAGGAGGTCAGACCCACGAGCGGGCAGACCTGCGGACGGTGGAACCAGTTCATGTTCTGGCTGTAGTTCCAGCCCGGGTTCCAGTTGAAGGACCGGAGGTTCCGCTCACGGGCGGACACGATGCCGGTCAGGGTGTAGGTGCCACGGCCCGTCTCGCGGGCGTAGATACCGCGGCCACCGCGGAAGTTCCAGTTGGCCTGCTGGAGCCAGACGGCGGAGCAGGTGCCCGGGAAGATCGTCGGCTGGTTCAGGGGGTCGTGGAAGAGGTTCACGGCGTTGGGGCCGCGGTCGTCCAGGACGTCCAGGAAGTTGCTGACGGTCGTGTCGTTCCCGTCGAACAGGCTGACGGGGCCGCGGGCGAGGACCGTGTTGAGCAGCCGGCCGTTGCCGACCCGGTCCAGGGCGATCTCGAACTGCTCCGGCCGGAGGTTCACCTTCGGCTGGTGGAACTGCTGCTGCGAAGGCGTCGGCGAAGGCGTCACACCGGCGTGAGCCGCCGGAACACCCAGCGAGAGGCCCATGAACGCTGCCGCTGCGGTTGCGAGTAGGATCTTCTTCACTTGCTTGTACTCCACTTCGTTGTTTGGGGTACTTCCCCCTCTGGATGAAGATTACTGCTCGTAGGGTTTGAGAAACCACCTCCCTAGGTGATCGGATAGGACTCGGCCTCGCAGCGGGGGACGATGCCGAAGCTTGTTATAGAGGAGAGAAGATGAACAGCTGGGAAGTATGACCAGTAGTGACGAGGACTCCGCCACGGCCATTAACCTTCATCTTCTTCATGGTGACATCACCGGAGACGTACGAGACTTCTGCTTCTATCACAGAGCCTTGTCCGTGAACTCCCATTTTGACGAGGGACACAGAGCCCGTCGCCACAGACATTGCCAGGCCGGAACCGGATACTCGCATCTTCTTCAGACGCACACCACCGGTGACTACGACTAGCCCCTGGCTCGTTCCGAGGATTCTCATCTTCTTCAAGCCGATTACGCCTGTGAGAGCAGACACTCCGGCACCAGTGCCGGCTATGCCCATCTTCTTCAAGCGTATGTCGACTATGACGAAGTTGAGTTTCTCGCCGGATCCGAAGATAGACATCTTCTTGAGGTTGATGGCTCCTGTAGTAGCGGATCTACAGGTGACAGAACCAGCAATCGACATCTTCTTGAGGCCAACGGAGCCTGAAGCCGTAACCGGCACCGTCGCAGCTGAACCAGCAACCCTCATCTTCTTGAGGCTGATAGCGCCAGAAGCCGTAACTGGCACCGTCGCAGCTGAACCAGCAACCTTCATCTTCTTCAGACTGATAGCGCCGGAAAGCGCGGAACTTCCGGCACCAGTGCCAGCTATGCCCATCTTCTTCAAGCGGACATCGCCAGTCACGAAGATGAGCTTCTCCCCGCTACCGAGGATCTTCATCTTCTTCGTGGACACGGCGCCGGTAGCTACAGAACTTCCTTGGCCAGCACCGGCAACGCTCATCCTCTTCAGGCCGATAGCGCCTGAGACAACGGAAGTCACGGGCCCAGTCCCCGAAACTCCCATCTTCTTGAGCGAGACGTTGCCGGTGCCGACAGCTATCCCGAGACTCGTCCCGAGAATTGTCATCTTCTTCAGGCGAATAGCGCCGGAAGCTGTAACCGGTACCGTCGCAGCTGAACCCGCGATGCCCATCTTCTTCAGGCGGATAGCGCCGGAAGCTGTAACCGGTACCGTCGCAGCGGAACCAGCGATGCCCATCTTCTTGAGAGCGACATTGCCTGTGGCAAAGATGACTACAGATGCTGCTCCGGAGACGCCCATCTTCTTCAGAGAGGGACCACCGCTGACCGTGGCTATCCCAGTCCCTGAACCAGAGATTGTACGTCTCTTCATGGTCGGTCCACCAGAAGCGACAGATATGCAGGTAACGGCGCCTGACACACCCATCTTCTTCATGGCAACAGCAGCTGTGGCTGAGACAACTGGTATTACTGAACCCGACCCAGAAACGCCCATCTTTTTCAGTGTGACAGCACCCGCGGCGGACGAAATGCCGGCACCTGAACCTGAGATGGATCTCTTTTTAAGAGTGACGCCTCCGGAGACAGCGGATATGCCGGTCGCGGTTGCCGACACACCCATCTTCTTCAGGCTGACGGAGCCTGAAACCGTAACCGTAACCGACCCTGTGCCGGCCACGGACATCTTCTTGAGCTTTACTGCACCAGCAAACGAAACCGGCACCGTCGCAGCTGAACCCGCGACCTTCATCTTCTTCAGGCTGATAACGCCAGAAAATGAAATCGGCACCGTCGCAACAGTACCAGCTACGCCCATCTTCTTCAGGCTGGGACCACCTGAGACAGCGGAGATCCCTGTGCCAGAACCCGCAACGCTCATCTTCTTGAGATCGACATCGCCTGTGACGAAGGAATATGAAACTCTCGGCTGTTCGACAGTGCTGTAAGCGATGTCGTCCATCCAGAACTTCGGCATGTTAGTCATCGCGACGTTGATGCCGAATATGACGGAAGCACAAGAAGTCCCGCAGTTCATGGTCGCTGCACTGGTGAACGATTCTGTCGCTGTCTCGCTATCTGGAGTGGTGTAGTAGCTGATCGAGAACTGCCCCGTCGAAACGGTGGCAGTCTGCACCCAGAACTCGACACGAACCCACTGGTTAAGCGGCAGAGCATTAGCGCTAGTCCACTGGGTAACCGAGCCGGCATTACAAACCACAAGCTTGCCCGCGGTGTCTAGCCGGATGAACACGTTCTGAGTCGTGATAGGGGCGGTCTGGTAGGTAGCGAAGATTCTTGCATTCGCCGCCGGAAGCGAGGCTATGTAGAGATAGAACCGGGCATAGATCTTGGTTGCCGTTTCCGACCAGCCAACGTAGCTAGTTGCGGACGTAGCGCCGACTGCGCAGGCAGCTGACAGAGAACCGTGAGCTTTCTGAGCAGTCTCGTAGGCCAGCGTGCAGCCGGTCCCAACACTTGCATAGGTGAAAGCATCACCTGAAGCGCCGCCACTGTTACCAGTAGTGATGGTGGTGCCGTTACTTCCACCCTCTGCTATCCAGTTCTTGGCGGCCATGGATTACTCAGGATTGCTGACCGTGAAGCTCGAAACGGACATGGTCTCGCCGGTCGTGAGCGTGATGTCCGTCAGGTTCAGGTCACAGCCCGAGATACCGACCGTGCCGTCGAAGAGAACGGTCGTGCCGTCGGACTTCACGAGCCGGAACCACGCCGCCGTGTTGGTAGCAAGCGCGACGACGTTCGAGATCGCGTTGGCTGTCGCTACGGCGGAGCGAGTTGGGGCGGATCCCGAGGCTACGGACGCTGCGAAAGCTGTGGCGTTCATGGTGAATTCGCCGAGCAGCACCTGAGCGGCGATCGCCGTATTGGCGTCTGTCGGCTGTGCTCCGGAGTAAACCCTGAGCTTTCCGGCATTGGCCAGCGCACAGCCCGCATCAAGCGAGGCTTTGGCGAACGTGTCTGAGAAGAACGGGTTAAGCGCCATGCTTTCCTCCTATAGCCATTTTGACATGAATCTCAGAAGCCAGGAGTCCAGCCGGCATGCCACTCGCCATAGGTCTCCCTGAAGACCGCGCTGATGATGTCGGTGCCGGCAGGAGTGAGAACCGGCTGCCCGTAGGTGCCCCAGTTCCATCCTGCTCCCCAGGTGACCGTGAAGCCAGCCGAGGTCAGCTCCATGGTCATGTGACTGCCATCCAGGCCATTCACCGGAGCGTTGATCATGCAGTCACCATACAGCGTCAGGTAGAACACGTTCCCGTCTGCCATGTCGGGAGTGACGACAGGCATGTAGCCGAGGTTCACGGGCTTCGGCTGGAAACCCCAGTCCGGAAGCTCTGTGTCGACAGGCGGAGTCGGAGGGTTGATGGCTTCGCCTTCGACGTTAAGGCGCCAAGCCAGCTCTCTGTTGACCTCCGTAAGGGCTGAGATGCCGAAGGACGTTGCCGGAGGATCGAACAGGACTCGGACCGTTGTATAGACGAAGGATCTCACGCTCTGGAGCCTGTCCATCTCCGAGGTGAAGTCGACCCAGGTCAGCGTGCTGTCCGAAACTACGAAGCCATCTACTGGGCCGACACCAAGCTGCCGCAGAACACCGAAGGCTGAATTGAGATGCGTGATGACATCGGTATCGAACACCTCGACCCCTGGATCCAGTCCCAGGAGATGCTTGGTAGAGTCGAGGATGCTGTCGTTGTTGACGTTGACAGTCATCAGCTCTCCTAGAGGTGACAGGCAGCGCGAGCAGCGTTGTATGCAGCGTCGGTGTTCGGTCCCCAGACGCCGTCGGATCCCTTCGGATCGAAGCCCATCGCGGCCAGAGCCTTCTGCACCGCGACCACCGTGTTGTAGAGCGCGGTATTCGATGCGGGACCCCAGCTGCCATCCTGTGTCGTCCCGACGACCTTCTGTGTGTACTGAACACCGTAGGGATACCTTCTTCCGCCATAGGGGGTGGCCGCTTCGAGCGCTTCTCCGCACTTGTCGGTTTCCTTGCCCCACTGGTTGTCAGCGGTCGTGTGAACGGCCCGCTGGAACTGCACGCAGTTTGGCCTGCCGGCAGTAGGAGGCGGCACGGCACCGATCTTCTTGCCGACCATTTTGAGGAAGTCGGCCCACGGGAAAGAGACACCCGGATCGGTGTGATCGCTGGAACGGAAGACCCGGTTCACGTCGACGTGGCCGACGAAGCCCTTGGTATAGGCCCGGATCTGAGCGTCCGAGTTGTGCCGGAGCGGGATGGCGTACTTGCGGCACCACTCCGCGGCGCAGACCGCAGCGTTGTCGAGCAGAGCCATGGAATACGAGTCATGCCACTGGCTGCTGCCCTGACTGGCGTAGCCGGCCAGCTCGATGTTGAGCGAGTTCGGGTTTACCGGGGGCATCGTCCAGGCCTCGTCGCCGTCGTAGACGCCACGGACCCGCGAGTTGTTGTCGACACACCAATGCGCTGAGGCCTGAACAGCCGGCCGGCAAAGGTAGGACGCGACGTTCTCCGCGGTCGAGGGACCTTCCGGAGCTTCCATGGTGTGAATGCCGATGAAGACGATCGAACCGCGACGACCGCTTCGCCTGTTCGGCGAGATCATTGTGCTAGTTGCTACCACGATTCTCCTTACCAGAGCTTAGTGTCACCGGGGCGCCTTACCACGAGAGGAGCCCTCAGCAACTTTTCATCACCGAAGTGAATAGCATTATGAGTTCTGTGAGAGACCGTTATCAGGAACTCTGGATCGAGGATGATCTCGTTTCCGTGGGTGATGTCTTCCACCGTCATCGGATTCATGTGATGAATGGCTATCCTGTCATGGATCTCATAGCCCTCAACACCCAGATCACATCCGTAATCCCTTGCGATGACCTCGTTGCGGCATCGCCGCCATTCACTCGAGGTGTAGAACTGCTGATTCAGCCATCTGTCATACCCGAAGCTAGAGACCCCCACAGATGAATGCAATTGAAGATACCGGTATCTCCCCCTGAAATCATCGATCCGGATCAGCTCGGAATAAGATCTCAGTCTCTGGGTATTCATCGCTTTCGGCGTTCCCTGAGTACACCCTCATGGCCTTGAGAGCGTTTGCGTAGAGCTCTTCGACCCTTTGCGCGGAGGCCAGGGCTTCAACCTTAGCGGTCAGGAGAGCGTTCTCTCGTGTAAGCCGTTCTTGCTCGAGTCTTTCCCGTGTTGTGCCGAGCTTCAGATAGTGAGTGATAACCTGAGCGGAAGCTTTCCCACTTCGAAGCTGGTCTTCGGCGACCTCCACGGCCAGGGAAATAAGCTGGTTTTCCCGTCCTTCCAGCGTCGTAGCCGGACGACTTCGAGGCTTTCGAGAGGCCGTGATGTTCACCTCCACTTCTGGGATAGTTACTGCCCGACCGAGATCACTTGAGCTGAGGGCACCGGGAGTTCCCGTCTCTTCTGCGCGGGCTGAAGAGACTTTTCGCCTACTTTCACGAGGGGGGGTAACGTGACCGTAGATGATCGAGGGAACATGCCGGTGCCCCCGGCAGAAGTGATCTAAGTCGTTTCGGTCTTGTTGCAGCTCTATGATCCTGCGGTTAGCTTGATCTAGCTGCTGACCCTGGGTTTCTATGGCTTTCTGGTAAATGTCCTGAGCACGAACCCAGGCCTCGGCTTCTTGCTTCTCTCGTTGCAGACGTGTCTCTTGCCGTTTCGCTCTGTTCGCACTGATCCATGCGCCGATCGCGAACAGTCCAGAGACGATTGTCACGATGACGACGTCTATCGCGAACGTTTCCGCCGTCATGCCAACCTATCCTCTGGCGGAGGAGGAAGATTGAGCGGATCTGGTGGATCGGGCCATCCGGCCAGCAGTACGCAAAGCGCAGCAAGACACCACCACGCTATGCTTGCGGACCATCCGTTGGCATCGTCTGCAAGAATGGTGATGACCGCCGCCCAGGCAGAAGAGAACAACGCCGCGATGGAATACAGCTCTCGATCGAATTCACTGACCAGGCTCACGAACATGACCGAGCCGACCAAGAGAAACGTCCATCCGATCTCCGCTGGAGTAACGTAAAGAATTTCGGAGAGCAAAGGGACGTACCCGAAGATCAGACCCAGTCCGTAGGCCATGTAAGTGATTCCCAGGATGAGAAGCCCGTGCAAACGGTAACCGTTCTTCATCCAGACCTACTTCCGGCGGAGTTTTTCCGGCGACTTCCCCCGGATCCTTCCCCCGGGGCATTTTTTAGGGGTTCGGCGATGCAGGAGGGG
>Ga0307498_10000007_pt1 | contig 20950 bp, 41 predicted proteins | sample 12_S_MG_FD_201369 | JGI IMG/M metagenome (GOLD analysis project Ga0307498, IMG submission 201369) | Soil microbial communities from Populus trichocarpa stands in riparian zone in the Pacific Northwest, United States - 12_S | ecosystem: Environmental > Terrestrial > Soil > Riparian zone > Trees...
AGGGTGGGGGCCCCTGGCGCTACGCGCCAGGGGCCTATCGCGCTACGCGCTCTGTGTCAACCCCTGCGAGCCTACCGGTTCGTTGTAATCTCTAACCGCGCGTCCCGCGCGGTTACCCACCGCGCTGCCGGCTCTGACACTCCGTGTCCGAGCCTCACCTTGACTGGCACCCTACGGTGACCCCGAGACAGACGGCTCCCGAGCACAATCCGAGGCGCGAGCACGGTTACCAACCGCGCTCGACCTTTGTCTCTCCCGGCCGCTCTCCATCCACGATGAGGGGGCCGGGGCCGGTCCGTTCCGACCCGGGTCGTCCGGCTGAGTATTCCCCGGCCCCCTCGTGCCCTGACCATATCCGGTCGCTGGGCACAGCTGTTGAGCCCTACGACGGGGGTTATTCCCGCGGGGGTTAGCCGGGGGCAGACGGCGCGCCGTTCGGCTCTGGCACGTTCCTACCGTGCGTTGAGCCACCCGACCCGGTAACATATGCGGTTGCGTCAGTCTGGGTCCGCATATGTCTTGTCGGGGTCGGGCTGTCTCGGTCTTGCTGGCCGAGACTGTGTTACCAGCACTGCGGGGGCCGAGCATTAGGCCGCTCGGCTCCCGACGCTGGTTCAGAAATGGATGCTGTTCACCGTCCATCCATGGTCGTCGGTGGGGGGCAAAGCCATCGTGCGCGAGTAGAAATCGCTCGGATCGTTGACCTTGCTCGCGAACAGGTCGCGCAGGTCGGCCGGGCTCGCTCCGCTCAGGTACGCGTCGACCAGCTCGGGCACGGTGTCGTCGTCCAGGTAGTGGCCGATCATTACGCGCCGGTCTTCGTCGATGCCGCTCGCGGTGTCGTAGTTGTACTGGCCCACCAGCACCACCCCTTGGCTATCGGTCAGCCCGCGTAGGCGAGCCTCACGCCGCGGGGTGAGGCGTTGCCGACGCGCCGAGAGCTGGGCCGAGCGGGCGACGTCGCGGCGCCGGTCACCCTTGGGCGTCGACACTCCCCCGAGCCAGTCGCGCAGCGAGCGCCGCGGCACGCCCATGAGCCGGGCCGCGGCCGACACGTTGCCCCCGGCCGCCTTGACGAAGTAGCCGAGCGCGTCGCCGAACGACGTCGGTTCGGTGTTCGGCGACCGGCCCCCGGACAGCGCTTTATAGATGGCTGTCCCGAGGTCGTACGGGTGGTGCTGTCTCATCGCGGACGCCACCCGTCGCAGTTGCTGCACGCGTGCGCGTCCAGGTGGCCTAGGTTGTGTACCCGGCCGTCGCCGTACGCGTCGCAGTGCCGCGAGTGATCCGGGCAGATCATCGGGCAGATACCGAGCTGGACGGACTGGAGGTAGTCATCGGCCGTGCCGATGCGCCATCCGTCTTGGGCTCTGATCCTGCGCCGTCTGCGGTCAGGTAAGACCTGACCCCCCGCGGGCGTTCCTGCCGTAGGGGTGGTCAGGGACAACCACAGGGCAAGCCAGTGCTCAGAAAAGGTCGCAAACTTTTTCCGGCGCCTATGCCGTGACCAGCGGCTTTGTGTCATCGCAGCCTCATCTTGGCGCGGTACTCGGGCACCGTGAGCGTGAGCGCGTTCTTGAACGTGCCCGGGGCCGTTCCTACGCCGAGCACTTCGGCCATCCGTTCGGGGGTGAGGTCGCAACCGTCACCCACGAAGTAGTAAGCCGCGTCGGTCTGCACAGCGATGGGCCAGACGTCGTGATAGCCGCCGAGCCGGTCGGTACGCCGCAGCATGTTGACCCGGGATAGGTCCATCCACGTGTGCGACCAGTCCGCGCGCCAAATCGACCCGCCCTCTCGGGCGACCATGCCGACCGTTTCGGCGTAGGTACGTTTCAGGGCCAGCCCGGTTTCCCCGACGTCCCCGAAATCGCCGTTACGGGCTGCCATAAGCCGCTCGGCGAATGTCCGGCCGACCGTGGCCGCGTTCTCACACACGTAGGCGTCCAGGACGTCCAGCGAGCCGATCAGCTCGCCCACGTACTTGGCCATGGGGGTGGTCACCCACACGGCGCCCTTGTGGATGTGGGAGCGCGGGAAGATCGGGGGCCGCTCGGCGCCGTCCAGCAGCTCGGCCGGAATGCGCGCCGTATCGATCTCCCAGTACCCGGCCCAATCCGGATCGAAATTGCCGGACTGGTGGCGCTTCAGGGTGCCCCATGCCACCCGGCCATTGCGGATACCGGCTAGGTACATGGCGTTGATGTCGAACATGAACACCGACCCGGCCAGGTCCCGATCGGGCTGCTTGGGGCACGTCCAGATCAGCGGCCCGGACCCCCGTATGCCCTTGATCGGCCGGTGGTGCCAGAACGGCTGCCGACCGGGCCGCGGGTCGGTATACCGGGCGCGCAGGGCCGCGCAGCCGGTCACCCCGGCCGTGTAGCGCCACGGGGTGCCCGTGAGCGCGTGATACCGGCCGAGCCGGTGGGCGACCTCTGCGAGGTTCGCGCAGCCGTCCAGCAGCGGGCCCAACTTGTGTGCCTTGCCCAGCTCGGGCCACCACCCCACGTGCAAGACCTGCTGATCTTCCTCGCGGGTGAACGTCGTCCAGGGGCGCAGGTGCGTGTACGTCCATTCGGGGCCGGGTGCCGTGGTCGGCATCAACGTGTCGAGCATGACCACCCCCTCTTCCCCTCGGAATGCCAGCGCCGCGCCGTTGAGCACTGCGCCGATATCGTCCAGGTCAAGCCGCTCACTGAGCGGGTGAGCCCTACCGGTGTCGTAGAACACGCCATCCGGGGAGAGGGCTACCGCTTTCGGTGTCGGGTACGCTGCCATCACTACCTGTTCTCTCTGCTGGGGACTTGTTAGTCAGGGACCGTGGGGGTGCCTGCTGCACAGGGCCGGACGCTCAGCGTCCGGCCCTGCTGCATGTCACTCCGTCTTGCTCTTTTCCCGCTTGGCCTTGGCCGCGGCCGTGGCCTCTTCCTCACCGATCCGCTCGTCGACCGCGGTGAAAACCTGCGTGGCTTCCTCCTCGGTCCGAAACGCCGTGCGCTCGGCAATGGCGCGCACGGCTTGCCCGAACGTCATCGACTCGGCCGGGGGCTGCTGATACGGGTTCGTCATGTGCTGGCCTTTCCTGGCCCTGAGCAGGCCGTCTAGTGATCTAACCCTCTACACGCCGCCGGGCATACGACCGAACGACGTGTTTTGCAAATGCAGCATCAACGCGCACATGCCGACCGTGCCGAGCAGCGGCCACGGGGAGCGTGTGAGCACTGATGATGCCGTACCCACGGCGAGCGCGAGCCCGTAGCCGATGGCCTGTTGTTTCGGCGTGTCGGTGCCCACGGACTTGATCAGGCCGGGCACGCCGGACACGTTGAGCACCAGCAGCGCCACCCCTGCCGTGTTACTTCCGACGGACATAGACCATCGCCCCCTTGGGCAGCTTCTTGGGGTCGCCGCCGATCTTCTTTTTCAGGGCCGCGTTCTTCGGGTCGTTGAGGATGGCCTTGTAGTTGTCCGCGGCCGATCCGTACCCGTAGTGCTTGGCGATGCCCCACAGGGTGCTGTTCCACGCCGCGTTCTTCGACGTGTACGCCACCGTCGTGACCGAGTCATACGCGACGGCCGGGGTTTTCGTCGGCGCGGACGGCTTGGGCGGGGTCTGGGTCGGTGGTGGCTTGGTCGCGACCGGCGGGGCCGGGGGTGGTGTCCCCGGCGGGTTGTTGACGGTCACGTTGACCGGCACCGTGGGTTGCGGGTTCTGGGGCAGGATGAACACCGGCGGGGGGGTCTGGTTATCCAGGGTGTCATCGGCCGTGTCCGTGCTCGGCCCCTCGCTGCTGGCCGCGCTGCGGTTGCGCTGCCACAGGGCGTAGACCAGCGCCAGCAGCAACGCAATCGCGGCCCACATCCAGTTGGGCAACGGCCCTGTCTTACGCGTCCAGATCGACCCAGCGTTAGAGCCGGCGCCCCTGTCTGTCACATCGTCGGCCATCAACGCACCATGCTTTCCGGGTCGTCGACCAGCGTGGACGCGTAGACACGCATGATCTTGCTCAGCCCGGACGGCCGCGCCGACCCGGGACGCACCGAATACCAGGACGCGACCGGATCGGGCGACGGCATGACCGGCATCCCGGTGAGCTGACCCGAGGTACCCGCAACCGGCTGCTCCGGGTCGCCCCAATCCGGTGTGGTGCGCTGCGCGACGTGACGCCGTTGAATGGCGATGAACACCGCGACGGCCGCCCCCGCGGCGGCCCCCACGGCGATCAACGCTTGCTTGCGGGTCATGCTCACCCCCTACGCACCGAGCGGCCCTGAACGGCCGTCGACTGGCTGTAGGACTGCCCCGCGTACCGAGCCGCAGCCAGCCGGTTGATCCGAGCACCCTGCATCTGCGGAAGGCCCGAGTCGACGTACCGCGGCATGGTGTAGCTGGTCGCGTTGGGCACCATCGTGTGACGTCCCCCGGTCGGGCTGGACGCGATGAACGGGTACCGGGTGGCACCCCATCCCTTTTCACGCCGGTACTCGGTGGTGCGCATGTGCAGCTCGGCCCTCGGGGGGCCCGCGGCTGTCCAGTTCACCCACCCGTCGCCCACGGGCGAGCGGGTCTCGGCGTGGTAGTACGGCATCCGCTCGCGCTGCACCAGGCCGTCATAGACCGTCCCCGGGTAGCGGGGAAGGTCGTTCTCCATGCCGGGCGCGAGCGTCATCGGGTGCGTGGTGTCGTAGCCACCCGGTGACAGGCCACGCCGCAGCGAGCGCCGGTCGATCGGGTGGGGTGCGCGCTGGCGCTGGCTCAGGTCGGAGCGTGGCATGTCAGCCCTTGCCCGACCAGCCGCCGCCGCCGGTCGCGGCCGTCATCACGTTCGTGACGACCTTTCCGGCCGTGTCGACCAGCTTGGGACCTTGCGAGCCCGGACGCACCAACAGGAACACGATGGACACGTACAAGGCCAGCATCAGCCAATCAAAAAGCTTGGAAAACATGTGGCCGTTCCTCCTCTATTTGGCCGTATCCGTGACCGTGCTGACCAGGGCTTTAAGAAGCTGACCGACCGCTGTCAACAGTTCGGCTGCCTTACTCTGGGGCCGCACAAGCACGTAAAAAATGGCGACGATAAAAACGATGGTGAACCATTCACCGATCCGCAGCCGTGGCATCAGCGCACCTTGCCTTTGCCGTAGATGCTCAGCAGCTCGGCCAGTTGCTCAGCCGTCGCGGCCGATGCCTGCCCGAGCTGGCCGCCCGTGCCGCTGATCTGCTCGCCGATGTCCGTCACGGTCTCGCCGACCTGCTCGCCAGCGTCGGCCAGGTCCTGAGCGTCAAGACCGACATCATCGGCCGACTCCCCGACTCCCTTGCCGAGCTTCTTAGCCAGCGCGACGAAAATCGACCGGTCAGAGATCAGCAGCACCAGCGTGATCAACCCGCCGAAAGCAGCCGCGGCACGCGACGCGCCGCGCCCGGCCGTGGCCAGCAGCCCGAGCAGAAAGAACAGGCCCATGGTCGCCGACGCGCGTTTCATGAACGCGCCCGCGCTCGGCATGCTGCCGGTCAACGGGCTGAACGCGAGAATCACCATGCAGGCCGCGAACTCAGCCAGCAGGACTCTGCGCGCCGAGCTGGTCGGCGCGACCGTATCGGCCACGTTCTTGGCAGCCTTACCGGTCAGCCCCCCGTCCAGCAGCTTGCCCCCGGCCGCACCCCCGGCCGCGGCCCCCGCACCGGCCGATGCGCCGGAACGTACCCGACGCGCGTTCACCCCCCGTGGTGCCTTGGGTGCGACGACCTTGCCCTCTATGACCTTGCCCGAGCCTTGCCGGGCCACGCTCGACCCGGCCCCCTCGGCGACGGCCGTACGCGCGACGATGGGTGCGACCGTCACGGCTCGACCCCCTTGCCGACCGCGCCGATGATCTGGCTGTATGCCTGCCACGGGCTCTTTGCTTCGGTCCCGTGAGCAGCGAGCCAGATGCACGCGGCCCCTAGCCACAGAAACAGGATTCCCATTGCCAGGTTCACCAGATCACCCCCTCAACCGCAGAATTTCCTGTCTCGGCCCGCGCCGGCTCGCCCCTCAACCGGAAGATTTACGGCGCGCCGCATCCTCAGCATCGAGCCTGTCCAGCTCGGCTTTGAGCGCTTCTCTGTCGACCAGTGGCCCCGGAACAGGTTCGGTCACGGCCAGCCCAGCAGGGGTCAGGTTGTACCTGACCTTGCGGGCCCGCCAGTGCTTGACTGCCAGTTCGGCCAGCATCGCGGATGTGACCACGAAACAGCCGAGCATGATGCTGTCCAGCAGGTCCCATCCGAGGCCACCAGCCCCCCCGTGGGGCTGGTGGTCGTCCGGACCCCCGTGTGTGTGGGCCATGCCTCAGCCCCGCAGCTTGGCTACGACGTCGCGCGGCTGCACGACGAAAGCGATAAGCCAGCCCGCGAGAAGGGCCATTACGATGCGCTTGCTCATATCCCCTCCTCTGGGGTGTCAGCCGCCGTGGGCGGTACGGAAGGCCCAGCGGAGCGCGACATATGCGCCAAGCTCCAGAAAGACCAGGACGACCAGATTCGACACTGTCGGTGTCCATCCGTCGCTGTTGAACAGGGCCCGCGTACCGGCCCCCTTCGGACCGGCCATGCTGCCCGTCCCTCCTGCCCTCGGGGGAGCGCCCCGGTAGTACCCGCTCCCCGCGGTCGACACGGCCGTGTTGATGCCGCTGTCTCCCACGGGACGGGGGATACCCGGCCCGCTCCGCATCAGATGCTCTCCAGCTCCATCGGAACCGGACCGACCGGCACGACCTCATCGGTCACGATCTGCGCCGTGCCCGACGTGCCACCGGCCGCCGTGCTGGTCTCGAAAATGACGTACGTCGCGTTGGTCGTGGCCAGCCACGATTCACCGACCATGCGGCCCGGGTCGTACCAGCGCGGGAACACGTACACGCCCGTGGGCCGCGTGCTGCCGTTCTGGAGCGATTCGTATTGGTCGGACATCCGGTTGAACACTTCCTGGTTCGTGAAGACACCAAGAGACCGGTTGTCGATCCGCCACCGGATCGGGTCGTTGAACAGGTCGGCGCGCACGCCCGAGCTGTTGCGGGTGATGAACATGATCCCGCGTAGCTCGTTGCCCATGTTGGACAACTGGAGGGTGTTGTCAGCACCGGCCGCGGCCAGGTTGATGATCTGCTGGCGCCGCAGGGTCGCGAGGTTCAGGCCCGGGGGCAGCTCCTCGATCGGGTTGCCGCGCAGGTCGTTGCTGTCCGGCTGCGCCCACGACTCCATGTAGGCCGTCACGGTCACGGCCGGGGCCGTGGGTGCGCCACCGACCACGAGCGTGGCCAGCGTGCAATAGGTCCACCGGATGCGGTAGAGCGCTCGTGCGTCCGTGTTCGCCAAGACCCCCGCGGTCTGACGAAGCTCGGGCTGCATGAACAGCGAGAACGACGGGTTGACGGTCGCCGAGTAGTCGAATCGGCGCGTCGGGTCGCCCCACCACGGCCGGAAGAACCACTGGCCGATGTGGTGCGCGAAACCGGCCATCGGGTACACGATCGGCGAACCGTCGATGTTCTCGAGCGAGGCCGTCTGAACCACGGCCGCCGGGGCGTCCGCGGACAGAGCACCACCACCGAGGGCCCCGCCGGACGAGCGCACTTCGAGCCGCACGCCGCGCAGGAAACCGCCGGGGTTGATGTTGGTCTGGAATTCGACCGCGGTCGTGGTCAGCGTCTGAGTGTTGACCGCAATCTTTTCCACGTACTGGTTTGTTCCGTAGAAAAACGGCACGATCGTGCCGGTTCCCTGTGCCGGGGCCGAGCCCAAGGGGCTCATCTGTCCGGCCACTGCCGCTGCGGGCATGGTGTCTCCCGTTCTGTCAGACCCCTGTGGTAGGGGTCAGTACTGAAACGCCATGGCCTGCCCGAGGTTGCGGAATTCCGCCCGAGCGCTGCCCGCGAGCCGATAGCTCCCGAGTCGCCACACGGTGCCCACGACCAGGACGGCCAAGAACGTGTTGATGGCGTTGAGCCCGGAGAAATGCGAGTGCATCCCGGCCCCTTCCTCTCGCCTAGATCAAATGAGTTGAGCGTACATGTGTTCGATGATTTGGTGATCAACTTGATGCGCTACGATGCGGCGTGTCCGGCCCCGGGGTTCCCTCACGTCCCCCGAGGTCTGACAGGTGGTCCCCGCCGACTGCTATCCCCCCGTGGGTAGGAAGTGGGGGCCCCGTGCCCCGGGCAGGGTTCGACTCCCTGCCCGGGGCCCCACCCAGAACGCGCCGTGAAATAGCCCTCGGTCCCTGTGCCCGAGGTACGTCACGGTGACTTGCAGAGCGCCCCAGTAATTCCCGTGGGGATGGAAAGCCGGTCCGACCCGGCGCTGCCGTCACACTCTGAAGGGGATTCCAACCGCAAGATTTCCTGTTGAGACCCGCGCCGGCTCGGCCCTCAACAGGAAAATCTGCGGTCAGCGCGGGTGGTTCTCGCGCTTGATCAGATGCGGGCGGGTGGCCGGTAGCGAGCTGATGAACACCTGACCGGTCAGCTCACGCTTGATCACGAACTGGTGCCGCTCGTTGTCCAGCGAGGCCAGGACGTCCATGTAGTACCTGCGGTTGCCCAGTACCTCAGCGACCCGCTTGCGGTCGTCCTGATCTTTCGGCCGGAAGGCCACCGTCCAGCGTGCCTCACTGTGCGGGTACCGGGTCACATCCGAGGGCCGCTGCATCGCGGCCACGTTCGTGATCCCATTACCGCGGCCCTCCCGGTAATAGGTGATGACGCGCCTGCGTAGCCCGAGGTCACTGACGATGTAGGGCAGCTCATCCCAGGACACGATCATGTTGCTGTCCGGCACCCACAGTTGGTTGGTCAGCCGGTCGATCCGGTGTTTCTGCTCTGCCTGCTCTTCATCGGACAGCCCCGAGTGTGACCAGTAGATGACCTGATTCTGTCCGTAGTCGGGTGGCCACTTGTCCACGATCGGCCACCCGGCCGATACCAGGGTGGCATCGGCTTTCTTCGTCGCGATGACCACGGCGTGCGACCCCCGCTGATTCGCACGCTCGGTGAGTATGTACGTGACGAAGTACGTCTTGCCCGAGCCGGACGGCCCGTAGACCGATACCGCTTCCGGGTCGATCTTGCCTCGCGGACGGCCCCAAGCCTCAAAGAATTCGGGGCCCAGCTCGCCCCAATCGACCTCGGGGGGCCGGTCGCCGTCAAGCCACTTGGGGCCGCCACGGGCCGTACTGGCTGGTGTCCACAACGGGGACGGCATCTACTTCCCCTTCCTCTTCCTGGAGACGCGCGGCCCGCGCGCCGGGGCCGTGGTGCGACCACATCGCACGGATGAGGGGGGCCGAGTGCACGAGCGTCTTGCCGATGTCACCGAGCAAGCTGGTCGTCTCGAATTTGTCCATGATCCAATCGGATCGGGCTGCCAGCTTGGCAAAGTCGTCCGCGATGACCGCGCTGGTCTCGTTCAGCACCCCGGCGCAGTGCTCATCGGTGAGCGACCACATCCCGGCCCAGATTTTGAGCCACATGTTCAGTTCGTCGGCCAGGTCCTTTTGAACCTGCGCCTTACTCACGAACTTGCCCCCGTTGCGCGTCGCTCGAGGCCGTGCGCTCACCGACGCGCGGGGCCCCGCGTTACGCGGTTTACGGACCGCGGGCGACGGTTCCGGGTCCTGGTCGAGTAGCGGCCCGAGGTCGTCGGGAGCCTGCTCGAGCCCTTCCGGTTCCTGCTTGGCCCCCCCGTCGCCCCCGAAGAATCTGACGCGCTCTAGCAGCCCTTGCATGGCTGACCCCTTTCGTACGTGTGTGCGGTTAGAGTAACCGCAGGATGATCATCTAGGGGGTGACCGATGGCCACTCAACCGACGTGGCGAACCAAGACCATCAACGGCCGCAAGATCACATACGCCGTTACCCGTCGCAACGGTGTCCGTGTCGTTCTGATCAAGAAAGGGTGACCATGGCCAAGCTGTCCGACGAAGAGGCCCAGCAGCTCGCCGCGCTGCGCGCGAAAGAGGAAGCCCCGGACGAGCCGGAAGGCGACGACCAGGGCGACGGCGACGACGACGGTCACGTGATCGTGCTGCGCGGTACCCGCGCCGACGCGTTCCTCCAGAGCCTGATCGGTCCGAGCAAGCCCGCGAAAAAGGCCGCGGCACGCAAGCCCGGAAAACCCGCCACGGGCGACCAGGGCGATGGCGACCAGGGCGACGGCGACGACGACCAGGGCGACGGCGACGACGCGCCACCACCGCGGGTCAACCGCTTTTTCAAGTAGGGAGCCGCTGTGAGCGTGTCCGGGGCCGATCTGGTCAACGCGGCCGAGAAAGAGCTTGGCGACCCGTACGTGTTCGGCGCTGAGGGTCCGAACAGTTTCGACTGCTCAGGGCTGATTCAGTACATCTTCCGCAAGTACGGGATCAAGACCCCCCGGACCGCGCACGAACAACAACGGTTCGGCACGGCCGTGACCCGAGCCAACTTGCAACCGGGTGACCTCATCTTCTTCTCATGGAACGGCAGCGACTCGGCCGAGCATGAGGGCATGTACGTGGGCAACGGCGAGATGATCCACGCGCCGCACACCGGCACCGTGGTCAAGCGGGTCAAGCTCAGCTCGTACTACTGGGCAAACGCCATCGCCTTCCGACGCTTCCCCGGGGTGACCGGCGGACCGGCGACCAGTGAGAGCGGGGGCCTCACTGGCGCCATCAAAGCAGGCGTGGACGCGATAACCCCGACCAGCGTCACCGGCGCCATCAACGGCGTCAGTAACCAGATACGCGACATCGCTACCGGGGTCGCCTCAGTCGGCAAGGTCGCCGAGCTGGTCACCCGCGCGTTTCTCCCGAGCAACATCATGCGTGGTTTCGCAGGGCTACTCGGAACCATGTTCGTTCTGATCGGCGTGTACTTCCTGAGTAGAGAGGCCCGTAATGGCTAGGCAGAAACTGACGGCGAACGGCGAGCTTGACCTGTTGACCCGCGATGAGATGCAGGGCGTTCTGAAATCGTGGGCCAATGAGTTGACCCGCGGCGCCCGGATGATCTCGCACACCATGCAGGGCACATCGGGGGCCGGGGGTGCGCTCACGATCGGCGATAACCACGACGGGCCCGAGCCGGGCGTGATGTGGGCCATCAACCGGTTGTCCGTCGCATTGGGTACGGGTGTGACGCTCGGGGCCGGGGGACTACAGGTCTACAAGAACGTCGTCGAAACGTCGACCCTGCTCGTGCGGAGTCTGGTCACCGACGTATTCCCCGGTGACAAGGGCGTGGTCATCACCGGTGGCGACACGCTACGCATCGACGGTATCGGCGTCACTGCCTCTTCTCAGGTGACCATCACCATGAGCATCAAAGAGGTGCCCGCGCTCATGGCCTGGTCGCTGTGACCCAAGCAGCGCAGGATGAGGCAAACGGCAACCTCGGTAACCGGGGTGCGTCGACCGTTCGGCTGTCCGCCCAGAATCGCAACGTGGCCGGGGGATGGGTCGCGACGTTTCTGCCGAAAGACCTCTGGCCGGACTCGGTCGAGATTTACCACATCGCCGTCAAGGGGCCGCAGGGCACGTTCGAGGTCTACATAGATGACCTGTTCTACTCGGCCGACGACCGGTCGGACAAGAACGAATACGACCCGCAGAATGCCATGTACCTGCGCCCCGGGCAGACGGTCACGTTTGAGTTCTCCAATACGGCGCTTCCGACGCCTACCGTCAACATCTTTGCCCGACGTCCAAGAGGCCAGCTATGACGTACATTCCCGTTGATGACGAAGCCCGCAAGGGACACGGCCGGACGCCGCTCGAGATTCCGGGGGCCCTGCTCGCCCAGCTCTACCATTCCAAGGCGACCGGGGCCGTCTGCTATATCGACCTGGACGGCACCGAAAACCCGGAAGAAATCGCCGAGCTGAAACGGGCCATCATCAGAGCCGGCTACCGGCATTTCTCCGAGAACACGATCACGAAGAAATTCCGGCCCAACCGCATCGAGTACTCGGTGGGACCGAAAAAGAAAGGCAACACGCCACGAAACGGGGGGACCGAATGACCGCGCCATTGTTCAGCCGAACCGAATTGCGTGCCCTGTCGCCGAGTGATCTCGGTGACCTGCTCAGACTGACCGGTGACGATAACGTCTGGGAAGCCGCGATGAGTCTCGGACTCGACCCGACCAACCCGAATGACCGCAAGGCTGTAGAGGCCGCTTGGTGGGCCGTCGGGTACGAACCTGACCCGTACTCACCCCCCATCGGCGCTGGTCAGGCAGGGGTCAGGTCGGACCTGACCCCTGTCGAGCCTGCCATGCCGGGCCCGATAGACGGGATGGATGACGCTGCTCTGGTCGATCTGAGCGACATAGAGGCCAACCGCGAAAGCGGCGAAGCACTGGCGCTGATGATGGACCGATCGGCAGTGACCGGGGAACCGTTCCTGGCCGGGACGTTCGCCATGTACGCCACCCCGTCCGGTGAGGTGGTCATGGTGACCGAGGGCATGGGCATGGGCGTCAAGAAATCGATATTCCCGCGCAGGTGGGTCCGCACGGCCCTCGGGCTGATCGCAGGCGAAGGTGGCCTGAAAATGAAAATGCTCGGGAAGATATTCGGCCGATGAGCAACTCAGGATGGAAGGCCGACCCGGCATATCTGCTGGTGCCCCCGTCCGCCACGGACAGCGACCCGCGCATTTTCATCGGGGGCAACCAAGACCCGACGTTGCTCGCGCTCGGCCAGACCGAGGGCATCGTGTTCTACTTCGGCGAGCAGCGGGCATTCCTCATATCGGTTGAGCAGATCGGCCCGCCCGGTTCCCCGGCCGATACCGGCCGACTACACATCTGGGCGTTCTGCGGGTTCCCGGCCCAACTCCACCAGGTCGTGAACCTGGACTACGACATCCCGACCAATGACGTTAGCTGGCAGTTCAATTCGGACAGCCCGGACGCCACCATGTCATCGACCCTGAGCCTGAAAGCGGATGTGGTCGGGTTGGGTGGCAGCACCGAACCGGCCAGCACCGATCCCGCGTTTCAGGACGTCTACCTGTTCGGCGATTCGATGGCGCGTGGCGCGAAAGCGTTTGGATCGGCCACCGCAAGCTCAGCCGCTATCGCCGCTGAGGCCGTGGTATTGACGACCGGATCGTTTACGTTCCGGGCCGGACGCAGCTACAAGGCCGAGCTGCACGGAATGATCAACGCTGGCACGGCCGGAGCGCGGGCGACGTTCCGGCTGCGGAAGGGAACGACAACGGCAGGTACCGGGTTGTCGTTCACCGGCGATGTGGCATGTGCGGCCGTAGGACCCAACTACAACGGTGACGGGTTCGTGTACTTCCAAGTCAACGCCACCGACGTGACGACACAGATGTGTTTCACCCTGGTCGGTACGGGTGGCACCATCACGCAATTCGGTTCCGCTAACACGCCCCGGTACATGACCATCTACGACGTGGGCGAATCAGCGGATTTCCCCAACGCGCCGGTACTGAGCTGAACGGAGGAACGAATGACACCATTCCTAGTGCCGTGCCTGGTCAAACTACGCGACCAGTTCAACCACGAATTCCCGACCCGCGACAAGGCATCGGACGGTTGGATAGCCGACGAGCATCACGACCCGAGCAGCGATCACCAGCCCAACGCGGAAGGTGCCGTGCGGGCGATCGACGTCGACACCGACCTGAGACGGCCCGGCATCACCATGACCGACGCGCTCGGGCTGGTCATCGTGCGGCACCAGCTCGGCCAGGATGACCGGCTCGAATTCGTCATCTATAACCGGCTCATCTACTCGCGCAAGCGCCACTACCAACCGGTCACCTACACCGGCACCAGCGACCCGCACATAAAACACGGGCATTGCAGCGCCCGCCACGATGGCCACGGTTGGAACGACACCCGGCCGTGGGGACTGGAGACACTGATGACCAAGGACGAACTACGCGCCGTTATCGATTACGCCCTGAACGATTTCTTCGTCCGGGGCAACCAGGGCCCGGCGAACAACAACACGGTGACCAGCCGGGTCGGGCGCGACTCGCTCGACCAGGGCGTACCCAACCCGATCCGGGGCACCAAGACACCCGCTTGGCAACTGCTCGGCGACATCGCCGCGGCCGTCAAGCCCGGGGGTGACTGATGAACGACAAGTTCAGCACCTACGTGCCCCACGACTACGACGACCAGCGGGTCCGCAAGCTGCTGGCCGGGCTCGGCAACCGCGGCCACGCGGCCATCGGCCGGTTCGGTGGTCGCCGTGACCTGGTGCGCAACGCGCACGGTCAGCCGTTGCCGTGCTGCTGGCAGGACTGCTGGGCCCGCGGCTCGACCAAACACACGGTGGTGGTGCCCCACGACGGGGACGGCCGCGAGAACGACACCCTTACCTACCTGTTCTGTGGACCGTCGCATAAAGACCTGTGGCTAGGTAAGGCGCAGGAGGCACATCGAGGCTTGATCATCCCGTAACCTGATCTTGCGGGTCGCTACCGGCCCAACAGCCCCGGATGCAGTGCTGGATAGAAAACGGCCCCCGGCAGACGCGCCGGGGGCCGTACCGTGCAGGCTCAGGTTGGGTCGGGGGGCCGCTGAGTGACGTACGTCCAGGGGTCGATTTCGATGACCTCCCGCACGATCACCGTCATCCCCGCGGATTTCTCGTTCTCGCCGAGCGTGTGATGGACGCTGTAGACGGTCAGGCCGCCCAGCGAGGGCCCGATGTCGACGACCGCGTGAATCATCGACCAGGTGATCCGCTCGGCCAGGTCGGCATCCATGTACGCGGCTTCACTGTCGATGATCCGTCCGTGCCGCTTGCTGACCGCGAACTGGTCGCCCGGACGCAACTGCCACACGTGCAGGGGTCTCGGTCTCGTGTAGAGCTTCACGACGGGTCATCCTGTCCGGCCGCGCGCCACGTGCGCACGTTGGCCTCTTCCTCACCGCTGAGCGTTTCCCGGCGCATCACCGTGGGGTCGCCATGGCCGCGGCTGAGATGCCCGGGGCTGCTGACCGCGAAAATCCTGGCCGTCTCATCCTCGGGACCGTCGACCACGACATACGTTTCCGCCCAGCACGTCGGGCACTTGAGCTTGATCCGTTCCATGGGGGTGTCCTCTCCTCTCGAAAGCAAACGAGCCCGGGGGCCTACTGGCAGCCCCGGGCCCGCGCTCTGATCGGCCGACCTTATAGAGCCCCGCGACCTTGTCGGGCATCGCCGCGCCGCAGTATGCATATGGCGACAATTTCGGGGGGTGGCTGTTGCGCCGGCTGCCCCCCGGCCAGGTACTTTGACCGTTCCGTGCGCGCTGGGTGACCATGCTCAGCGTTGGCAATCCCTCGGTCGCTACAGCCCCGGCGCGCACGGCCCCCACGGACAGAGAGAGGCAGGATGCGGCACCTACGGATATACGACGCGCAACGCGCGCTGTTGTTCGACCTACCCCACGTGATCGGCACTTTGATCATCACGACGGGCGCGCTGATCATCGACCTGGACCCGGCGCACAACCCCGAGAACGTCGATGAGGATGTGATGAAGCTGGTCCTGGCCCCCGGCTACTGGGCCACGGTTCAGGAAGTCGTCCGGCCGGACGAGCAACCGGCCGAGCCGGTCGCTGCGTCTCCCGCTGAGATCGGCCCCGGTGAGGCACGAGGATTCCTCAGCTTCCTGAACAACGGGCTGGCCATGGAGGAAGAGCAGCGGCGTGCCCCGGTGGTGCCGGGGTTCGATCCGGTGTTCCCCCAACCGGATGAGCCGCCCAGCGAGGCAGCGCGGGTGCACGCGGCCATGGCCGTGGCCTGCCTCTGTCTCGGGTTGCGCTGCCCGGTCGTGCTCAACCCGTCGACTGAGGCCGAGCGGCGCTCGGTCCGGTTGCGCGCGAAGCTGCACCTGCGCAGCACCCCCGAGACCGAGCCGCTGATGCGCTGCTCTCGGGAGGTCAACCATGACCCGATGACCGAGCCGCACCGCTGGATTCAGGGGGAATGGATCTATGGTCCTGCCCAGCATCACCCGCGCTGCCCGCGGCACCCGGCCCGGTACAACATGCCTACTGAGGAAGAGCAGCCGCTTGCGGCCCGGTTCACCTCCACGACCGAACTACCCTCATCCCAACACTCGGCCCTCGCGGTGATCAGCGCGCCGTGGGCCCCTGCGGACAGCTTGGGGGGCCCTGCCGATACCCTGGTGCAGGAAGTTTTCGCCCGTCACAGCGTTGAGACCGCGCTGGTGCGCCCGTACGCGAACGGGCAGCCAGCTAAGGCAGCCATCGCCGTGCCGGTCGAAGGATGGAATCAGCCGAGCCCGATCAACGTCGCGGCCCGGCAGATATGGAACGTGTGCGCGGCATGGGGGCCGGAAGGCATATCGTGCGAGCTGGCGCCGGAGCACCCGGCCGACGTTTTGCATGAGGCTGAAAAGGGGGGGGACCGCATCCGCTGGTAGGGGGAATCTGCCAGGCAGGGACGGATTGCGGTTGAGCAGGGCTCGCGCGTTTTGAGGCAGCGCGCGGGCCCTGCTCTCTTTTCGCGCCATGTGCACACCGGGCGGGTATTCGCTAGGTAGGCTGCCAGGTCAACGGCAGGATGGGGGTCAGGCAAGACCTGACCCCCACGGAACGGAGCCACCCATGAGCAGCGAGACCACCCCCAAGGCCAAGCGGGCCCCCCGCGTCACCGAGAACGCCGACTACGTGGCGATGATGCAGCGCCAGATCAGGGCCCTAGAGGCTCGCGCGGCCGACGACCCGGCCATGCTGGCGCAGGTCATCATGTTGTCCCAGCGGCTCAATGAAGTGGCCAACGTGGTGATTGCCAAGTCGGCCAGCACCTACAAGATCAACCCTTTCAAGGCACCGAGCATGATGGAAATCGCCCGGATGCTGGGCATGACCAAGCAGTCCGCCAGCGACCGGCGCAAGATCGGTGACCGCATCCTTGCCGACCGGATGGCTGAGGCCGCAGGGCTCGGTACATTCGCCGATGCGAAACGCGAACGGGCAGCCCGCGAGCGCGCGGCCGAGCACGCGGCTGCGACAATGCCGGAGTACCTGACCCGCCGACACGCGCAGGTCTAGGCTCCGCACGGGGCCCGCAAGCCCCGAGCGGTAACGCGGCCCATCCCCCGGGGGGATGGGCCGCACCTTTCGATCACGGGAGAGGAAACCCCCATGGCACTTGACCACACCCACACCACGAAAGTGGCCTACAAAGAGTTGGGGTTCGATCTCGCGACGACCATCCGGGTCAACGCGATGACGCTCGTGCAGATGCCCAAGTCCCTTGCCGACAAGCTCAACCCGAACGAGTCGGCCATCTACGGGTTCGCCGTCATGGGCGATATCACGGCGACTGTCGATCTCGACCTGAACGGCAAGCGCATCCAGGTGCCCGGTATCAATATGGAAACCTCGGGGGCTATGGCCCTGCGCGTCTGCGACCTCGCGACGCTGCGGCTGCTGCTCGACCGGGCCGTGCAAGCCATGTCGCCCGAGCTGCTGGCCGAATTCGAGACGGCGCTATTTCAGGCGCAAGACCTGCTCAAGGGTGCACCGTTCATGGCTTTCGACACCGAGGAGGAAGCGGCCAAGGCCGCCGAGCACTTCGAGGCCAGCCAGCCCCCCGGCCCGCACGGACCGCACTGCATGTGCCCGCCCGAGGATGCCGCGCCGCTCAACCCTCCCCATCCGCAGGATTGCGTGTGCGGGCATGTCGGATGCGGACCGGAGGTAGGCGAATGAGCTGGTTCGGCTGGACGGTCATGGTCATCGAGGGGTTGGGGCTGGTGCTGGTCAGCTTGCGGGTGTCCGACCTCAACCGGGAATTGACCCGGCTGCGGGCCCAGCAGGGCAGCGAATGGCGCCGTCCATGAGCATGCTCAGCAAGGCTTGGGGGTCGCCCGCAGTGTTCGACATGATGCGCCAGTTGGTGGCCGAACAGCTCGCGTTCATCGCGGACATCGACCCGTCCAACCCGCTCGCCGTGGTCACCGAGGCCGAGATGCCGGAAGCGGAGCGCTACGACAAGCGCAACAAGGCCGTCATGATGTGCGTGGGGGCCGCGGCCGTGGCCGGGTACAAGGCCGGATACCGGTTCGACCCGGAAACCCCGGATTGGCCGGTCGCCTATATCGAGCTGCCCTCGGGTCAGGTGGCCTGGCACCTTCCGCAGCACACCGAGCCCTACGACCTGCACAGCACGGGCAGCAAGTACGCCCGGATACGGGTGTTCATCGCCGACGTTGAAAGCCCGCTGTGAGCCAGCCGAACGGCCCGGCCGCCTACTCGGTCTATGACCTGCTGCGCACCCTGGTCGAGCGGGTCGGCTGGCAGAGTGAAGAGGAGAAACGGGCCGCGCTTGCCAGCGTCGACCAGCTCGAGCAGAAACAGATTTTCGGGAACCTGGCAACGATGATCGCGTGCGAGCATCCGACCCGGGAGACCGACAGTCGGGGCCGCTGCGTCGACTGTGGCCGGATGATCGGCCCGCAGATTTCGCCGCTGCGGTACGGCAGCCACAACCGGTACTACGGATGAGGGGAACGGGGAGATGAGCGCAGCACGTATCTGTGACAAGCGTGGGGAAGTGTTCAGCGAGCGGGCAGAGGGTTGGGGGCAGGGCCAGTTCACGACGATGAAGCGGGACGAGCGTACGGGCCGGGTGACGCCGGTCACCGAGACCATCGACCTGTGCCCTGCGTGCAACAGCATGGGCGACCCGGTGCCGCAGCCGCAGATTGCGGGGGTGGCTGAGGCCGACACTGTGGTGCACGAGTAGTGGACAATCGGACGCGCCGGACGCTCGTACAGATGTACGGGTGCCCGGCGCGTCCGCGCATTACGATCATGGGCATGACCAGCGATGACCGGGCTCGCACCCGGGCAGAGGCCCGGCAACTCACCCGCGATTCAAGCGCCGTGTTGATCACCGTGATAGTGGCCTCAACCGTGGTCGCTGTCGCCGTGGTCGCCGCGGCCGTCGCACTGTCGCTGGCCGGTCGTGACCTGTCGTTCATCGTCGGCATCATCGGCCCCGTGACCGCAGCCGCGGCCCTGCTAGTCGCCGCGCTGGGCAAGCTGGTCGCCGTCGACCGCAAACAGGACGCACAGTCAGCCAAGCTGGCGCAGGTCGCCGACCAGACCAACGGCGCGCTCCGCGCGCACATCGACCGCAGCATCCGGGACGCTCTAGACGAGCGGCTTGGTACCCCCACCCCTCGGAAAGGAAACCGGCATGGAACCGGACGACCACCCCCCCCTCGTTGAGATTCGCGTTGACATCCACGATCCGCCCGGGTTCGGATGGCTCGGCAAGACCGTCGCTGTTGTGATGGTGCTCGGGGCGTTCCTGTTCGTCGTGGGAACCATCCTGAGCGGGATAGCCGCAGCGGGGGTGCTCTTCAGTGGCCACTGAGCAGCCCCACCCCGCGTTTTCCCGGCCCCCTCCTCCACCACCACCCCCGAGCCCGTATGAGGGCCCCTACGACCCGGCTAACGGGCTAGACGCCTACGGCCATCCGGTGAACTGGTGCGGACGCTGCGAGGGCATGAACACCGACCCGGCGACATGCCCCCCGGTTGTTCCGTGAGCGCGTCCGACTGGCGCGATGACGCCGCGTATTGGGGCCTCAGCCAAGAGCAATACTGCGCGTGGCTGATCCGGTTGTCCGCCTACTACGGTCGGCGCGCGGCGTACTGGTCGGACCGTAGCGATTTCTACGGCGCTCGCGCTCGTCGCGGGTTGATCGTCGCGGCTTTTTTCGCGGCTGCCAGTGTGCAATCGTTCATGATCAACCTGTTGCTTCGATGAAGGGAACGTACATGCCAGGCGTAGACGTCGATCTCTACGGTCACGAGAGTGACAACCAGCAAAGGATCACCCAGTTGACCGCTGGTGCGGTCAGCACATCCGCAGTCGGCACGATCAGCCCCACCACATCGGCCGGGGGTTCCCCCACGGTCACCATCGGCGACTGCACCGACAAGCGCGGTAGCTTCCTGCTCAACGCCATCACCGGTGGTGGCGCCCAGGCCGCGGGCAAGGTCGCGCTGGTCCGGTTCGTCAAGCCCTACAGCGACCCGCCAGCCAGCATCCAACTGGTCATGGGCAACGAGACCGACACCACGGCCGCAATCGTCATCGCCCCGACCCTGATCACCGGGGACGGCTTTGACATCCTGGTCGGCACCGCGCTGACCACGGCCAAGGCATACCGGATCAACTACGTTGTGATCCCGTGAGACGCTGCCCCCACCTCCCTGCGCTCTGGCCCGACCCCGACATGGTCCAGAGCGCCGGATACCTGCGATCGATCATGGTCGACTACTGGCCATTCCCCCCGATCGACCTGCGGGAACCATGGATCGACACGAAACCGCAGGTTTTCCTGTTCGAGGGTGCGCCGGCTCGGCCCTCAACAGGAAAATCTGCGGCCGACCCCCTCGGGCTCGACCGGCGCATAATCCGCGAGCTGATCGCCGAGCTGGGCCCGCACGAATTCCTCTACGTGGGAAACGGCCGCGCCTACCGAGTGGAGGGCAACTATGAAGATTCGCATCCTGGTGTTCGACCCGATGGAGCACGTAATCCGCGATGACATTTTGAGCCCAACCGCTGTGCTTGAGCTACGCACTGCGGGCATGATCGGAGGCACCATCGTTGGCCGCATCGAGGTTCGGGTGATCGAGGATGACGAGCCGTGCTGATCTGCCCAAACTGCCGGGCCACATTCGACATCCTCGGTGATGGTCAGATGGTGCTCGGCGTAGACGACGCTGGCATCTACATGGAGCACGTCCCGTGCGGGCATCGGGGCCGACCCGGTGACAGCGCTAGGGGTCAGGCGAAGCCTGACCCCGGAACCACGGGCGCGTAGCGCCAAGCCGCGTAGCGGCGCTTGACATCGGCACGCGTAGCGTGCTAGGCCCCTTGGCCGCGCCAGCGGCCAAGGGGC
>Ga0307498_10000008_pt1 | contig 20620 bp, 21 predicted proteins | sample 12_S_MG_FD_201369 | JGI IMG/M metagenome (GOLD analysis project Ga0307498, IMG submission 201369) | Soil microbial communities from Populus trichocarpa stands in riparian zone in the Pacific Northwest, United States - 12_S | ecosystem: Environmental > Terrestrial > Soil > Riparian zone > Trees...
TACGCTTGCATCCTCCAGACCCTGATCCTGGACCTTGGCGAACCAACCGTGATCGGGCGGTTGAAGAAGATCGTCGCTGTGACCGTCCGCGCTGCCGACACCATCGCAATCGAGTTCGGGCGGACGCTGTCCACGATGGTCCCGATGAAGGACTTCTCTGGAAGCGTCAATGCCCAGGGAGTAACCATTCCTTTTGCTCTTGAAACCATCGACGCTCGCCAGATCATCGACCCGATCACCGATCAGAACGGCCAGTACTACATCCGCCAGCTCGGCCCAGTGCCTGTGACGATCCTCGGCGTCGTCCCTGAGATCAAGGTGGAGGATAGGAAATGATCCGACTCGCGGAGGCTAGGGATGTTGATGAGGTCCTGCCTTGGCTGTCCGAGGAGGAGATGTCCCGTTTTACTGCGCTTGGGATTGATCCGCGCAGCCAGCTCCAGGAGCATCTGGGCCCGTACACTTACTGTGGCGTGGCTGAGGGCAAGGTTGCTTGCGTGTGGGGCTTGCGGTTTGACATGCTGGTGGAGCTGCCGGAACTATGGATGATCAAGACCCCAGTCCTGGCGCGGCACAAGATCGAGTTCCTACGCGAGAACAGGAAGTTCATTGCCTGGGCCAGGGCCGAGTTTGGCCCGCTCCAAAGCTGCGTGATGGCGACCAACTCGATCTCTCGGCGCTGGCTCGGCTGGCTCGGGTTCTACGAGTTCGACCATTTCGACATATATGTAAGGATGCGAACAGATGTGGAATGATCGGTATTCAGGGGAGGGGTTGCGCCAGCGCATGGTCGGCGATCCGATCACGCTCGGGCTGTCCGCCGCCACCATCGCTTCGCTCTCTACCGCTGCGACGGTAGCAGGTGGAGTGACCGCCGCCGCAGGTGCAGGAGTTGCCGCCGTCGGCTCGTACAACGCCTATTCCTACAAGGCCGCCGTGGCCAAGAACAACGCTGCGATCGCGCGCGAGAATGCCACTTACTCCCTAACCTCCGGCGATATCCAGGCTCGGAACCAAGGTCTGAAAGACCGGTTCCAGCTCGCGAACATCCTCACGAAGCAGTCCGGGGCAGGATTGGACGTGAACACTGGCTCGGCCCTTGCCACTCGCGAGAGCCAAGGCTGGGCTAATATCAAGAACCAAGAGATGATCCGAGCCAACGCCCAGCGCAAGGCCTACGGCTATGGGATCGAGGAACAGAACGCGCTGGCCGAGTCACGCGCTGACAAATCCGCTGGCACCAACGCCTTGGTTGCGGGCGGCCTGAATGTCCTAGGCTCCCTCGTCGGCACCGCTGGGAGCGTCTCTGACAAATGGATGAAGTTCGGTAGGATGGGCGTGGAAGGGTACAAGGAATTTGCTCCTTCTGACTCCGGCTCCGACTACCTTGATATTTGAGGATAACCATGGCCAGCACCCCGTATGATCCCGCTCCCGAGGTCGGCCCGAGTGGCATAGCCACGCCGAACCTTCGCGCGGCTGCGGCCGTGGAGGAGGCTTCTGGGGTAGGTGTTGGCCGTGCGATGCAAGGCCTGGGCGGCGAAGTCTCGAAGGTTGGAGACATGCTCGCGCAGAACGCGCTGGCGCTCCAACGGATGCAGAACGAGATCGACGGCAAGAACCTCGATGTCGAGGCGATGATCAAGATCGGGCAGGAGAACTCCAAGTTCGACCTGCTCGAAGGCGACGCCGCGACCAAGGCTCTGCCTGGGTTCCATCAACGGATCAAGGAGATCCGGCAGGAGGTTCTTGACAAGGCCCCGAACCTGGACACTCGCAGGTTGGTGGACCAATCCATCATGCGGCAGGTAGGGTTCGCGATCGTCAATGCCGGTCACAAGGCCGGGACCCAGATGCGGAAGGCGCTGGACGATGCTGCCATCGGTCGGATCAACATCGCTCGCTCGGGCGCGAACCCTAGGGACCCCGAAGCCTATTCCGACGCGTACGAGAAGGTCATGCGGGAGTCGCTGGAGCTGGCGACTAGGAAAGGAATGCTCCCAGCTGGCCGAACCGACTTCCTGCGGAAGCAGCATAACGAGTTCTATCTCGAAACCATCCCGAAGTTCGCTGTGACCAATCCCGAGCAAGCGAGCGAGCTGTTTGACACTGTCAAAGACGGCCTTGAGAATACGGTCCGGGACACGATCCAGGCCAAGATCGACCGCGAGATGGCGACGAAGCAGACTACGTTCGACGCGCAGGATATCCTCAAGAAATACGACATGACCGACGAGAAGCTCAAGCTCGGAGAGCTGATCGCCGAGGCGAAGGCTGTGGGCGAGAGGAAGTATCCGAACAACGCTGATGCCCAGCGGCTGCTCCTTACCAAGGTCGAGTCTGGGGTGAACCTTTCCAAGAAGATCTACAACGATCGGATGGCGACGAACAAGGAGACTGTGTTCGACTACATGCAAGGTAAGAAGCCCGAGGATCGGATCATCGACATGGATGGGATCAACGGGCCGAACGCTCCAAAGGAAGTTAGAGACGCGTATAACGACCTGCCCGCGAAGGACAAGATACAAATTCAGAGGCGTGTCGCACAGCCGGTCCCGGACATCCCGCTCGCTGGCGAAGCCTTGAAGCGGTATCGCGAGCTGGTAGGGATGGCGTCACAGGACAAGGAAGCCTTCGCCGACGTCGATATCCTGAGTGAGAAGATCCCAGAGAAGCAAAAGACCGAACTCTACAAGCAGCAGCTGGCGCAGGGACGGAAGGCCGAGCCTTACACTGACATTGGCCGGTACGTTGGCTGGGCCAAGAGGATCATGGATTACTACAAGATCTTTCCTGATCGTGGTAGCCAATCCACGCAGTTGAAGTATCTGCAATTCGTCGGCGCGTTGGAAATTGAGATCAATACCTATAAGGAAGATAACAAGAAGATGCCGGGCGAGAAGGACGTGGTTGAGATGGCTAAGAGGCTGGGCCAGACCGTCATCACAAGCCCCGGCACTGTCTGGGACACGAAGGCTCGGCGGTTCGAGATCGCGGTTCCGGAGGCGGCGAAGCAAGAGATCATCAATCGCTACTCTAAGGGCCGTAATCGCTCGCTGACCGACGCCGAGATCAGATACATCTACTACAAGAAGCAGGAATTTAAGGAAGTCCCAAATGAGCTTCCTTGATAGCGCCGAGTACACCGACAAGACCCTCGAAGAACTCGACAATCTCAATGACGTGGATCGGGAGGTAGCCCGGTCGAAGATCCTCCACGCAACTTCAACCAAGCCTGAACGCGCGGCCAAGGCCCAGCAGATGGCCCCAGGCCTTGGCCTTCCTGCCGAGATCGTCAACGAGGACTACGACCAGTACGAGCCCGAGTTCAAGGCCCAGAAGAACGCTGACTACGTCGACGACAAGCCGCATCTGACCGACTTCATCAACTCCCATCCTATGGCGGCCCCGATCGCCCAGGACGACTACGAGAACCTGGACCATTGGCACAACGTCCTGGACCTGCTCCTTAGCCACGCGCCCGAGTTCGATCGTCCAGTGGACCGGTTCATGTCTGCGCTTGGGAGTCTTACGCAGGGCCTGGGCTCGCTGATCTCTGCCGCGCCGAAGCAGGTAGCGATGGTGTCGAAGCAGATGGCGATCTCGCGCGCGGAAGGTGTGGACACCCTGCTTCCACAGGCCGCGCCGGTCGATGACTCTGCCGCTGCCGCTGCCGCCTTCCGCCTACGCCGGGGCCAGCTCCATCTCACCGCTGAGCAGGTAGGCGAGCGGAAGAAGGTTCTCCAGGCTCGCGCGGACCAGCCGATCGAGGACGATCCCTTCTACATGGTCGGCGAGATGATCGACGAGCTGGTAAAGACCGTCGCGCCGTCGAACAAAGACTTCGAAGGGGATTTCTGGACCAGCTCGATGCCCAGCGCGATCGGATCGATGGTTGGGTTCATCCTGGGCGGGATGACACTTCGCGCTGTGAAGGTAGGTGGGACCCCAGTTGTGCCCACGGCCTTCGGCATCGCTGGGCTAGGCGCGGTCTCGCAGAGTGTCGACCAGTTCGACGACGCGGTCCAGAACGGTGCGAGCCTTAAGGACGCGCTGATTTCCTCTGGCTACGGCGCGTTCCTAGGCACGAGCGAGGCCCTGCCAATCCTCCACTTCATGGACCGCCTTGACAAGTACCTTGGCGGCGGGCCGAAGAAGGCTCTGGCCAATATCCTTACCCAGGCACTGGAAGAAGGCACCCAGTCCTTCGGCCAGAAGGTCGGCAGCAACATCGTCGCGAACCAGATCGTCGGCTACGATCCCAAGCGCGGGACGTGGACCGGGTCGACTGACGACGCTGTGGTTGGCTTTACCTCGGCCGCGCTGATGCAAGCTTTCGTCGAGGCCCTCTCGCCACGTAAGGCTCATGCTGCTGGCGCAGGGAAGCTCCTCGCAAACCGCGCCCGGGTCTTGAAGCAATACATCGAGTCCGGAGACATGCCTCCGCCCGGCACCGATCCGGTCATGGACCAAATCCACGCCATCATGGCCAAGGAGGACGCGAAGAAGCTTAAGGACGTGATGGACGCGGCCCAAGCCTCCCAGACCAGGGAGCTGTCGCCAGACCTAGGCGAGGCCTTCGGTCGGCAGCGGGCAGGGAATACCACCATCAGCTTCTCGATCGACGCCATAGACAAGCTCTACGCCGATGAGCAGCCAGAGCCGGACGATGGCAAGCTCGGGTTTGTCTCTGACATCGTGCATCAGGTCGCGGTCGCGAGGCAGACCGGAGGGGACGTCGAGGTTCCGCTCGCGGCCTTGATGGCTCGGGGCGATCCAGAGGTCCTGAAAGAGGTAGAGAAGGACATCCGGGTCCGAAAAGGTGGGATGACCCTGGCCGAGGCCGAGGCATTCGAAGAACGGAAGAAGGCGTTTGATGAGGGGTTTGATGTTTATCATGGCTCGGGCCAGGAGTTTAAGGAACTCGATCCGAGCAAGATCGGAACCGGGGAGGGCTCACAGGCCTATGGACATGGGCTTTACGTCGCGGAGCATCCTGAGGTAGCCAGGTCTTATGTGCAGGAAGATGCTACTGTGAATGGGGAGAGGTTTAACTACAATAACCCAGTTCATAGGGCCGCCGCCCTTGTTGATCGCTATGGCTATGAGAAGGCTCTTGACGAAGCTAGCGACCTGAAAACCATGGATCAGGACCCAGACGGGTTTAATCATTCTGTGTGGCGCGCCGTGGCAAGAGGCAACGTGCCAAAGCTAGAGCACCTTCCAGGGCACTTCTACAAGGGCCGTGTTCGCGCGCCGAAGGAGGCGTTCCTTGATTATGACAAGCCCATGCACAAGCAGAGTCCGCAGGTAAAGGCAGCCCTGGAGAAGATTGGAATTTCTGGTGAGTCCGGCGCGCATGGCGAAGATTTGAAAATGACCCTACGCCAATGGTATGGGAGCGATAAGGCTGCTGCCGCGAAGATGCGTGAGGCAGGGTTGCCTGGGATCAAGTATTTGGATAAGGGTTCGCGCAACCAGGAGGGTGAGGGCACCTCCAACTACGTCATCTTCGACCCGTCGATCATTGCTCTAACCCACCGAAACGACGCCGAGATCCAAACCATCGAAGAACTCGCCATGCGCGAGATCGGCGCGATGACCTTCGCTGACGTCCTTCGGCCGAAGGCGACGATCGAGAAGGTCTCAGAGGAGCCTGATCCTAACCATCCTGACGATCCGATATTTTCGAATTATACCATAACCAACGACGCTGGGCAGCAGATCGGGGAGCTGACGGTCCAACTCACTCCCAAGAACGTCCTGTACTTGGCTGGCATCACCGGCTACAAGCCCGGCGCGTCGACGAGCGTGAAGGATCGTGGATCGCCGAATGTGTTTGGCATCCACACCACGTCCGATATCTACCGTCAGCTCGCTCGGGACTACCCAACCGCGACCCATATCGGTGGCTGGCGTGTGACCGGGGCTCGTGACAAGGTCGGGAAGCATGAGTGGGTGCTCTATCCACTCGATCGGTATCGCCGGGACCCTGTCGGTGCGAGCAGGTTTCTCTATAGCATCAGCCTCGCTGAGCAGGATGTTACCCCGGTCGAAGAAGGGGTCCCGCTTCCTGGGCAACAGACCGCGCAGCTAGACTTTATGCAGGTGACTTGGCGGCCAGCCGAGTTCTACTCTCAAAAAGAAAGCGAAGTCGTCGGTGCTCTTACAAAGCTCCTTCACCAATTCGCTCCTGGCCTAACCCTTCGGGTTGTGGACGTGGCGGCTGGGAAAGGGGCAGGTATTGGCGAGACGGCCGATGTTGCTGGTTACTACTCTGGCCATCGCTCAATCGCTGATGCGTATGTCATCGTCGCCCTTAGCGATTACGACAGGGTTGGCACCCTCCTCCATGAAGTAATCCACCACCTTCGAACTGGGTTCTTCACAGCAGAGGAATGGGCAGTTCTGGAACACGCTGCCGTGAACGAGAACTGGATGTTTAAGCATAACATAAGCACAAAGTATCCAGAGGCTCCAGAGTGGCTACGGATTGAAGAGGCTATCGCCGAGGAGTTCCGGAAATGGGCGAAGCGGGAGTATGGGATTAAGGGCAAGACCGCACCAGAGGTAGTTCCGATCTTTAGGCGGCTAAAAGGGCTCTTTACATTGTTCAAAGATCGGCTCGAGCTGATGTTTGGAAAGGGCATCTCCGTTGACAAGCTCTTTACGCAGGTCGCAACCGGCGAGATCGGCTCGCGACAGCAGACCACGGAGGGCGCGGAGAGGTTTTATAGCAAGGGGGCCTTTTCCCATGCCTTCTCCGTCGCCACCGAAAACGAAGAACTCGAGATGTTCGCCAAGGGCTCGGCCTTGGGCCTGACTCAGGCTGGGTTCAAACGCTTGATGACGAAGATTCGCGAGAACCGCGCCGCGATGGAGGCTATGGCCAAGCGACGGGCCGAGAAAGGGGTTCAATTCAAGAAGTCCAAGGAATGGAAAGACAACGCCATCCGCGTGCGCGAGGAGATTACCAAGGAAGTCAACGCTCGCGGCGACATCATCGCCGATGACTACTTCCGCCGTGGGCTGATCGGTGGTAAGCCTGTTTCTGTCACAAAGATGGGGACGCAGTACCTGTCTGAGGATGACAAGACCGTCCTTGGGCGCGGCGTGCACAACCTCAAGGGGATGCCGCCGGATGTATTCGCCAAGCCCTTTGGGTTCAAAGACGGCGCAGCCATGGTCGATGCGCTGGTCCAGCTCCAGGTCGCGCGGCAGAAGCTGTCCATGCTCGCGTACAAGAACAAGCTGATCAAAGAACGGTTCGAAGCGCGGATGATGAAGGAATACGGCGAGGTCGAGCGCCGGGAGCTGCTGCAAGAAGCCCGTGAGGACATCGTCACCGAGACCGTGATGGAGCAGACGTACGAGGAGCTGCTCGCGGCGGCGATGAAGGCTGGGTCCATCGGCCTGAACACCACCCCGCCTTGGACCCTCAAGTCCATCAAGGTCTCTGGCTGGGTCTACTTCGCTAAGATGGCGATCGCCCGAGCCCAAGACATAGCCACGTTCAACAAGGACGCCGGGAAGGCTGGGAACGCGGCCTTCGAGCTCCTGCTCGCTGGCAAGGCCACGGAGGCTTTGATCCAAAAGCAGAAGCAGATGATGTCGATAATCTTCGCCTCGGAGAGCAAGGCCCTACTCCGGAAGATGAAGGCGAACGAGCGGCTATTGAAGCGGTTCTTCGACCGTGAAGTCAGCGGCGTGTCCCAGGAATACACCGATCAGATCCATGCGATTATGGTTCGGCTCGGGCGCGAGATTGAGCGCGGCCCAGTGGACTTGGCGAAGGCCACTACTACCAGCTTGGAGAAATTTGTCCAGACGAAGCAAGGGCAGTTGCTCGAGCTCGACGTGAGTCCTTTGCTGTTCAATGCCGCATTCAATACCCCGTTTGAGAAGATGACCGTGGAGGAATACCTCGCGGTCTCTGAGAGCCTTCGCCAACTCGCCCACGTCGGCCGGTTCGAACTCCAGGTCGAGAAGCTCGGCGAGAGGATGGACAGGCGGGTCATTACAGAGGAGATGATCGAGAGCCTGGAGGACTTTGGCAAGGCCGTGGCCGAGCGGCAGCCACGAGGAACGTCGAAGATCTTTGGCCAGGAGAAAGGCACCACCCTTCGCGTACTTCGCTCGTTCACAGCAAAGCATATATTCTTCGAAACCTTCGCTAACCGCTGGGACCGCTTTAACCCATGGGGCGTGTTCAACCAATACGTCGTTCGGCCGCTGGCCGAGTCAGCTAATCGGTTCGCGAATAGGGAGAAATACTTCGCGAAGAAGGTCGCGGCGTTGTATGAGGATGGGGTTGACCTGGACGAGGAGGTTCCGAACCCGCTTCTGCTGGATAGGACCGGGGAACTCATTCCAATGACCCGACGGCTTTTCCGAGCGGTGATGGCGAACATCGGAAACGACGAGAACCTTCAACAGTTCGCCGAGGGCTATATGGTTGAGCCAGACGCGCTTATGCTCTGGGTCCATTCCGTCGCGACGAAGGAGGACTGGAAGTTCGCGCAGGGCCTAGGCGATATCTTCGACGAGATCAAGGAAGCGTCGGACCGGATGTACCAGCGCCTGACCGGGACGTCGTCGGAGAACATCGTCGCGCGCTCGATCAAGACCAAGTTTGGGGCGTTCCGAGGATGGTACAATCCGCTGATCCGGGATCACACTCGCTCGCCGCTGACCGCCGATGAGCGAGCGGCCATGTCTGTGGGATACCTGACCCCACAGTTCTTCCGCGCGACCACGCCGAACGGATACACCAAGAAGCGGACCGGCGGTGTCTATGTGGTCTCCCTGGACCTGCGCCTGACCATCTCCCGTATGCGGCAGATGATCTACGACACCGAGATGCGGGAAGCGATTATCAACGCCGGGAAGTTCTTCTCTGACACCAAGCTCCGAGACGCGATCCGGAAGCATTCGGCTTTCGGCGAGGAGGTCGTGGATCAGATGGAGGATTATCTCAAGGACGTCGCGAACCAAAGCAATGTCGATGATGAGTCCGGGGCGTTCTTGGAGACGCTCAGGCAGAACGCGATCTCTGGCGTCATCGGGCTGAACCCAGGAACCGTGCTCAAGCACGCTCCGACGGCGTTTGTTCAGAGCGTGCAGGAGGCCGGGGCGCTTAAGTTCATGAAGGAATACGCCTTTGCTGCCAAGAACCTATTCACTCGGCTTCCTCATGGCGAGTTGAATTGGTCCTTGGCGTTTGAGAAGTCCGAGGAACTCCAGCGTCGGATGCGGCATTGGATGGACACGGTTGGCGGCGGGTACCGCGCGGCACTTGGAGAGAGAAGCCTACGGGCGACGCTCCAATGGATCGGGGCGCAGCCTGTGGCAATGTCGGATCTGTTCTCGGCGGTGCCAATGTGGCTCGCGGTTTATCGCCAGCAGAAGGAGGAGCATGGGATCGAGGGTGACGCGATCTATATGGCGGACCGTGCCGTGCGCCGCGCACATGGATCGACGGCGGTCACGAACCTACCTGCCGTCATGCGTGGTGGGGCCCTGGCCCGGTGGTTTACCTCGGTCTTTGGGTTCATGGTTCACATGACCAACCGCAACGCCGAGCTGCTTTGGCGGATCGCCGATACCTATAAGGAGTTTCGCGGGGGTAACATAAGACAAGGCCTTAGCATGACCGCCCCGATCATGAAGCAGGTAGGCGGCAACGTCGCCAAGTTTGGCATTCGGCACGCTGGGAAAGGGATCGCCGGTGGGATCGTCGCCTACGTCATAATGCCAGCGGTGTTCGAAGCCCTTGCCTCGCCTCTGCCCCACGATGACGACGACAGCTTCGCCAAGATCGCGCTCAAGGACCTTATCAAGTACCTGCTCTCGCTCGGGGTGGGCGTTAGAGAGATCGCTGGGTACATGGCCACTGGCGGAAACCCCTCGGTGGGCCTCATAGGAACCGGGTTCAGGAACTTGGCCGATGTTTGGGGCGACATTACAGATGTGGTTATTAAGGACAAGGACAAGGCCGCGAAACTGGTCAAGGACGCCGCGCTGACCGTTGCTATCTTTGCCGGTCTCAGCTTTGCCCAGCTTGGCAAGACTGGCGAGTTCATGATAAACTACCTCCGTGGCGACGATCGCCCAAGTAAGATCGGGAACCTCTGGATGACCGAGGAGGACTCGCTCTTGCGCGGGTTGAGGTATGGAAGATCTTCAACCAAGAGAAGAAGGAGTAGGTGATATGGCATTGATGGATTCAACTATCAATGAGATCAAAGCCCTGGCCGCGCGCTCGGGCATCTCATCCTACCACTGGCCCGATCGTGGCATCGCGCCGATGGGGTATGTCAAGGGCATGGCTGTGGCTATGGGCACAGCGCATCAGAAGCTCCTGGAGTCGGACCCGGCTGCACAAGCCATGGTGATCGTGGTCAACGCCGGGCATGATGTTTTCGACGAGTACAACCCGGAGTTCGTCGCGGCGGGGATGTCGAATTACAACCATCCTGACCGCGATAGGCTTCGGCATCTCTACGCCTTTCTCATGGGCCTGGGCATGCGCGAGTCAAGCGGCCGGTACTGCGAAGGCCGGGACATGAGCGCGAGCAACACAAGCTCCGACACCGCCGAGGCCGGGCTCTTTCAACAGAGCTGGAACCTACGCTCAACCAACGACGAGATCACCCGGCTCTTTACGCTGTTCAACGGGCTCAACTCCCCGCGTGGGTTCGTCGAAATCTTCCGTGAGGGCGTTGAGTCGAACGACGGCGAGTTCGATTGCTACGGCTCCGGCGACGGCGAGCGGTTCCAGGAAACCTGTAAGCTCTGCCCAGACTTCGCGGTCGAAACCGCTGCCATTGGGCTCCGGACCTTGTGCAACCATTGGGGCCCGGTGATGAGGCACGAGGTCGATCTCAACCCAGCGGTCGACGTGCTGTATCGACAGGTCCAGAGCATCGTGGATACGACTTCTAGGATCGTGTGATGGTTCGCGAGCTAAAGTCTTGGCTCAGTGAAAACCAGACCCTGGTTTATTTCCTGGTTGCCCAGGTCCTAACCCTTGGCGCGGGAGCCTTGACCATGACTGCCTACATGGTCAAGCTCGAAGGCCGAGTGGTGACCCTAGAAATTCGTGGGTCACCACATCTTGCCGAGATCAACAACCGGCTCACGGTGACCGAGCAAGAGACCGTGGCGAACCAAAAGCGGATCGAGCGGATCGTCGACGTGATGACCCGGGAGCTGGGCAAGCGGCCTTAGCCCGAGAAAACCCTTCTCATCCCGGGCCTATATTCCTTTCGGCCGGTCTTTACATTCATCCTAGATATCAACGATCCATCCCGTTCCATGATATCAATCGTAGACAGGACCACTTGGCTGATCACCCGCGCGCGGATGAAGTAAACCAGTTGGTGCTCGTCCATCCAAGTCTCGTGCTCGGTCCAGTGGCCCCAGACAAAGTGCAACACCTCGTCCATGATCTTTGAGTCCGCGCCGATCGAGCCAGCCTTGAAGATCTCTGGCATGGTCATTTCCGCCCCCAGCAACCAGTTCCGCGCGGTCTCGAAATCCTCCTTGGTTATCATCATATCCGAGGACCGCGCAGCACTAGCGATTTGGCAGAGCTTCAATGTATGGCTTGCTCGCCGAGAGCAGTAATGCTCGAGCTTTGGGTGCTGGGGGACGGGCTTGAGCTTGTCGTCGATCCACTGTCGGAACGCCTGAACAGCCTCTTGAGTAATTTTGAACTGACCATGCATCGAATAGACCGAGTGCAGGTCTTGAAGGAGGTTGTTATGGAGAATTTGCTGTCCCGAAATCTCGCCGTAATCCGCGAACATGTCTGCTGTTCGTCGTTCGCCGGAGTATACCATGATAGTTCGGCTCGCGAACCCTTGCTCCCAAGCTCCGTCTGGCATAAACTGAAGAAGGTTTGAAGGAGTTGTTCCTGCAATGAAGTTAATTTGGGGATGTTCAATTTTAATTCGGAGATCTCCGCCTCGTCGGAATTGTGCATAGCTGGCTCCATCATAGATCTTGGTAAGACCTGCCATTAGCTCCAGGTCCCATTTGTGGATAAGCGCGGAGAGCTCGTCCGCGAGAATGGTGAGAGAGTTGAACTCGATGACTGAGGGGTCGTGCCCCGGTCGAACGAACTTGCATACGCTCTCGGCGAGGCAGTCCGTCATCGACGCCATTGTCATCGAAGTTGGCGCAACGTAGACGCCCTCGATGTCTCGGAGGAAGATCTCCCCCGCTGACATGGTTATGGATTTACCGGTGCCCGCGAACCCTACCAAGAACACATACAGGTTCGGAAACAGGATGCCTTTGTTAGAGACAGCCCAAACCTTCCGCTGGAGCGCGGCCGCGACTGTGCTTATCCCAACCCACTGTCGCCAGATCTGTGGTGCGTCCTGGGGCTCGGTATATTCAACGAAACTTTCTATCCAGGAAGTGCACTTTCTTCGGCCGCTTCCGTTGATCCTTGCCTGGAGAATAGGATTTAAGCCCGGCTTCATTTTCATTGGAATAATTACCCCAGTTCCAGCCGGTTTTCACATCAAAAGGCATGATAAGCTCACGTCCATGGCTGAGTTCGAGTCGTTGCTTGAGCTGGGCCTGGACCTTCGGGATGATTTCATCTTCTCGCTCCTCGGGATATTGGATTAAGATCGCGTCATGGATTTGCATCAATAGCTGGCAGTCGTTCGCGCGGTAGACATTGAGCATCCCCCGGTTCAGGATATCCCCGAGCGAACCCTGCGGATCGTACGCGACCGCTTGGCGGAGGGTTTCGTCCTCGTCTCGTCGGCCGAAGAAATGCCTCCTGCGGCCAGTAAGGGAAGTGAGCTGTCCAGTACTTCGGATGGCGTTGGCAACCCAGCCGTGCCATCGCTGGTGCGCTGGGAAAGCCATAAAGTACTTAGGTTGAAATTCCTCGATAATCCGCTGATCGATCTTAGCCTGTTTGCTAATAGCGAACGGTTTTCCGAGGTAGTTAGTTCCGTGTCCAATTTTCTTACACATGTAACGGTAATCATAATGTCTGTAAAATGGTCTCTCTGCAAGAATTCGATCAGCTTTAAGATTGCCTGTCCAGGGCAGCTCCGGCCAGCAAAGCTTTGCAACCGAAGTGTGAAGGTCACCGCTTTCGCACGCATCGAGGTATCTCCCATCTTTGAATAAGTTCCATTCGATCGCCCCGACCACTCGGCTCTCGCCTTGCGCGGCGTCCAGGTAGCCCATCTTCATCCCGGGGTCTGAGATGAAGATTGTCCGGAGGGTTTCTTCGATGTTCTGGAGATTGGTTCCGGTTCCGAACTCGGAGAAACTGCTAGACCAACGCCCGGTTGTTGTTCCAGCGATATTGTAACTTGTTCGCATCCGACCATCATGGTCAATCTCGGTCCGGAGTACTCCAACCTTTTTAGCAAGCTCTCGGAGCTGAATGATATGTGCAATGATAGGCCGTGCGATAAAATAAGCTTCCATCTTTTCGAGTGCCTCTCGATTGACAGTAGGGACACCGTACTTTTTGATGGTGGGGATGCCGAGTCGCTCATAGAACAGCTCCTTGAGTTGTTGGTTACTGCGCCAGTTGAAGCCAAAGAGCCCGAGGCCTTCGGAGGCGATTGAGGACAGGGAGTCCTCAAGGTCGTCAATTCGGTCAATGAACTCAGATATGACCCGAGCCTTTCGGTCTCCGTCAATGAGGACCCCTCGAAGTCGCATATCAAGAGCGGGACCTTGGAGCTCTCGGGAGAAGGTGTAGGTGGAGTTGGTTTGGTTGTCGAGTTGCGGGAGCAGGACATCGAGTACCTCCATGGTGACGCAGCAGTCCAGGCCGTTGTAGACCCAGAGCCGCTCGGTGTCGGTTTCGAAGGACTTGGGGGTTATGTCGGCGGTTTGGATGATCCTCATTTTAAAGCTCTGGGCGATCGTCGACTAACAAGCAGTTAGCCTCTGGCATTTCATCAATCCAGGCAAAGGCCTCATCTCTTGCCTTCTTAGAGGAGAATATGAACATTTGTATGTTTGGCGTTCCTGGGTCGGTTGACCTTGGGTCCATGGTGACTATAAGTTTCCACATATCATTCATCCTTCTTGATCGTGGTTTTCCCTCGCGGCCGCATCAGCTTCCAACTCGCCTCGTTCGTGTAGACCGAGCCAAGGAATGCTAGGGCTTTCGGGGCCTCCGGTTGCAGCGCGTGGTGTAGGAGCATCGTGTCGTGCTCTGGGTTCCTGACCTTTATTCCGTAGGATCGCCAGAGGAACGAGATGTCATAGACGCCGTTTTGAAAGACCTTTGGCGAAGGCGTGTTGAGAAATCGGCGCACATAATCCCAAGCAACGAGCTCATCGTCGAGAGAAGGCCAATAGCTACCTCTAGCTCTTCGCGAGTCAGTGAATGGGATGACCAAGGAAATGGATTTGTCGGGAGCGAACCCGATGCAAGTAATCTGTCGACCAGCGGTTTCAATGTCGACAGAAAGTCGTTCACATCCATGGATGTAGTCATTGTAGAAGGTCTCCAAATCTTCGAGGGTTGGTTCGATCCAGACCTGACGGTCTGGGCGGACGACTTCTGGGAACTCGGCCTCGCGCCTGGCCTTAGCGAAGTCGAGGACGGTTACGGCGCGGAGTTCCCACTGTCGGAGTATTGCAGCGGGATGGTAAGCAGGTAGGACCTTAAATCCGGTAACACAATGTGTAGAAGCACACACCGTCCCCCGACGGTTAGATATCCCCGTAGTACCGCATACTGCCCAGAGGGCAGTATTCCCGAGAGCCAGGATGAGGTTAGGATTGACGTCGAGGAGCTCGTCTCTGAGACGGTCCAGTTCGGGTTCATATTCGCCTCGCAGGTACTTGCCTTTGATGATCGCGGGGTAGCCTGGGATGCCCGCGATCTTCGGCCCACAGAGGGGATCGAGCTTGTTCCCTGGCGGCCGCAGGTTCAAGACATTGGTGAGGTAGCAGCTGCTACGCGCGATCCCGGCTTGCTGGAGCATCCGCGTGAGTTCGTATCCACTCGCGCCGACGAAGGGGGCTCGGGCGTGTTCCTCGGCCTCGCCCCAGGCTTCGCCGATGATTAGGATGTTGGTCATTAGTCATCCCATGCTGGTAGGCCTTGGAGGAACCGGAGCGTGGCATCGCGGGCGTCCTTCACGGTTACGCCGAAATATTTGTCGAAGCACAGAGACCGAAATGCCCCGATATGCATGGCTAACATGTAGAGCGACGGCGCTTTGGGCCCACAGTGGCCGAGCACACAACCGGCGGTCCCACAGTCTGTGATCCGGACTATAGCGGACATGTCGAAGTAGTCTGGGGTTTTGTGGGTCTCGCATAACAAGCGTGCCGTTTTTGCACCGCTCGGCACGTCGATTATCTTTCCTTCATCGACTTGTCGAATGAAGTTCAGGATCGCGTCGAACTCGTCTTGTCGCAGCTTGAGCTCGCCGGGGGTCTTGAGGTCGTGGTATCTGATCGGTAGGGTTCCGTGCATGTTGGTTCTCCGTTGGTTGTGCCCCAAGGCCGAGTGGTTAGTCCAGCCTCGGGGCTCTGCGTCAGACTGTCTCGGGGACAGTTACTCGTGGTACTCCAAACGAGGGGTTCCGCCCCTCACGGATCAGGGCGAGTGCCCCAATTACGCCGGGACCGCAGCCGTCGACGCGAGTTCTGCGTAAACGGCAGTCCCAGTTTTCGTCGGGGAGTGCTTGAGGTTGGCCAGGACGTGGCAACCACTGGCGGCAGCAATTCGCTGGCCGATGGTCGTGTCATCGTCTCCCTCCTCGACTCCGCAATGGTCAAGGAACTCCCGCAGCCGCCAGCGTGCGGCCTCGGTGAGGTAGTAGGTAGCCCGAATGGTCTTTTCGGTAAGGGGCTTTCCATTCAGGGCGACCTTGAGGTCCTCGGCGTTGACGTCCTCGTGGGTAGCGAGGATACCGAGGGTGAACTCGGCGTACTCGGTTTTCTGCTGGGACGACACGTCGAACTTGGGCTGTCCCAGCACGACGCAGTAGTACGTTCCTGGAGGCAGGGGCTTTGGGCGTTCGATGTCTTTGTTGGGTATATTGAGGATTGCTTCGAAGTTTGCCATTGGCGTTGTTCCTTAGCGTTTGGGTTTGATTGTGAGAAGCGTTGGCTTGGCGAGCGCTGGTGCCGGGAGGGCCTCCTGTGGTTGGCCTCGGAGGGTTTCGAAGAACGTCGCGAGGCCGGTTTCGATTGGGAGAGATTTCGCCATGTCGAAGGACTTGGGGTTCTTGAGGTCGATCATGGTGGTGGACGCGGTTTGGATCGTTCGCTTGCCGCCGGGCTGGGTCACGCACGCGGCGTAGGAGTTGAAGTATCGAGGGATGGTCGGGGATAGGGCTTGGCCGATGGATACTGGGTACCCTCGCTTGGTCCCGTCTGGCAGGTCGAAGTAACGGACGTGGGCCGTGACGATTACGTTGGTGTTGAACTCGTACCCGGTCAGAAGCTGGAGCACCTGCTCGACCACGCCCTGGGCTGTGCCGTAGATCTGGCGACGGTCCTTGGCAGTGGGGTTCATGCTCTCGGCCCAGGCGAACGCGGCGTCACAGAAGAAGGTCAGGGAGTCAAGGACCAAGACCCGGGTTGGACCCCACTTCGAGGGCGGCCCAAACTCCTCCCACTTGTCGAGAAGCTTCATCCCGGCGGCGAATGCCTTGGGCATCCCGTCGATGACTGGGCCGTTCGGCGTGGTCTTGAACTTGTCTCGGAGGGTCATGACCTGGACCGAGCCGAGGCGTTCAGGGCAGGTACGGCCGATTGCCGCTGCGAGGGACTCCCACCCGTTGTCGTAGTCGAGTAGGAAAAGATCGTATCCGGCCTTGACCAGCGACGCGAGCGAACCGGTCTTGCCAGTGCCCGAGTCGCCGATAAGGAGGAGCTTGGCGACGGTGGATTGCACGAGGGTGTCGAGGGAAGGCATGAGTTAGTTCCTTACTTTCAGAGGGTTCCATGGGTCCTCTTGTGTGAAATGGGACTCAAGGAACATCTGTCGAACCGATGGGTCCTTCGCACAGATCTTGCTCTGTCCTTTGTTGAAGTCACAGTTGAAACAGGCCACGTCGTTCTGCGGCCAGTAGTTGTGGATGGCGTAGCTCTCGGCGTGCTGGAGCCAGATGCACAGGTCGTTGAGCCATTCTTGGATCTGGGCCTCGGACCTGTAGGTGAGCCCGCGTTCGAAGCGGGTGAAGCCAACAGCGATCTGCGCGGCGTCGATGATGACGCCCTTGATCTCGGAGTCGAAGATGACCTTGCCAGCGATGGTGTAGAGAGACATCTGGTTGTTGGGATGGTACTGGTCGAAGTAGTAGTCGGAGATCGTGGTCTTGGTGGTTTTGTGGTCCATGGTGAACCGGCTCCCGACGAAGTCCACAACCTTGTCGAGATGCCCGCAGATGATGTAGCGGATTTTGTTATCGACCAGCGGCCCGAAGTCGAGTTCCATTCGAAAGCTTCGCTCGACCAGTGGGGTTCCATCCTCGGCGATGACGACCTTGCAGGGATCGTCTTTGTACTGTTCGAGGTACCAGATCACGGATCGGATCAGGTTGTAGAAGTTCTTGTTGCCTATCTTGGAGTCGTATGGGCCGTGCTCCCAGCGGTGCGCGCGGACCCCTTCGCTCTCGGGGACCCAGGTCTTTTCCAAGACTTGGTTCACCACAGAGTCCAGGGCTTGCTCATGGTTGAAGTCCTCGGCCCGCAGCAGGTCGTAGTATTCAAGGGCCTCGGTGTAGAGGATACCGAAGGTTAGATGCACGCTCGTGTCCTTCGGCCGCCAGCCTTCGATGATCTGGAGCTGGTAGAACCGTGGGCATTTCTTCAACGCTCCGAGGCAGGTGGAGTCCCAGGCGAATTGGATCGAGGTTCCGTGGATGAACGGCGACGGCCCTTCGCGTGGGGTTGGGATGACGTTGGGAGGGAGAGATGCTTCCAATGAATGCTCCTGGCTTTGCTGGCGTTGCGACGGGCTGCGCGGTAGGTTGAGGCTGGGCGCGGGGTTTTGGTCATTTTATACCATGCCTTGCTGTGTATGTTGAATGAGCAACACTGTCTAAGGTCTTGATGGCTGACTTGAGCAAGCGTTTCAGTTCTCTTTTGTTTGGGGCGACGCGGCCAATGAGACCGCCGACCCAAGCGAGAATTTCGTTCGGCGTCATGCGGTCGAACCCAGGTTGGTCTGTGGGTTTCATGTCTGGCTCCTAGAACTTGAGCTTGATCGCGGCAGGTTTTGCCGTGGCTGGGAGTGGCTCGCCCTCGATGGTGAGTTCGACGACGTCGGCCTTCGGCCCAACTGGCTTCTTGATCTTCTCTCCGGTCAGCACTCGCGCGCGGTGTGCTCGGAACTCCGCGATCACCCGCTTTCGGCTTTCCTCGTCATACGGCGGCTGGCGGTTGAATAGTTCTTCCAGGTCATTCATCGTAATCTTCCTCTTTCAGTTCGAGTTCAGTGATATGGGTTCGGATCAAGCCTCGGATCACGGTTGCGACCTTACCCTCAGGGTAGGCTTGGTGCAGGAACTCGTAGTCCTTCTTGAAGATGTCAAGCGTGATCTTTCGGAGTGGCTCGTCGGCTGGGCGGCGGGTCATTTTGGCTTCTTCATGATCCAAACCTGAGCCTCATCGGTTGGCGAGAGGATGAGGCTCAGGTTATCGAGGGCAGGGTTCTTGGTTTCCACTCGAGCCCGGTAGAGGGCTTGTCTAAGCCCGTTGCGGTCGTTCGTCTCGACCACGATCCCGAAGTCAGAGGCTAGGGCCTGGAACCAAAGCTCGGCGTAGTTCATGGTTACTCCATAAGATTGGCTGTGCCACGCGCGGCCGCAGAGATGACCCGGAGCCGGGCCGTGGCTTGGTCGAAGATCTGGTCCCGGATGGCAGAGACAAGGACTTTGTCGGCCTCGGCGGTGAGCTGGGCCTTGGTGAAGTTGCCGATGTTCCCGCCGCTGGCTTTGATCCTGGTCTTGACGATCGCGAGCGCGATGGCCTTGGCCTCGACTTCGACCGCCGACACCCCGTTCAAGGAGTAGCTGTAGACGTAGTGGTGGAACGCATCGCGGAGTTGGTCGAGGGTGGCTTGGTCCGTCATCGACTCCATGATCCGGCAGAAGTTGGTTTGGATATTCCGCCGGTAGTGGCCATTGAGGATGTTGGCTTCGGCCTGGGTCATCCGCTGGCCCTCGGAGTAAGGGCGGCGGTAGGAGAAGATATTGCCATTGATCTTGATTTCTTCGTCGTAGCTGTTCATCGTGTGGTTCCTTCTCGTTCTTCCTGCCAGTCTTTCTGGCACTCGTCTTGGAGAGTGGGATTGGAATGGCCTTCATAGCCGCGCCAAAACTCCCTGTACTCGGCCCATAGGGCCGTTCGCTCCTCGGGAGTCATCAGGAGCCGGTCTTGGGTTGTGGTGGAGTAGATCTTTGGCCACGGCATTCCGTTGCGTTCATTGGTCATTGGTTAAGTCCTTTACTATCCTCAGCCCAGCCTTGGCCAGGGCATACCGCAGGTATCGAGCGGAGGCGATGCCGTCGCAGTTGCAGAGGGCGTCTTGGATGGCGTCCACGATGGCCTCGTCCTCGTCGAAGTTTGCATGTAGTTCATCTTCTGGTCGTTTCATAAATCCCTCATTCGGCCGACGAACCTGTTTGCGTTTGCTACCTCGATCACGCAGCACCATTTGTCGTCCTCGGTTAGCGCCGGGTAGAATGTGAGTATGTCGTAGACCGAGACACCGTGCTGGGGATGGCCTAGCTCGTAGATCTCCCGGTTCTTTCGGCGGTCGGTCTTGCGAAACGAGTAGCAGCATTGGCGAGTGTATATAGCCTCACCCTCAGATGAGCAGTCGATAAGCACCCCTCGCCCATTCTCCAGCGCGCGGTCCATAGCGGCCTTGACATCGGCGTGGGCTATGATGGAGTTAGAGATTGACACTTTCGTTCTCCTCGATGTTAGCTGCGTCGATGGTAAAGAGCTTTTCTCGGGCGCGGGTTGTGATTACATAGAGCAGGTTCTTTTCCTGCTCTTGCTCCTCCGGCGACTGCGCCCATTTGGAGGGGATACGCCACGGATCAAGGTGGAACACCACGTCCCATTCAAGACCTTTTGCCTTGTGACCGCTGAGAAGCTGGATCGGCCCCTGTCCAGAAAATAGATGCTCGCAATATGCGATAGCATCTCCAAGAGAAGATCCGAACCCGGCAAAGACTTTAAGACATTCAACTTTATCAGCAAGTGTGTCTTTGTTGCGGGCTTTCGGGAGGCGCTCTTCGTGCCAGTCGTCGATCGCGGCATAGGTTTCTTCCTGGGTCAGGTTCTCGGGGCCGAGCTTGGATAGGATTTTGATTAGTTGAGGTCCCAGATCAGTACCGACCAGATGAACCCCGCGACCAGCGCTAAGTAGAACAAGCGCCAAGTGGAACAGCGGCGCGTTATTACGACATATGATAGCAGAGCCGTCTGGGATATCGCTAGCAGCCAAGCTAGGGAGAGCTGATACCTGTCCACCGGGCTTGCTCCATTTCATGTGGGGGACGCGGAACTGCGCCGAACGTACGATCGCCTCTGGACACCTAAACGATACTGAGAGCGGGAATTTGACACAAGAGTATGTTTCGCGGATGCG
>Ga0307498_10000009_pt1 | contig 20582 bp, 17 predicted proteins | sample 12_S_MG_FD_201369 | JGI IMG/M metagenome (GOLD analysis project Ga0307498, IMG submission 201369) | Soil microbial communities from Populus trichocarpa stands in riparian zone in the Pacific Northwest, United States - 12_S | ecosystem: Environmental > Terrestrial > Soil > Riparian zone > Trees...
CCGATCCCGCCCGTGGCTTGAATTCACAGACGTGCGTTATCCGCGCAATCATCCAACCGTGCGACACCTGCGCCGTAAGGCCCTGACACAGTTTCGAGAATCAGCGACTCCACGCGTGCAAAGGACGGATTTTTCCCCGGCCTTTCCCCGCCTCCGTCCGCGTGGGGTCGCAGAGGGCGTCAGCACGGAAGTCCCATTTTTGCGTCACTTTTCTGTCATGGCCGGAGGCATAAAAACCTACCCCCCGGCCAAAAGAAAAATGCTTTTCGGCGACCCAGTATGGGCCAATACTAGTTGTGTTCTTGCTAGTCCGCCGTTCTTCGTTGTCCCCACAGTTCACCGTTGGACACAAGATTTAGTGTTTGATTCAGATTTACCGACTATGTGTAGTTGACGCGTACGGCGAGTCCTCTTAGCTTTGGATTGTTCGGTGGCGTTGAGTTTCAGGTTCCCTCCGGACCCTCAGAACGGCTTTTCAGTCGATGAGCTCAACCCGCGCCAGAACAATGGCGTTTGGGAAAGGGACTTTCTGTGCCCGGGGCAACAGCCCCGGAACGAACCGGTGCCGGATCAGAGCACGGGCCTGAATGAGATGGTGGGTCGAACGAGTACGAGCAACGACGGCGGATCGGGACAGGTCCGCCAGAAGCAAAAGGGCGGTTTTCAACCGTCCTGCAATTTGGGGCTAGAGACACATGCGAATTGAGCGTCGCTATACCAAGGATGGACAGTCGGCCTACGCAGGCATCGAGTTCCGGCTTACCACCAGCGAGATCCGCAACCCGGACGGCTCGGTGGTTTTCAAGCTCGACAATGTCGAGGTGCCGGAGTTCTGGTCGCAGGTCGCGTCCGACGTTCTGGCGCAGAAATATTTCCGCAAGGCCGGCGTCCCTGCCCGTCTGACGAAGGTCGAAGAGAATTCCGTCCCCTCGTTCTTGTGGCGCTCGATCGCGGACGCGGACGCACTCGCGACGCTTCCCGAGAAGGATCGTTACGTCGGCGAGCAGTCCTCGAAGCAGGTCTTCGATCGTCTGGCCGGCACCTGGACCTATTGGGGCTGGAAAGGCGGCCACTTCGATTCCGAACAGGATGCGCAAGCCTTCTTCGACGAGCTGCGCTACATGCTGGCGACGCAAATGTGCGCGCCGAATTCCCCGCAGTGGTTCAACACCGGACTGCACTGGGCCTACGGCATCGACGGACCGAGCCAGGGGCACTATTACGTCGACCCCTTCACCGGCAAGCTGACCAAGTCGAAAACAGCATACGAGCATCCGCAGCCGCATGCCTGCTTCATCCAGTCGATCAGCGACGATCTCGTCAACGAAGGCGGCATCATGGACCTGTGGGTGCGCGAAGCGCGCCTGTTCAAATACGGCTCCGGCACCGGCACCAATTTCTCGGCGCTGCGTGGCGAAGGCGAAAAGCTTTCCGGCGGCGGCCGCTCATCGGGGCTGATGTCGTTTCTCAAGATCGGGGACCGCGCGGCGGGCGCGATCAAGTCGGGCGGCACCACGCGCCGCGCCGCCAAGATGGTGATCGTGGACGTCGATCATCCCGATATCGAGACCTATATCGACTGGAAGGTGATGGAAGAGCAGAAGGTGGCGGCGCTCGTCACCGGCTCCAAGATCAACCAGAAGCACCTCAAGGCGATTCTGAAGGCCTGCGTGAACTGCGAGGGCTCGGGTGACGACTGCTTCTCGCCCGAGAAAAACCCGGCGCTCAAGCGCGAGATCAAGCTCGCGCGCAGGTCGATGGTTCCCGACAACTACATCAAGCGCGTGATCCAGTTCGCCAAGCAAGGCTACAAGGAAATCCATTTCCCGATCTACGACACCGATTGGGACAGCGAGGCCTACCTCACCGTCGCAGGCCAGAACTCGAACAATTCGGTGCGCGTCACCGACGGCTTCCTCAAGGCGGTCGAAGCGGACGGCAAATGGGACCTCACTTATCGTAAGAACGGCAAGGTCGCAAAGACGCTCGACGCCCGCGCTTTGTGGGAGAAGATCGGCCACGCCGCTTGGGCCTCGGCCGATCCCGGTCTGCAATACCACACGACCGTCAATGATTGGCACACCTGCCCCGCCTCGGGCCAAATCCGCGCCAGCAATCCGTGCTCGGAATACATGTTCCTCGACGACACCGCCTGCAATCTGGCGTCGTTGAACCTGCTCACCTTCCGCGACAAGAAGACCGGCAACTTCCAGGTCGAGAGCTATGAGCACGCGGTGCGGCTGTGGACCGTGGTGCTGGAAGTCTCGGTGCTGATGGCTCAATTCCCCTCCAAGCAGATTGCCGAGCGGTCCTACGAATTCCGCACGCTCGGCCTCGGTTACGCGAACATCGGCGGCCTGCTGATGACCGGCGGCATCCCGTATGACTCGGATTCCGGACGTGCGATCGGCGGCGCGCTGACCGCCATCATGACCGGCGTCAGCTATGCGACATCGGCCGAAATGGCCGAGAAGCTCGGTCCATTCCCGGGATACAAGAAAAACCGCGAGCATATGGTGCGCGTGATCCGCAACCATCGCCGCGCGGCTTACGGCGAACGCACCGGCTACGAGAAAGTCGCAACGCCGCCCGTGCCGCTCGACCACGCCGCTTGCCCCGATCCGGCGTTGATCGCGCATGCGAAGACCGCGTGGGACCGCGCGTTGTCGCTCGGCGAAAAACACGGCTACAGGAATGCACAGTCAACCGTGATCGCCCCCACCGGCACCATCGGCCTTGTGATGGATTGCGACACGACTGGCATCGAGCCCGACTTCGCGCTTGTGAAGTTCAAAAAGCTCGCCGGCGGCGGCTACTTCAAGATCATCAACCGCGCCGTGCCCGAGGCCCTGCGTACGTTGGGTTACGGCGAAGCCGATATCGCCGAGATCGAGGCCTATGCCGTCGGTCACGGCACGCTGGCGCAGGCGCCGGCCATCAACCACACCACGCTGAAGGCCAAGGGCTTCACCGACGAGGCGATCGCCAAGGTCGAAAAGGCCCTACCGACGGCTTTCGATATCAAATTCGTCTTCAACAAGTGGACGTTGGGCGAAGACTTCTGCCGCGACAAACTTGGCATTTCGGCCGAAGACCTCGCCTCGCCGACCTTCGATCTGCTCGCGGCCCTGGGCTTCGGCAAGCGCGAAATCGAGGCCGCGAATATCCACGTCTGCGGCGCCATGACGGTGGAAGGCGCGCCGCACCTGAAGGCCGAGCATTATCCGGTGTTTGACTGCGCGAACCCCTGCGGCCGTACCGGCAAACGTTACCTCTCGGTTGACAGCCACATCCGTATGATGGCGGCGGCGCAGCCGTTCATCTCCGGCGCCATCTCTAAGACCATCAACATGCCGAACGATGCGACCGTCGAGGATTGCAAGGAGGCCTATCTGCTCTCCTGGAAGCTGGCGTTGAAAGCCAACGCGCTCTATCGCGACGGCTCGAAGCTCAGCCAGCCGCTCAACGCGCAGCTTATCGCTGACGAGGATGACGAGGACGATGTCGTCGAGTCCTTCCTTGAGCGTCCGGCCGCGGCGCGCGCCGCCGGGCTCGCCGAGAAAATAGTCGAGAAGATCGTCGAGCGGGTCACCGTGCTGCGCGAGCGCGAGCGGATGCCTGATCGCCGGAAAGGCTACACGCAAAAAGCCGTAGTCGGTGGCCACAAGGTCTATCTGCGCACCGGTGAATATGACGATGGACGGCTGGGCGAGATCTTCATCGACATGCACAAGGAAGGCGCGGCCCTTCGCTCAATCATCAACAATTTCGCCATCGCGGTATCGCTCGGCCTGCAATACGGCGTGCCGCTGGAGGAATATGTCGACGCCTTCACCTTCACCCGCTTCGAACCGCAGGGTCCGGTGCAAGGCAACGATTCTATCAAATATGCGACTTCGATCCTCGACTACGTATTCCGCGAGCTGGCGGTCTCCTACCTCGAGCGCTTCGACCTCGCGCATGTCGATCCGAGCGAAGCCGGCGGTTTCGATGCGCTCGGCAAGGGCGTGGAGGAAGGCAAGCCTGCGCCCGCGACCAACTACGTGTCGAAGGGCCTGACCCGTTCGCGCACCGATCGTTTGTCGGTCGTAAGGGGAACGACAGCTTCCCCCGGCGGCAACATCACTGCGCTTGCCTCCGTTGGAGGCCCGCGCGCCGAGGTTGCCGGCACCACGGCTCTCAAGGCCGAGCCGGAAGCGAAGCTTTCACCGGCCGAACAGCTCGAGCACCGCGTCGATATGCAAGATGTCCGAGCGCATGCAAAGGCGTCGGCTTCCGAGAAGCGCGCCGAAGCCCGCGCCAAGGGCTACGAAGGCGAAGCCTGTGGCGAGTGCGGTAACTTCACACTGGTGCGCAACGGCACCTGCATGAAGTGCGATACGTGCGGGTCCACGACGGGGTGTTCGTGAGCAAAAGCACCAAAGACATGGAACGCGCGCAAGCCGCGTTCCACAAAAAGGAAATCCAGGCACGCGAAGGCGCGACCGCCATGGCCGAGTACAAGGCCGCCGGTAACGCCGAGCGCGCCAAGACCGAGCGTCTGCGGGCATTACGGCTCGCCAAGGAAACAGCCGAGCGCGAAGCCGCGGCGAAGGCTCCATCGCCGGCCGCGAAGCCAAAGGGTGCAGCAAAAAAGAAACGGTGAAAGCGCCGCCCCCATCCACTGATCAAGCGTCTTGCGTTCTTTGCGCGAAATTTGTTTCGCCCCACAAGTACCCAACGGTTCTTCGTGGGTGTTTTACGCCACGGCATAAGCCTCGGCGTAGCTTTTTGCCTGGGGCTATCTCTGCGGTGAGATTCTCGGCTAGGTGCCCTTATTGCCTTTCAGACGAAACTGCACGTACCCATATTTGAAGCTGCGGGTCGCGTCGCCGAGAGCTTCGATCTTGAACTCTCCCGCGGTCTGAAAAGCCTTCACGCTTCGTCCGTGAATGATCATCGTCTGCGGACCGTCCGGCGAGCGCCAGTAGATCTTGGCTTCGGCATTTGAGTCTAGAATCGTGAACATCACCGTGTGCCACTCGCCGTCGTCGACGATCGTCTTCGGCGGCGATCCGCCACGTTGTGTCCCCGTTCCAAGGGTCTCGAACGACTCGATCTGACCGAAATCGATGACCTGAGCGGTCGCTGTTTGCGCGTCAGAAAACAGGCCCGCGCACAAAAGCACCGACACCGCCGTAACGTGCATGAACGACCGAAGCTTCATGGCCCGTCGATCTCACCTGAGCCCGCTGCCCGGATAATTCTAAACCTGAGATATTCGTTCCGATAGTGCGCTTGCCGCCGGCCCTTCCCTTGCCGCAATGCACAACTAAGCCGACGAGATGACCACGCAATTGGTATGGAAGTATGACCGCGGCGAGACCGTCGCCGACGCAGTCATCCATATTCTCGGCGTTACGATGGCCATCGTAGCGGCGGCGTTGCTTGTCGTTGTCGCCGCGCACGACGACGATACGACAGAGGTCGCCGCCGTCGCCGTCTACACCGCCGGTTTCCTCGCAATGTTTAGCTTTTCCGCGGCATACAATCTGTGGCCGATCTCGCCGATCAAGTGGTGGCTGCGGCGCTTTGATCACTCGGCGATCTACCTGTTGATCGCAGCGACCTACACCGCCTTCATGCTGCCGATGCGCGGCGTTGCCCCCACCGCCTTGCTCACGTTCATTTGGATTGCGGCGCTCACTGGCATCGCGATCAAGCTCTTATGGCCGGGCCGTTTCGATCGCACCGCCGTCGGCGTTTATCTCGCGATGGGCTGGAGTTGCCTTTTCGCAATGCGGCCGATCATTGCGGCGCTCGCGCCGGTCACGCTCGGACTTCTCGCTGCCGGTGGCGTGCTTTATTCGATGGGCGTCATTTTTCATGCGTGGACCAGCCTGCGCTTTCAGAATGCGATCTGGCACGGTTTTGTCCTTGCCGCCGCTTCGTGTCATTACGCGGCCGTGCTGACATCGCTTACCGACTGAATGCACTGCGGCGACCGGAACCAAACCCTCGACTGCAAGTTCTTAGCTAGCGCATATCCGCAGCTACCTGGGTTGGAGAACATGCGGTCGTTCGTCATGCCGGCAATTTGCGCCGCCGGTCTGGCACTGGTGTAAACGTCTGGTGCTGTCGCGGCTCCAATAGCCCCGATCGGCAACGCGGCAAAAGCGATCGATGCCCGTACGACGGCTCATTACTACTACCATCACCACCATCGTCACTGCTGGTGGCGCTACGGCCATCGTCACTGCCGTTGGTGATAACGGCGCTACACAGCACTTTCAGTTCTTAGTCAAAGACGAGCTCGCGCGGGCCAACGCTGCAAGGCCCGCGCGCGTGTCGAGCGTGGGCTTCCATCCGGCTTGCAGAAGCTTCGTCGGATCGACCTCCATCTTCGCGCCAAGACGTTGCCACTCTTCCCCGCGCCCGAAGGCGGCAGCGCCGAGCGCGATCAACGGCGGCGGAACCGGTAACAACCCTGCCCTCCGCCCTTCGCCCGCGCGCAAAGCGGCGACGATCTCCGCCAACGTCAGCGGCGATGGATCGGCCACGACATAGGTCCCGCCTTTGGCGGCGGGCGTCGCCAAGACAAGATGAATGGCATCGATGAGATTTCGTCGCGCCAGCAGCGACCGGCGATTGCGGCAGAGGCCAAGCGGCAGAGGCCAGGGCTTTCGCACAAGCTCTATCAGGCGCGCCAAGTTGCCTTTGACGCCCTCGCCATAGATCAGCACGGGTCTCAGGATGGTGAACGGCACGCCGGCCGCGCGCACGGCTTCCTCAGCGGCAAGCTTGGAGCGTCCATAGGCGTCTATCGGGCGCGCCGGATCGTTTTCCCGCAGAACGCCGGCGGAAGCCGGGCCGCTTTGCGCGCGTATCGACGACATGAAAACGAGATGCCGGATACCGCTCGCCCTCGCGGCATTGGCCAGTTCGGCGGTCGCCAGGCGATTGACGCGGTCGTAGGCCTGCTCGGCAATCTCCGGTTCGGCGTGCGCAATGCCGGCAAGATGAACCACCGTCTCGACGTCCCTCAAGAGCGCGCGCCATTCGACCGGGCGTGTCAGGTCCGACACGGCAATCACCTCGACCGATCGGGGGAAAACATCGGCCGGCTGGCGCATCGCTGCCCGCACCGAATGTCCCACGTTGGCGAGTTCGGTTACGAGAGCGCGTCCGACGAAGCCCGATGCGCCAGTTACGAGGATGCGCGTCACGATTTCCCTCGAGCAAAACGATCCAGGTATATTCGACGCGGCGCCTGTGGCATTGCAAGCCTGGCATCCGCGGAAAAAGGAGCAGTGTTCTACCGCTGTCGTTGCTACGCAGCTGCTATAAAGCCGTCAGGAACCGCTTTGTGAAGCTTGCCGATGGCCAAAAGCACCCGACCCAAAGGGAAACGACAACAGGCCCTCGCTGACCATGGCCTCGGGTCGTCGGTCTATAACAAGAAACGCAAAGTTCGCTTTGGAACGCTCGTGAAGGATGGCTGGTTCAGTGCCACACCCGACGATACCGGCATCAGCCGCGCCATTCGCACGAACAATCCCGGCGCGCTCAATATGTCTGCCGCCTGGCAGCGTATGCGGCCTGGGTTCGTCGGCCAGACACCGGCAGATGCTGCTGGAAATGTCACTACGATCTATCAGACGCCCGAGCAAGGCATCGCGGCTTGGTACTTCCTATTGTCCAACCGCTATGGTTTTGGCAAAGCCGGACAGTTCGATCTCGCGTCAGTCGCGCGCAGGTATGCCGGCCAGAACGCAACAGCAGCCGAGGTCAAGGCATACACGGACGGATGGTCGAAATGGTCCAACGGTGCTCTGAAACCTGACACGGTTGTCCACTTCGCCATTGACGAAGAACTGTTGGACTTCGCCAAAGCCACATTCGCACATGAAGCGGGTGCGGTGAGCCCGTTGCACGACGATCAGATCCTCTATGGATTTGCTTTGGAAAGGCAGACCACCTGAGGGCAGCGTGTCGGATCGGGATCACTGCGCGGCCATACCGGGTATGCTAGTTTGAAGGTACGCGGCCACGGTGGTGGCGGCATGTGGGGTATCATGCGCGGCACCGCGTCGAATGTGTTCCACTTCGTGATGATCAAGCCGTCTCACTATGACGACGACGGCTACCCGATCCAGTGGATCCGCTCTGCCATCCCTTCCAATACACTCGCCTGTCTCAACGCTCTCGCCGAGGATGCGCGGCGGCGCGACGTCCTGGGGCCGGGCGTCGAGTTCCGCCTGCACGCCTACGACGAGACCAACCGCCGCGTAAGGCCTGACCGCATCATCCGCACGATCCGCAAGAGCGGCGGCCGGGCACTGATCGCTTTGGTCGGGGTGCAATCAAACCAGTTTCCGCGCGCGGTCGATCTCGCCCGCCCGTTCCTCGCCGCCGGGCTGCCGGTCTGCGCCGGCGGTTTCCACGTGTCCGGCTGTATTGCCATGCTGCCGGAGCTGCCTGACGATCTGAAAGCGGCGCAGGCAATGGGCATCTCGTTCTTTGCCGGCGAATGCGAAGACGGCCGGCTCGACGAGGTGCTGCAGGATGTCTGGAACGGCACGCTCAGGCCGATCTACAACCACATGGATAAATTGCCGGCGCTCACCGGCGAGCCCACGCCATTTCTTCCGCGCATACACGTCAGGCGCACGACGGGCGCGGCCTCCAGCATGGATCTCGGCCGCGGTTGCCCCTACCAGTGCTCATTCTGCACCATCATCAACGTGCAAGGCCGCAAGAGTCGCTGCCGCGCCCCGGAGGACGTCGAAAGAATCATTCGCGAAAATCACGAGCAGAACATCAACTGCTTCATCATCACTGACGATAATTTTGCGCGCAATACTGATTGGGAAGTGTTGTTCGATCGTCTCATTCACCTGCGCAAGACGGAATTCCCCGACCTCGTCTTCACCATCCAGGTCGACACGCTCAGCCACAAAATTCCGAATTTCATCGAGAAAGCGGCGCAGGCCGGCGTTCGCCACGTCTTCATCGGGCTTGAAAATATCAACCCCGACAATCTGATCGCCGCCAAGAAACGGCAGAACAAGATCACCGAGTATCGCGAAATGATTCAGAAATGGCGCGAGGCCGGCGCCATCACCTATGCCGGTTATATTCTCGGCTTTCCTGCCGACACCAAGGAGTCGATCTTTCGCGACATCGAGATCATCAAGCGCGAATTGCCGCTCGATATCCTTGAGTTCTTCTTCCTCACGCCCCTGCCGGGTTCGGAAGACCACAAGGTGCTTTTGCAGAAAGGCATTTGGATGGACCCGGACATGAACAAATACGACCTCAATCACCGGGTCTCGCATCATTCGAAAATGAGCGACGAGGAATGGGAAGATGTATACCGCACGGCATGGGCGACCTACTACACGCCCGAGCACGCGCGGACGATCTTTCGCCGGGCCGCCGCCTGTAAAGCGAGCCGACCGGAAATGACGCTATGGACCGTTGCGTTCTTCTTTCGAACGACCGAGGTCGAAGGGGTGCAACCGCTGGAAGGAGGCGCCTTCCGGCTGAAATTCCGCCGCGATCGTCGATCGAGCATGAAGCTGGAAAATCCCCTGGTCTTCTATCCGCGCTACGTCTGGGAATCGGTCAGCAAAGTCTGGAGCTATGTGCGGATGTATCGCCGGCTCAAGGCGATATTAGACGAAGCGCTGACCGCTCCGGACCGCTGGACCTACAAGGACGTCGCGATCACGCCGCCTGAACAGGACGAGTTCGAGCGGCTCTCGCTCTATCACGAGACCACGGGTGGCGAGGCCGCGCTAGCGCGCAAGTGGCGCGACGATGTGATCCGCGCGGGCGGGCACGTGTATGACGTGTCACCGCGCGCAAGCGAGGTGACGGTCGCGACGCCGCGGAATAGCGGACCAATACATTAATCCTGATGTGAGAAGTCAGTTTCGGACGACCGCAGTCGATTTGCCCGCAGATTTGCCATCTGTTTTGGGCGCCGGCTTGCCTTCGCTTTTGCCGTCGGTCTTTGCATCGGGTTTCACGTCGGTCTTGGTATCGCTCTTGGGGTCCGATTTGGGGTCCGATTTGGCGTCTGTCTTGCTGTCCTGGCCGTGCTTCGTCGCATGGCCTTCCGTCTGCGGCTTTTTCCCGCGCGCGGCCCGTTGCGCTAATTTCACCTGGCGCGCCTCCAGCACACGCGGGCTCGGTGGCGGCATCGGAATTGCGTCGGGTCCATTCCAGGCGAGAAGTCCGGCGAGCTCCTGACACGGTGCCTGCTGCGGCAGTTTCACCGCCGGACTGCCCGCTTGTGCTCCGGTCCATGTCGCAGCGGGCCAACTGGTGATGTTTCGCACGTAGTCCTGGGTCTCCTGCGGTAGCGGACCCTTGTTGGCAAGCCAGTCCTGGATGCGCTTCGGGCCGGCATTGTAAGCGGCGGCAGCAAGACCGAGATTGCCAAACTTTCGCGACAGGTCCCGCAACAGACGCGCGGAGGCCGGGATCGCCTGCGCGGGATCAAACGGGTTGTCGAGACCTCTTTCGTTGGCAGTCTCCGGCATGAATTGTGCGATGCCCAACGCACCCGCCGAGCTGATCACATAAGGTCGGAAACTGCTTTCCTGATACAGCAGGCGAATGAAGAAATGCGGGGGCAGATCGTTGCTGCGGATCGCTTCAGCCAGCGAACTGCAGATTTCCTCGCGCGAACGGTAAACGATCGGCTTCATCATCGGACGCAGTGGTCCCAACGGCAGCATGACCACTTGATAAGGTGGTGGCGCCCAGCTCAGCAGGTCGTTTTCCGGCGTATTGTCTTCCGCTACTTTGGCTTCTGGGAGCTTGGCGGGCGACAGTAGTTTGATCGGCGACAGATCAATCACAGCCGGAATAATGTCGCGCGCGCCGGGCGTCAGCCAAACGCCAATCAGGGCGCCGAGCATGCCGGCGGCAATTGTGCTGATTGGACCGAATCCTGTCAGCCGGACAATCTTGTACAGGGTCCAGGCTACAATGAGCCCGACCAATAGACTGATGACAAGACTTTCGCCCAGCAATTCCATCGGCCCTGCCCCTGAAGGGTCTATCATAGTCCTGCTTTAGCATGACAAATATGAGGCAGGCGGTCACTTCGCCACCACCGGCTACCGCCCATATTTCAACCAACCGGCTGAAACTCGTTGGATATTTGCTTCAGCCGCCGTCGCTTTGACCCAAATTCGGACAGCGCAATGGTCCCAGGCCTCTCTCTGTCGCGGTTTGTGCCGACAACGACGGGCTGGTATCGAGCGGCCAATGGCCTCCGCGACTGAAAATAACGCGACCGATTCCGTCACCGCCGCGGTGTGGATTGGCTTCGCCATGATGTGCATCGGCATGTTCATGGCGATCCTGGACGTGCAGGTCGTCGCGACATCGCTGGCAACCATTCAGGAAGCGCTGAACATCGCTCAGGATCAAATGAGCTGGATTCAGACTTCTTATTTGATCGCGGAAATCATCGCGATCCCGCTCACCGGGTTTCTGACGCGACTGCTGACGATGCGATGGTTGTTCGTCGTCGCCGTCTCGGTGTTTACGTTTGCGTCAATCGCTTGCGCAATGAGCGGAAGTTTCGCGTCTTTGATCGCGTGGCGCATATTGCAGGGTTTTTCCGGCGGCACCCTTATTCCGGTTGTCTTCTCGGCGGTCTTTCTGCTTTTTCCAATTTGTCTCCAGCCGCTCGCAACGACAATCGCCGGTGTTCTCGCTGTGCTCGCCCCTACGGTCGGACCGGTGGTGGGGGGCTGGATAACGGCAACATACTCCTGGCATTGGCTCTTTTTGATCAATGTACTGCCAGGAATTGTCGCCGCCTTGGTTGCATCGATATCATTGGCCAAAGAACGCACGTCTTTCGATCTGATTCGTCATTTCGACATCTTCTCATTGGCGCTGGGCGCAATCGCTCTCGCGGCCCTCGAAATTGGAATCAAGGAAGCACCCAAGCGCGGCTGGACGTCACCAATCGCCGCCGGCCTCCTCGCGCTGTGCCTCGGCAGCGCGCTGATATTCGTTATTCGCGTGCTGCGATCGCCCAACCCGCTGGTGAACCTGCGCACCTTCCGCGACCGGAATTTTTCGATCGGCTGTCTGTTCAGTTTCGTGCTCGGTACCGGGCTTTTTGGGTCTATCTATCTGATGCCCATCTTTCTGGCCTATGTCAGATCGCACAACGCGCTCGAAATCGGCAAGATCATGCTGGTGACAGGCGTTGCCCAGCTTGTCGTCGCCCCCTTTGCGGCTTTTCTGGTGCGGCGCGTCGATGAGCGTCTTCTGACAGCGGCCGGCTTTCTGCTTTTTGCAATCGGCTTAGGAGTGAGCACCGTTCAGACCAAGGCCACCGATTTCGACGAAATGTTCTGGCCCCAACTGGTACGTGGCGCTGCCATCATGTTTTGCATTCTTCCCCCGACACAACTTGCCCTTGGCCATCTGGCGAAGACCGCCATTGATGATGCCAGCGGTCTCTTCAACCTTATGCGCAATCTCGGCGGCGCCATTGGAATTGCGCTGATCGATACTGTTGTCTATACGCGCGCACCCGATTATGCGCAGGACATTATCAGCCGCCTCGCAGCCGGCGACTTGGATACAGCCAAGACGCTGGGGATCCCGCCTGAGGCCCTCGCATCTGCGACGCTCGATCCGAAGAAACAAGCGCTTCTAATTTCGCTGGTCGAGAAAGTGGCTTTTGTCGATGCCATAAACGATGCGTGGGCTCTGGTCGCCGTGCTGACATTTGCCGCGCTCATCTTCCTGCCATTCGCACGACGCGTGCCGACACCGGCAGCAGCAACGCTCCATTGATGCGTGGCGCCTCCACCGAGTTTCCAATAACATCATTTTCCGTAGCCGCTGGAGGCCACGACGAGTCAGCACGTTGATCGCCGTTGTGGATCGCGGATCGGGGGCGGACATGGCCGACGACCTACATCCCACGTTCCTGGAAGGAGATAACTGATTACGCGCGCGCCCTTTGGGCCGTGGTACGTCGTTACATCCCACGCTCCTGGAGCGATGTCCTCGATTTCGCGCACATCCTTTGGGTCATACGCATTCCGGTTTGCGCCCTTGCTGTCGGTTTCGCACTGCTTTGCCTCGTGCCGCAGGCGCAGGATCTGCTGGTCGAACTGATCGAATATTCGTGGCACGTCGCGTCACACGCTTTCTGCGACGGCTTGGCATCGAACCCAAGCTTGATTCAAACAATGTCGGCCCGCTGATGTTGTTTGCGGTGTTTCTGATATGCGCCGTCATACTTCTGTTCAGCCCCGTCTGGGTCGCACGTTGGTTCCCCGGCAGCCTCGCGGTCCCCCTGCTTCTCGGGGCCTGGGTCCCGTTCCTGTCGTTACTCTCCGGCATCGGCCGTCGCTACGGCGCGCCAGTTATTGTGGGTGTTGCGTTCGTATTCGCGATCTTGTCGTTCCTGTTCGGCGACAATCACTCCGTACGTCGTATTGACGCGGCGCAAACACTCGGCCGGCAGCCGAACGGCGCCGAGGTATCGCTTAATCGCGCCCTCGATACGTGGATGAACGCAAACGGCTGCAAACAGGACCCCGCCAAATGTCCAAGACCGATCCTTGTCGCAGCCGCGGGTGGGGCAAGCCGCGCCGGTTTCTTCACCGCCAGTATCATCGGTTATCTGCTCGACACGGCGAAGGAAAAGGACCCTCGGCTCGATGCTTCCGAAGTGACAAAGCGTTTGTTCGCGATCTCAGGGGTATCCGGTGGTTCGGTCGGAGCAGCGATGACCACCGCGGCGATGGCGCGCACAAAAAGCGGCGAGCAGCCTTGCGTCGAGCGTCGGCCAAGCCTCTGGTACGGTGGTACAATCGGCAACTGGCGCGATTGCCTGGAAGCTCTGTCGGCGGGCGATTTTCTCACGCCCGTTTCGATCGGCCTCGTGTTCCGTGACACTGTGCGTTTCGGTTGGTGGGAAGACCGCGCTACCGCTTTGGAAAGATCGTGGGAAGAACGTTTTTCCCAATTGGCGGGCTCGGACACAGACAAATGGCCGGAGCAATGCCCGGGCGATCTGCGCTGCCCGTTCATGACGTCACGGCCGCAGGAGAGCCACTGGATTCCGTTGCTTGTGCTCAATGGTGTTTCGTCTGCGACCGGCCGACGTATCCTCACCACCGTGCTTGCGTCAGATTATCACCCCAAGGCCACCTGCCCCGTCGCAGGCGCCATGAAGACCGACGCCAACATCAAGGCCACGGCAGCGCAGATCTTTAAATCCGCCGTGAGCGGGCCCGCCAGGCAATGTGCGATTTTTCTGGAAAGCGTTCGCTTTCACGATTTACTGGCGAACAAAAATCCACCCAACTGGCTCGGCCGCATTCAGCGGCTCGCGGTCTGGGATTATGTGCGCAACAAATTGCCGTTCCTCACGCCGCGCAACCTTGACGACATACGCCTGAGCACCGCGGCTCACAATTCCGCGCGTTTCCCCATTGTTTCTCCGGCGGGCGAAATCCGCAACCGCCAACATCAGGTCGTCGATCGCATCGTCGACGGCGGTTATTTCGAGAATTACGGCGCGCTCGGCGCCATGGAGTTGGCCCAAGCCATTCGCGCTATCGAACCGAAGCTCGCGCCATTTGTGCTGGTGATATCGAACGACCCAGATGAAGACCCCGATCTCACCAAGGTCGACGTCGCCGACGACGCGGTCCTTGCCGACGTTTCGGTCCCGATCGCGGCCGTTGTCAATACGCGGACGTCGCGCGGCCGGCTTGCCGTCGGCCAACTCGAAGCGGCCATGGAAAGTGTCGCAGAACCGGATTGCGGCGGTGGAACGGCACATATCCGCGTATGGCCGCGTTTTCAGCAGACGGCCAACGGTGATCTTGAAAATGTGTCCCGCCCTATCTCGATGAACTGGTGGCTGTCACGTCCGATTCAGATCCTGCTGCATCAGCAGACCGAGGAAAACAAAAACCAGAATAAGAACCCGGATCAGATTGAACGCGTGTGGCGCGCAATCATGTCGAAGTCGGATTGCACAAGGTAGCCGTCCGACCTGTGGATGCGCAGCCTACTTTTTGCTGTTGGGTTCGGGCTTCGCTTTCAGCTGCGTCAGCTCGTCAGCCAGCTTATTGACGGTCGATTTAAGCGTGGCAATCTCGGCTCGCGCAGCGGCAAGATCACGGTTGGCGGTGGTCATCTTGTCTTGGGTCTCGCGTGCAAGCTTGACCAGCGCCTGCTGCAGAAACTCGATATTGGACTGCAGGCATCCGGTACGGCGCTCCATCTGCTTTTCAGCGGTGCAGACCTCCAAACCGCGAATGTCCTGTGCGGCCACAGGCGACAGCAGGACGACGAAGAAGACTCCCCCAACACGCAAAAATTGCGTCCCTGAAGGCCATGTGCGTCGCCATGGCCGCTGTTGTTCCGGCGTCATGGCCGAGAGCCTACACGATAATGGACCGGCGCGAGCCCTTCCAATTAGGTGGTGTGAGCCGGTACGATGCCCCGTCCAGAGCTTCGGGGGAAGTGAATGAACAATTGGGTTCGCGTTTCGGCTTTATCGGCCGCCGTCTTTTCACTGGTGGGCCTTGCTGCCCAGACTGCCGGTGCGCAGGTCCTCAAGGCGGTCAAGGACCGCGGCACGCTCAATTGCGGCGTGAGCGAGGGCCTCTATGGATTCTCCGCCCGTGACAACAATGGCAGTTGGAGCGGCTTCGACGTCGATCTATGTCGTGCGGTCGCGGCAGCAATTTTCAACGATGCCAGCAAGGTCAGTTACGTCCCGCTCGACGCCAGCCGCCGGTTCGAGGCACTTCAGTCCGGCAGCATTGACGTATTGTCCCGCATTACCACCTGGACAATGTCGCGTGAGGTCGACCTCGGCCTTCTCTTCACGGCAACGAATTACTTCGACGGCCAGGGATTCCTTGTTCGCAGAGACTTGAAAAAGGACACCGCGCTCGAGCTCAACGGCGCGAAAATCTGTGTGCAGAGCGGAACGACAACCGAGCTAAACCTCGCCGATTTTTTCGCCGCGAACAACATGCGGTACGAGGTTGTCGCCTCGACGACCGCCGAGAACGCGGTCAAAGGTTATGATTCCGGTCAATGCGTTGCGCTCACGGCGGACGTCTCGCAGCTTTTTGCTATCAGGCTTTTGCTCGCCAAGCCCGACGATCACGTCATCTTGCCGGACGTCATCTCCAAGGAGCCGTTGGGTCCCGTGGTGCGGCAGGACGATGTGCAGTGGTTCAATATCGTAAAATGGGTGCAGTTCGCCATGGTCAATGCCGAAGAACTCGGTGTGACATCTAAAAATATCGACGAGGCGCTGAAGTCCGAAAAGCCGGATGTCCGACGCCTGGTCGGCACCGAGGGTAACTATGGCGAGCGCATGGGTCTCACCAAAGACTGGGCGGCCCGCGCCATCAGACTGGTCGGGAACTATGGCGAGGTCTATGAGCGGACCGTCGGCATCGGTTCCGCGCTCGGCATCCCCCGCGGGATCAATCAGCTGTGGAGCAAAGGAGGTATCCTCTATGCGCCTCCAGTTCGCTGATTGCGCTTGGAACGACCAGCAGACCGCTGGTGCGATCCGGGGATTCAGATGCTAGTTTTAATGTTGGAGAACTGAACGTAGATTACGCCGATGGTCGATTATTATCCTTTGATAGCGCGCGCGGTCGGGTCGCTTAACCCGAACACCAGCGAACAACGCCATGCGCTGTACGACCGCGCTCGCAAGACTTTGGTCGATCAGCTTCGGATCAATGATCCGACGCTGTCGAACACCGACGTCAAAGCGGAAAGCGCAGCGCTCGAGGCCGCGATCCAGCGTATAGAGCGGGATTTTATGCGCCGGGCTGTGCCACCGCCGCCTCCCCCGCGATCGCGACGGGCCCCGGGCCCACCCTCTGCCGCCCCTGCTGAACCTGCCGGGTATCGAGACTTGCCGCCGCTGGCGGATACCGGAAAGCGCTGGCGGATTCTTGCCGGCGTGGGCGTTGCCGCGCTCCTTCTCATCGGCGGCTTTGCGGCCTACTCCTACCTGCCGCGCAATCTGTCCGCTATGCGTTCCGATATGCGCTCAATGGCCACCCCTTCGCGGAGCGCGCCCGTGGCTGCAGCCGAGTCGGGTGACGACAGATCGAACTATGTCCGTTTGCGCCAGCTCGTCTATTACCGGACCAACCAGCCGGTCGGAACGCTTGTCGTCGACAAAAATCAGGCGTTTCTCTACGTGGTCCGGCCGAACGTATCCGCCCTTCGCTACAATATCGGGGTCGGCCCCGAGTGCACCGCGTTGTCCGGGCTCTACCACGTTGTGCGAAAGGAAGACACGGCCAAGCAAGCAGAGGAAACACTCGGCGCGCGCGTCCTTTATCTGGACAAGGACTATCGCATTCATGGGTCCAGTGCGGCTATTCCGCCCGGCAAGCTGGCCGGCTGTATCCGCCTGGTCGATGACGACGTCATCTATCTCTACGACCGCACGCCTCTGGAAAGTCGCGTGGTCGTAGCGAATTGACGCGGCCCGTTCGCGATCATAAATCAGTTTGCAGCGCGAACGCTTTTCTCTGGAAAGCCGCGTCAGAAGCTTCGAACGATAGCCACAGCAACCTTGTCGACGGCACTGATGTATTTGCCCTCAAGGAGCAGGATGTCGAAGCTGGCCGCAAAGGCCAAAAAGCGGAGCATGAGGCAATCGTAAGCCCCAAGACTCTAAGATGTGCTTGCCTGAAACGGTACGTTTTAAATCGACTTTGCCGGATCAACGATCCGATATGCGGCTCAGGCCTTTTGCCGATCGTTGTCGATCGGGACAACCTGCCCCGAGATGGATTTCGCGGCGTCCGAGGCAAGGAACACGGCAAGCTGCGCGATGTCCTTCGGGTCGATCATGGCCTTGATCGATGCGGCTGCCAGCGCATCGGCCTTCACATCGTCCAGCGACCTGCCGCTGATCTGCGCGCGACCTTGAAAGACGCGGACAATGCGCTCGCCCTCGACCGCACCCGGGGCAATGGCATTCGCGCGAATCCCCCACTCGCCAAGTTCCATCGCCAGGGTCTTCGTCAGCCCAATAACTCCCCACTTCGTCGCAGCATAGGGGCTGCGATTGGCAAAACCATAACGTCCGGCGATCGACGACATATTAATGATGCAACCCGCCTTCGACTTCTTCAGGTGAGGAATTGCAAGCCGCGACACGTCGAACATGGCCGTGAGGTTGACGGCAATGACCTTGTCCCAGTCGTCCGGCGGATATTCGGCGATCGGCAAGGTCAGCCCAGCGATCCCGGCATTGTTGATAAGCACGTCAAGCCCGCCCAGCGCCGCAACCGCGTCCGGCACCATGCGCTCGATCTCGGCGCGGCTCGCCATGTCGCAGCGCCGGGCGATCAGACCAGGGATCTCTTTGGCAATGGCAGCGAGCGCCTTGTCGTCGATGTCGCAGACGAAGACTTTTGCGCCATTCGCCGTGAAGGCGCGCGCAAATTCTCGACCGATACCCGTGGCGCCGGCCGTTATCAGGACACGCTGCGACATGACTCCGGAATCAATCAGATCATACTGCCGACAGCCCGACAACGGGCCTCGACCTTTACACCGGCAGCGCGTTCACACATCAAATGCGCGAATCGGCTAAGATTTTCCGCAGTGATTCGGGGATTGCCGATATTGCGCACCGGGACGGTTTAGCCACCCGGGCTGGTTGGTATTGAATAGGCGTGTTGGTGCGAGACTGAGGTGTAGTGCCGTGCGTTGGCCACACCATCGAAGGAGCTCCACGACATGGCGAAGAAGACGACAGCCAAGAAACGGGTCACTCGCAAGCCGCCAGCACAACGACGACGTGGGAATTCCGATGCCACCATCAATACGTTGGTCATCCTGGTGGTGATCGTTATGGTGCTCGGCGGATTGTTCCTCTACGCGCAGAACAACAAGAAGCAGGCCGCGCTGTTGCAAAGCCTCATACAGACGATAGCGACGCTTCCAACACCCGCGCCAACGGCACTCCCCGCGGAGTCGCAGGCGATTGAACCGGCGGCAGGCGTAGATCCTCCCAAGGACGCTACCAAGCCGGCAGCCGCCCTGACACCCGCACAACCGGCGGCGATTACCGGGGCGCGGACACCCTCCGTAGACAACTAACCTTCCAGGGTTCGTTAAAAAGCAGCTATTCCTGCCAACCATTCCGTAACCGTCGGCGTCTAGCCTGATGGAATGGGCACCGTCCACCAGCTGCGCTGGGATCTTTCGCGCGCGCCGTCCTCGTCCGAGATGCTGCGCCGACGCGTTCTGCGTCCAGCCGATCTGCTTTTATTTTTCGGCATCCTAGTCATTGCCGGTGCGATTGCCACAAAGGCCTTCTGGCGCGAGACCACCCCGCCCCGCGTGATGGCGAGTGTGTACGTTGTCGACGGTGACTCGCTGAGAGCCGGTGGCGAAGATATCCGCCTCGTCGGCATTGACGCGCCGGAATTGCGCCAGACCTGCCGCGATGGACACGGCCGTGAATGGTCGTGCGGCCGCGCCGCCAAAGCCCGACTTGCGGCGCTCGTTGCACAAGGCGATGTGGCGTGTACATCACGTGGGCGCGATCGTTACGGCCGCACGCTCGCTGTCTGTTCGGCGCGCAATGTACCCGACCTTGGCGAGACGATGGTGCGTGAAGGTTATGCGATCAACTTCGCGATCGACTATGGTGGTTATCCAGCCGCCGAGCGTGAAGCACAATCGGCACGCAGCGGCGTCTGGCAAGGCGACTTCGAACGCCCGAAAGACTGGCGCCGACGCCATCCACGCACATAAGGAACGTGTGTCAGGCTGCGCCGCTCTCGGTCAGCTGGGCGATGCGGTTTCGCAAGACCGCTTTATCAGCTTCGCTTTGTCGCAGGCGCCTGGCCAACTCCAGCGGCACGGGCATTTCATTGTTGTATTCGCCCAGGAAAGCGACCCCGGCCTCATTGAGCTGCGCCAGACCATGCGCGCGCGGAAAGAGCCTCTTTGCGCGCAATCGTCAGATCGAACTGATCCGGGACAATTGCGGTATTGGTAAGATGGACTCGCGCGCCCGTAGCCGAAAAATCCCGCACCCGGCAATCCATGGTGGAGTTGCGCTTGTTGAACGCAATCATGCCGCCAAGGAAAGTGCGCGCCCGAAAATGCGAAGGTTACCGGCGCGGGATTCTTAACGCCTACTCTTCCTTTTCGGTCGTGAAGTAGAGGGGAAAGCCCTTGGCGCGGCCCATTTCCGTCGCTTCTTTCGCCTTCGTCTCGGCCACATCGCGCGTATAGACCGCTATCACACAGGCCCCGCGCTGATGCGCGGTCATCATCACCTTGTAGGCATGGCTCTCGTTCATCCGGAAAATAGCCTTGAGAACAAGAACCACGAATTCGCGCGGCGTATAGTCGTCGTTGAGCAGGATCACCTTCCACAGCGGTGGCCGCTGCGTTTTTGGTTTCGTCTTCGTGCGCGGCTTTTCGAGGGTCTTCTGGTTCACGGTGAGCCCCGATTGCGTTGGCGCTCTGATGTGAAAGGTCGCTCCCAACTATAGACGGCGCGCGGGCGCGGATCGAGCCGAGGC
>Ga0307498_10000010_pt1 | contig 19889 bp, 16 predicted proteins | sample 12_S_MG_FD_201369 | JGI IMG/M metagenome (GOLD analysis project Ga0307498, IMG submission 201369) | Soil microbial communities from Populus trichocarpa stands in riparian zone in the Pacific Northwest, United States - 12_S | ecosystem: Environmental > Terrestrial > Soil > Riparian zone > Trees...
ATTCAGGTTCAGGCCAGCATGATAACAGCCAATCCTAACATCGAATTTGAGGAGCTGGAGAATTTCCCGCTGCCAGCGCAGGTGGACATTATCTTTCCTGACTCGCCCTTTGGCGGAGTGTTTATCGAGGAGCCGGGTGGCGCACTTATAGTTAAGGTCGGTTCTCCCGCAGGAGAAACCGGCGAGCCAGGATCGCCTGGAACCCCGGGCATACCCGGTGAGGAAGGCCCGCCGGGTACGCCGGGAGCACCTGGAACTCCTGGAACTCCCGGAGCACCTGGCCCTCCCGGTGAGACTGGCCCACCAGGAGGAGGAAGCACCATCATAAGTGGCGTCGGGCCGCCTGATCCTTCCGTTGGTGAAGTTGGCGATTATTATGTCGATACCGTGGGTGGCGACATGTACGGCCCGAAAGTCGATGCCGGTACAACTGACTACGTGGAGCCACCGCCTGCCACCACTTCCCCGGGTGATTACAACCTTTTTGGGAAATTCCAGTTCGATGTAGCCGGTTACATCATCGGCGTGCATTACTTTTTCCCCGATATTCCCGCCGCTCTTGGTTACGTGCTCGGTGTGTGGGAACCTTCCACTGGCACATTACTGGCTGAGAAACCAGGGGACTTCCCTGTTCGCAACGCATGGAACCAGGTCATTTTCGATGTTCCCCTGCCTGTTCTGGCCCATCATTCCTACCTGGTATCAGCATACAACAACATGGCGTTTGCCTACAAGACTCCATGGACTGGATTAACCAGTGGCCATGTAAGAGCAGTGATAGACGGAGAGGATGGCGGGCCTAGCGCGTATTACTGCATCTCATATGGTGCTCCAACAACGCCGTGGGCTGCGTATCCAACGGTTTCACCACTGTTTACCGTGGGGGAAGCCTGGAAGAAGGTCATCGTTGGCGACGAACCCGGCACTGGCGACAAGAACTTTGTTCACAGCCAGCTTGCGCCATCAGCAACGTGGTCTGCCACGCATAATCTGGGCAAGTTTGTTTCCGTCGAGGTCGTGGACAGCGGAGGCAGTGTCATCATCCCCGACATTCACTATGTCGATCTCAACAGTGTAACCCTTGGATTCGGTTCAGCCACTTCCGGAAAAGCCTACTTCAACTAAACAAGCATTATGCCAACACTCGCCGCCCCACTTGACTTCGCCAAACTGGAAGGTCGCAACGTCAGGATTCATCAACTCAGCACCGCGCCAGTATCAGGTCTGGTGGAAGGTCTGGAATACTACAATACGACCGACCATACTTTCTACTGGTGGAACGGCACAGCCTGGCGTTCTGCTGACGCTTCCTCCGGGGTAGGTGGCCCGCCCACGGGCGCGGCTGGAGGTGATCTTCTTGGAAGCACTTATCCTAACCCGACAATCGCTGCCAGCGTTGTCACTCTTGCCAAGTGCAATGCTTCGATGAGTGACCAGGCGGCAGGAACGGCCAGTTTGCGGTCGTTGGGAAGCACCGGGATAACTGCTTGCGCTGGCAATGACGCGCGCCTTTCTGATTCCCGCGCTCCAACCGGGGCTGCGGGCGGTGATCTGACTGGCAGCACTTACCCCAACCCCGTGGTTGCGGCTCTCGCTATCACGGACGCCAAGGTTGCCACGGCTAACAAGGACGGAGTGGTGGGAACTTACAGCATGCGAACGCTGGGAAGTGGAGCGCAACAGGCTTGCGCCGGAAATGATGCCCGTCTGACCGACAGCCGACCTCCAAACGGAACGGCTGGTGGTGATTTGTCCGGCACTTACCCCAATCCACAGATTGCCACTGGCACCATCATTGATACCGACGTCAATGCCACATACAAGGATGGCGCGGTAGGAACATTTTGCCTGCGAACTCTCGCAATCGGGGCAGCTCAGAAGGCAATGCCCGGGGATGCCAGGTTTGACCTGATTGCCACCAATAACGTGCCTCTCGCACCGGTTCCATTCAATGCCCAGCGCATCACGGGCGTTGGCGATCCACTGGCGGCACAGGACGCAGCCACCAAGAATTACGTTGATACTTTCGCGCAGGGGCTGGACTCGCATCCTTCATGCCGGGTGGCAACAGTGGGCGCAAACATCACGCTGGTCGGTGGTGCTCCGCAGGTTCTCGACGGCGTAACCCTTGTTGCCAATGACCGCATACTGGTCAAAGACCAGACACTTCAAAAAGATAACGGCATTTACTATGTTCAATCCGCCGGAACCGGTGCAACCGGAACATGGGTCAGGGCGTTGGATCAGGACACATGGGCTGAAGTTCCATCGGCTTACGTGTGGGTGGAAACAGGAACCATCAATCAGGATACCGGCTGGACTTGCACTTCCGACCAGGGCGGAACGATCAATGCGACTGCTATTCTGTGGACTCAGTTTTCCTCCGCCGGATCAGCAATCGCAGGAAACGGTCTTACCAAAACAGGCAATACGATAGATGCGGTAGGCACTTCAAATCGAATCTTTGTCGGCACCGACAACATCGACATTGACAGCAACTACGCCGGGCAGGCGTCAATCAGGACACTGGCTTCAGACGCTACCGGAATCACAGCCGGTAGGTGGAAAGCCACGGCGGTTGATATTCCCTATGGCGGCACCAACGGAACAACTGCTACGCAGGCCCGGGCAAACCTCGGTGTTCCGACATGGTACACCGCGCTCTGGGTGGCAGGCGGAACGCAATGGACTATTGCTCAAACCACTCACCTGATGGTCGCAACTGCGGCAATCGTTGTTCAGGTTCAGCTTGAAGCAACCGGAGCGATTATCCTGCCAGATGTTGTTGTGACTCCATCTGGTGGCAGCGCGGGTAACGTCATCATCACCTTCTCAGCAAGTCAGGCGGCAAACGCCATTCGTGTAACGCTCATTGGCCTGCAAGCTGCGGGAGGCGGCACGCAACCCTCATAATATGCCGCAAGTTCTAACATCGCTCCAAGTCCCGAATTACGGAAGCAATCCAGGCTCTCCGATTTCGGGACAAGTGTACTGGAACAGCGGTGACAAGCAGTTGTATTACTACAACGGCACTGCATGGGTGCAGTTGGGCCTGTCCAGTAACGACACGGGTGGGAACGTGGTCAATGTCGGGACACCATCCAATGGGCAACTGGCGCAGTGGACTGGGGCAACGAGCATACAGGGAATTGCCGATACCACCAAGCAATGGGATGGCGGCTCAACAGGACTGACTGCTTCCACGGGCCGAACCAGCCTTGGGGCAAGCGGCGTGGGAGCGGCCATATTCACACTGGCTGGCCCCGGCAGCAATTCATGGCTGAAAGTCACTGGCCTTGGCACGGCCTCGTATGAGGATGCTGCCACGACCAGAACCAGCCTCGGGCTTGGTACGGCGGCAACGCAGGCTTCCACCGCGTTTGAAGTCCCGCTGACGTTCTCAAACACGGTTCGTCGCACCACTAATACGATTGACCTTGTGGGGGACGCGTCTGCCCCGGGCAACAGTCAGTACTATGGAACCAACCCCAGCGGGACAAAGGGATGGTATGCCCTGACGCCGCCGAAGGTTACCGCCATAGCTGCGTCTGGCACTTTCACCTGCACTACGGGTGTTCGCTCCATCAAGGTTGAATGCCTCGGTGGCGGAGGCGGAGGCGGAGGAGCGAAAGCGAGTGCTGGAACCTGCACGACAGGCGGCGGTGGTGGCGGTGGGGGATACGAGGTTGCTCTTTTAACCAGTGGCCTTAAAGCCAGCTACACGGTGGTGATTGGTGCTGGCGGAACTGCTGGAGCAGCTACTCCTACTGACGGAGGCACAGGAGGAGCTACGTCTTTTGACAGCCCGAGCGTTTGCACGGCGGGTGGTGGCGTTGGTGGGCTTAACAGCGCAACGGGAAGCACCGTTGCTACCTTTGCTGGCATAGGTGGACTTGGTGGAACGGGCAGCGTTGGTAATTATGGATTTAGTGGAAGCTACGGAGATCATGGAATTGTCCAAGGGGGGGGCATCGGAAAGGGAGGCACTGGCGGTTCGTCACAATGGGGAGGAACAACTGTAGGTGCCGTAAATGCGGCTGCTGGTGGTGTCGGTCGTTCGTTTGGCGGAGGCGGGGCTGGAGCAGCGTCCAACAGCGCAACGGGGTTTGCTGGCGGTGCAGGAGCAGCAGGGGGAATCATCGTAACAGAGTATTTCTAATGACATGGCTGAACAACATAACGGGAATGGAAAGGCAAAGTGGTTTGCTATCGGCATCCCGCTTCTGGCTGCTATCACTGCCGTGCTCGGGTTCTTCTACGGCATCGGGCAGCGTGGAGGTAAAATTACGGAAGTCGTGGACTGGAAACAGGAGACTGCTCCGCGCATCGAGCGCATGGACAGCCAGGGAACAACTTCCTTCAAGCTGTTCCACGACGAGTATCTGCGAACTCAGGCACGGCAGGAAGCCAAGCTCATCGACCTGGAACAGCAAATCAGGGACAAGCAACTTGAAGATTTACGTGCGCGCCTCCAAACGCTAGAAAGAAAACCATGAATAACGAACAAATCGAAGGCCGAATCGCAGTGCTCATCTCAGAACGCAGCGTTCTGGAATCCGCGCACAACGCGATGGTGCAGCAAAACCAGAAAATTAACCAGGAGTTTCAACAGCAGGTAGTACAGAACCAAACCCGGTTCGCCCAGATAAGCGGGGCGATCACGGAATTGCAGAAGTTAGTTCAACCATCAACACAGAAAGACAATAACCATGACGATAGTATTCCCACTCTTAATCTCGGTGATCGGATTGCTCATGTACGTGCTGGCGAGCAACCCGAAAGTCGTTGAAATCGGTCGGATAATGTTCTGGACAGGGCTGCTCGCCTTCCTGTTAGGCGGCGGAGTAGGCCATGTCGTTCAAGCGATTCCTGGAAGATGAGTAACCAGGGCACAATCGAGTGCGATACGGTTCAGATCATTGAGCCGCAGGGCGACTTCCTGGTCGACACTGCTGGCACTACCAGTGACCTGGATGAACGCGGTGAGCTGGAGCTGCACACGGGACAGACTCACGCAGAGATTTTGTTCCGGGTTCCCAAGATCAGCGTGAACTACAACTTTGAATATCTCTACGTGGATGCGGAGGGAATCCCGCACGCAGGCGGTCTTCATGTTGTCCCGACCAGCAGGCAAACCTACGGGTTCCAGGTGGTGTTCGCCGCTGGCGTTCCCCCGCCCACTCCCGAGGCACCTCCCGGGTCAGTCTACGTCCTGCACTGGAGGGTCACCATCGTCAGGACAAGCTCTCTTGTCCAGGTTGATGCGCCCGAACGCATCTACCTCCTGATGCCGCATTCCAGCACGATGATCGTTCCCTTCACCAATCCGCGCAGCGGGACTGAGTATGGTTTCAGCGAGTTGAGGGTGGAGAACCTGCTCGATGACCCTGCCACTCAGGCCATCATACGAGTTCAGGTCACGGCCAAGACGACAACCAGCTTCACCCTGTCCGTAAACCCAACGCCCGCCGCCGGGAAGCATTACTTCCTGGCAGCAAGAACGCCATGATACCAATCATTGAAGACGCCGTGCTTGGAACTGACCTTGATGCTCAGTTCCACAGCCTGCTTAACGTCAAATCGTTTGATCCGGTTCCTCCCAACCTGGTCACCAGCGATGACCTCAGGCTGAACGATGTCCGGGAACCGCTTCCGGGCAGCGTCGTCAATGCGTCGGTGGCCGCCGATGCCGCCATTGACCAGTCGAAGATCAATTTTAACGGCATGATCCCCGGGACTTGGCTGGGTTCCACGTTTGGAACCGCAGCACCCGGGGATTTGGCCGAATACATTTCAAACAAGAATGTTCCTGGCGGTTACGCCGGTCTGGATTCCACGGGGAAGATTCCCGTGGCTACGCTCCCTGATTCAGTTGGGCTGGCCACTGTCACCTCGGTGGGAATTACACTGCCTCCGCAAATGGTACTGTTGCCAGGGAGCACAAACCCCATAACCGGCTCCGGAACATTCAAAATTGGCTGGCTCCCAATGTCTGATGCGGCATGGTTCGGAGCACTGGCCGCAGGAGCACCCGATTACCAGTATGGCCCGATCCCTGTCGCGCTGGTTCCTAATCTCAACACCGCGCAGGTTACCAGCGGAATCTTTGATACGGACAGGCTGCCTTTGGCGCATGGCGTAGGTGGAACTCACGCTCCCGGCATGGTTAAAGACCCGGGGACGACAGGACTGGCGACGGATTACTTTGGGCGCGATTGCAACTGGCATGCAGCCCCAGTCGTTGCTGCTGGCTATCAACCTGTGATTCCAGCTCTCACGCTTACCAAGGCAGCGGATGGAACCGACTTCAAGGTGACGGCAACCACCACAGTGGCTGACGTAACATACTTCTATTCATTCACTGACCCGGCAGTCACGCCTGCTTTCCATGAATTCACCAACGGGAATTATATCATCGTTGCCCCGGGCAATCCGAACGTATGGGTGTACGCCTCCCGCGTGGGATGGAGTAATTCAGCCGTTGCCCATATTACCCTGCCATGACGCCTGTTCTTGAAAATGCAGTCCTGGCCAACAACCTTGATTGCCAGAATTACGACCTGAAGAATGTCGGGATGGTAACCCCGGTGCCGGACAACCTGGTGGGAATTGACGACCCGAGGCTGGATGGAGGAAGGCCACCTGCTCCCGGTTCAGTGACCGATGACAGCGTGAACGCCTCTGCGGCAATCGACCAGAGCAAGCTCGCATTTCTTGGAACGATGCCCGGGACATGGCTCGTTTACTCTCCACTCCTTGATCCGGAGATACTCAGCACAAGGGCAGTAGGAGGGAGTGCCGCTGAATTCCTTTCCCGCAAAGGAGCGAACAACGGCTACGCCGCGCTCGACGCGAACGGGAAAATTCCCGTAGCGCATTTTACCCCGGGGGACGCCATTGGCGCGCTCACGGACATAGGAATGACAGTCAGGCCGCCGCTCAATGTTCAGCCGGGACATATCACCACCAGCGGAACTTTCGCCATTCATTGGACTGCTCCTACTTCGCGCGGCTGGTTCGGTTCGGACGGCACGTTTGATCCCCAGCATCACGAATTCATTTACCCGTTCTTCGTCAACCAGGCATTCAACGCCGGGATGTTCAGCCTGCCTTGCAGCAAGTTCACGGCTGGAACTATTCCCCTGGCCCGGCTCCCGATAGTGAAGCCGCCGGGAGTAACGGGCGGCCCGGCTCCAGGACTGGTTCCAGACCCCGGGGCAAACGGTTCGCCTCTTAATTACCTCGGACGGGACACGCTATGGCATCATTTTACAATCACCAATCCCGCGCTGGCAATGCAGCCGAAAGTTCCCGACGTCACCATTGTGCTGGATTGGTGGGAAGCTCACACGCCAACGACAGCCGACCCATCGCTGGTCAAGGCACATGTCACCATCCGGACTCTCCTGAAGGACGCACATCTGTTTTACCGGATCAACAATGCTGACGATTTCACGGAAGCCCTTCACGATAAAACCCCGGACGATCCCCATATCACCCTTGAGGTGAATGAATTCGATTTCATCGAGGCTTACGCCGCGAAGCAGGGATACAACAACAGCGACATCGAAGAATGGACGGTCTTTACACCAATCTCAGACCTGACTCCCAACCCACTTCCATAATATGGCCGACATCGAACCACCACCCGAAATAAACACAGGTCGCACGTTAATCTACGACGGACTGGCGCAGAACGACATCGACATGGCGAACCATCGCCTGCTCCACCTGGACACCAGTAATCTTCCACCGTCCGGACAACCTCCGCCCTTTCATCCTCCGGCCAACCAGTGGATACACGATTTCGACATGACCGACCCGACCCCGTGGCACGCGAGGCGGCCTCAATTCGTGGATATTGGCCCGGACGGAGGCACGCTGACCTTCCCACAGCAGGCTCTAATCCAGCGTCTGGGTGTCATAACCCAGGGTTCATGGAACGCCACTCCGATCAGCCCGGAAAAGTGTCCTACCCTTGATTTCATCCGTCATCCACAGGGCGACGTAGACCTGAACTTCAAACGGCTCATCAACGTCGCTGATCCGGTAGACCCCGGGGATGCGGTCAATATGCGTTTCATGGACGGCCTGTTGCAAGGGCTGGTTGTAAAAGAGGCTGTTAAATGCGCCACCACCAGGTCACTAACAGTTCTGGAAGGAGAACAGATTATTGATGGTGTGCCTGCCGAAGTTGGTGACCGGGTTCTGGTAAAGGATCAAAATAGAGAGGGAGGGACAGAGAATGGCATTTACGTGGTAACAGAGTCAGGCCATTGGACGCGCAGTGATGATTGCGACACTTCCGATGAATTGCTCCGTGCTTATTGCACCGTCCTTCTGGGGGACAGGAACAGTGGCACAAGCTGGGTTCAGGTAACTCCTGCTTTCGTTCACGATCCTCCGGACTACCCGCCCGATGTCATTAAGTTCGTTCAGTTTTCATCGGCGCAGTCTCTCATATCCAGCATTACAGCCGGTTCAGGACTGAGCGCAGACGGAACGACGCTCAATGTAGGAGGAACCCCTGGCCGAATCATAGCCAATCCAGACAATGTCGACATTGACCCCGAATACGTCGGCCAGGATTCCATTGTGACTCTCGGTGTGGTCACGACAGGGACATGGCAGGCAACACTGCTTAGTCCACTGGTTGGCGGAACAGGGCATGCCAACGCTGGTCGGCTCATGATAAACGGCGACCTTAAGGTCGTTGATATTCTCGATGCCGTTTCGGCAAATATCCTGACCTTCAGGTTGACCGACGACACCAATGTGACCCTTCCTGTCGCGGGACTGCTGGCGACCACCAGTGGGGCGGAAACCTTTAAGAACAAGCACATCGTCAAGCGAACGGTGAAGATCGCTTCCAATCCAAAACCGGGCATCAACACGGACAACATGGATGTGTTTCACATCACCAACCTGACCGACAACATCGTGTCGATGAGTGACAACATGACCGGTGGCGCGGATAACGGACAGGAGCTGCTGATCTGGATTTTCAATTCTGCCGGAGCGGCAGGCCCGGCTGGAACCACTATCGCGTGGGGGCCGAAGTTCACGGCCTCGACCGCCATTCCACTGGTCACCCTGATGGGGCCATTCACCCGGATGGCGTCATGGTTCGTCTACAACGACGACATCTCAAAGTGGGTGCTGTTTCAGAAGCTGGAAAACATGCCATGATTGATTTCTGGAGAACCTTCTTTGGCCAGCCTTTTGACAGTGGCTACGCTCCACGGGGAGGCTCGGTGCCGATTCCCACACCGCCTGCCGGTGGTTCGTGGGGCGGAGAGACTCCGCCGTGGTTTGAGGATCGCTCCCCATCGGGCTGGTTCCCCGACCTGGCTCCGCCTGACACTCAGGAACAGCCTGTTTTCAATGACGCCATGGTAAGGAACGAAACCACAACCACTGATCTTCCGGAATACCTGATGCGACCGGATTACAACGCTCCCATTGAGCCGCCGGATTATGGCGCGCCACCATTTGAACCCGGTCAGTCGTCCCAGATGAGCATGCAGGGCACTGGTTACGATCCGAATGGCACGACCGGCATTAGTGTTGAACCCGACGCCATACCTTCACCCACTCCGCCGTTGTTTGCGCCAGGAATGCCGCCGGGTCAGCAACTGAATTACCCTAACGCACCGACAACTCCCGGAAGTTCAGCCGTGGTCAATGACCTTTCATGGGACGCCAACACGAACCAGGGTGTTGGTGGAGATTTTACCACACCCAATCAGGGATTCACCGGAGGAGACTACGGCCATGGATTCGCGGTGAACAGCGTCCCTAATCCCGATGGCGGTGTCTGGTGGTATGACCAGAACTGGCAATATGTTGGCGCATCGGGAGGCATGGATGAACCTCCGTCAACTGTAGCTTACGCGGGAGACCCTGGTTCATCAGCTCCCGGAACGGCAGCCCCGGGGATGCCCAATGTGCCGTTGACTTCTCCCTACACTCAGAACACGGGAGCCAATGGAGTATTTGGAACCAATCCGGATATTTACGGCACGCCGCCCTCAACACGGCAACCGGTAATTTACCCGAACCAGGGTGCAACGAATCCCAATGGCGACCCAATCATAGACCCAAGAACCGGACAGCCCGTTGCGGGAACCATCTTGAGTGATTCTGACCAGGCCAAGCGCAGGGCCATGGAGCAGTTCCCCGGCGATCCACGGTATTCCCCATCGAGCGTCCTTCACCCCGGGCAAACCGCTGTGAAGTTGTTGTCCGATGGAACCAGGGTTCTTGTTGATGCCACTGGGAAAATCATCAGCGGAGGCATTCAGGCTGGGGAGGATTTGTTTCATAATATCATGAACGATCCGCGCAACACTGATCCAGCCTACCTTGAGAGCATTGGTTACAGGCCGGGCCAGGGAACGGATAGTTTTTTCCCTGGGACAGTGACTGGCCCGACAGCAGGCCCATTCGATGTGGGAGCTTACGGAGTAGGGCATGAGGGAGGCAGTTTCTTCCACGACACCACTCTTACCAATAATGGCATCATAGACCCTGCCACGAACCAGCCGATCTTTGACCGTGGGCCGAGCACCATGAATCCCGGCGGTTACAACTTCCCTGTTCATGGCCCGACTTCAGTGGCTGGTGCGTCAGCGGGAGGGATGGGGCCGATAACCAATGCCAACGCTCTTGGTTCGCGCAGTGGAGCATTGAGCATTCTGGACAGGCAATACCTGATGCGGATGAAGAAAGGTCTTTACACCAGTGCGGCAGGTTTTGGGGCGTTGAAACACGCAATGCCTGATCCCTTTGGAGGCCCACCAGGCCCAGCCGGAGGCAACTGGAATGCCTTCCATGCCGGTCAGGTGCAACTGGGCGACATTCTGCGTTCCAATCCCGCCTATTACCAGAGCTTGACCAACCCTATGCCCAAAACTGGCTTGGGGCCAAGCACTCCCGGCGAACGCATCGGGCGTGGAACGCCACCGACTTTACCAACATGATCGCTGATAAGAACAGAGTGTTTGATGGATGGTTGTCCATGGAGGGCGGCGTGGACGCTGGCCGCCTTCCAGACACGCTCGACATCAACCAGGCAAATAGCGCACTTAACATGACGTTCCGTGGCGGGACGCCGTCCACTCGCCCGGGGTGGCGCAAACTGGGTGAGACATTTCCGCAACCGCTCACCCGACAGAAATGGTGCTTCAACACTCCTCGCTCTTATCCGCTGCCTGCTCCCGCGCGCGATTTCATCGAGGGCGAATACAAGCCGGACAACGTCCCGGTTGGCGCATCCGCCACTATCGGAACCTGCTCCTTTGCCAATGACCCGTCTCATCCGCCGACCATCAGGGTGAGCGTTCCGCACAACCTGGCCGCTTCCGATCTGGTGTCGTTTACCACAACTGGAATACTTCCTCCGAACATTGCCCCGGGTATCCATTATTACGTTCTGGCGCAAGGATTGACCGCGACCAGGCTTTACATTTCCCACACGGACGGAGGGACGCCCATCGGGTTCGTTCACCACGGGAGTGGCGTGCATACGATCCTGAAGTTCGTCGCCGTCGACACTTGCTTCACCAACGAGAACTCCCAGTACATCTACAAGCACGGCATCCTGCAAAGCGCAATCGCCTACTCCCCGCACAACGGCGAAGACTGCATCATGGCCATGATTGGCGGTCGCCTGTTCAGGGTTATCCCCGGGGTAACTGGAGCGAAGGTCACCGAGGTCATTATTCAGGACGAGAACAGGAACCTCCGTAACAGGTTTGACACTCCCATTGCCTACATGTGCCAGGCCGACAAGTGGCTCATCGTCCAAGACGGCCTTGCCAACGCCATCATCTTCAATTCCTCAAAAGCTCGCCGGGCGAAAGTCAGCGTCGACGTAAACAACACGGAAATTCCCACGGGCACAATCATGGCCTACGGGATGGGCAGGCTGGTAGTCATCGTCAACAAGCGCGACGTAGCCTTTGGCGATCTTCATGGCAGCCATGACCTTCCCGATCCGGCTGATTCGCTGATCCTGTTCACGGAACGCAATTTCCTGGCCGAAGGTTTTGATGCCGCCATTCCCTTCACCCAGGGGATTGCCACGGGGATGATCTTCTTCCCGCAGTTGGATACCTCAACGGGCAACGGGCAGCTCATGTGTTTCGCGGAGCGCGGGGCCACCAGCTTCTTCCTTTCCCTGGATAGGCTGCTGTGGAAAACCAGCTCTTTTCAGATTCTGGCCCTTCTTACCACGGGGATGCGGGGACACCGCACAATCTCGGTGGTGAACGAAGACCTCTGGTTCAGGAGTGACGATGGCGTGCGCTCCTACCGGCAGGCGCGCAGCGACTCGGAAAGATACAACTGGTCGCACGTTCCCCTTTCAACCAACGTGAAGCAGTTCCTCGGGAACGACAGCGACTGGCTGCTTAAGTACGGTTCCTCCATGTATTTTGACAATCGAATCCTGATGACCACTTCGCCCATGTGGAACGACGGTAGGCCGTGCCATGGCGGCATGGTCGTGGTGGATTTTGACGTCATCAGCTCTTTCAGTGGCAGCGCGCAGGCTGCCCAGGTTAGCAAGCCAGCATGGGAAGGCCAGTGGTATAGCGAACAGTTCCTGCCCACTCAGCTTCTGACGGGGACTTTCAATGGAGCAACCCGGGCATTCGCTTTCGGGCTGGAAACACAACTGGATGACAATGGCGTCCCGTTTCTGGCCAATCAACTGTTTGAGCTGTCGGTGAGTGACAAGGACGACTTTGACGATCATCCCATCCCCTGGGAACTGGTCACCCGGTCTTTCGATTTCAATAAGCTCGATCCGCAAAGCTCCACGGTGTTCACCGAAAATGAACTCTATGACGCCGACATCTGGCTGAAGGACATTGTCGAATGAGCCACGATTTACTAATTCATTATCGCCCGGACAATTACCCTTACTGGACGCCATGGAGGGACTTCACCGACAAGTTCACCATGATCGGCAAGGCCGGGGCCATTGATGTCGGGGGAAATCCCACAGCTCGCGCCGGGTTCGCGCCGCGTGTCCCGCTGGGAAAACCACAGAACGACGTCGACCTGACAACAGGCCGGATACTTCGCCGGGGTTACGATTTCCAGATCAAATTCTCCGGGAGGGGGCACATTGTCATCGACCGGTTCAGGCTTCACGCCCAGAGACTGGTCGAAAGAAGCACAGCGAAAACCTGACCTATGGCTACTCCAACCGTACATACCCAGATTTCGATGCCCGATCCCAACGCGGCACCGTTGAACCTCATCCAGCTCTTTCAGTTGATGAACCTGCATCTCCATTCGGAGATCACCACTGAGTACACGCCATACGTCAAACAGAATGGCGAACCAGGAGTGGACGACCAGGACAAGGTCTGGTTTGAACTGGACTCGCAAGGCCGCCCGCTGGCCATAAAGGTTCATTGGAACGGAACATGGCGGCGTGTTTACAACGGCATGCTGAATGAAATCCGTGGCTACAACGGCAACCCGGGCACCGACTTTGATTCCACCGGATGGGGAAAAATAGGCGGCGAGTACGACGGCTGGCATCTTTGCAACGGCAATGATGGCGCACCCGATTACAGCGACCAGGTCCTTGTTGGCGCGCACATGAACAATGAAAGCCATTCCGGTTACGTGGACAACGAATGGGTCACATGGATCGGCAAAAAGACCGGCATGCACGTTGGCGGGGACATTGAGTTCACCATGACTGAAGCCACCACATGGGTGCCAGCTACAACGGCAGTTACGCTGTATGGCTGGACTGTCGATGGCGCGCATGGCCCTGATAACCCAGGTGATCTTTGGGGGAAGAAAAATGCTGCCGCTCTCGCTACTGACATAATCCCTGCCTCTGATGGGAATCCCACACCTGACCCCGTGAGTACAATTCCGCCTTTTGTGGCCTTAGCGTGGATAATCTTCCTCGGATACCGAACATGATTACATCACCAGACTCAGTAGACGCATCGGATATTGTCTTTCCGCCACCGCAGGACTTCCTTCCCATACCCGGGGGACTACAGTTCAAGGACGTTGCTCCCATGATCGCCGGGATTGTGGACAATGGAGTTGGGTTTGATGACCCGCGTGTCCTGGTTCGTTTGAACGAGGCCACGAAAATCATCATGGATTACATGATCCCTGTGGGCGGCATGATGGTGTGCAACATCACCGCCATAAGCCGTTTCCTGGTGCTCCCGCCGAACATGGAGAACATCATCGAAGCGCATCCGCTGACCCCCGCCGACTCAACCGCTGCCTACGGAAAGAAGGACACCACCCAGGTCTGGTATGAGATCGTGAGCCAGTCGGCGTATCTCGATCCTTCGCAGGCCATGGACAACCCGCTCCTGGATTTTGGCCTGAACGGCAACCCAACCGATCCGGAGGATGTCAGGAGGATTTACTTCTACCCCGGGCTTAACCCGGCTAACGCGGTGATCCAGGTGACTGGAGCGAAGCGTTACCTCCCGCTCAAAGGTGACGAGGACTACCTCATCATCCAGAACATCGAGGCCATTAAGTGCATCATCCTTTCCATCGAGCGTTACGAGAACAACGCCCCGGACGAGGCCCAGAAATATCGCCAGAGCGGAATGGACATCCTTCAGGCCGAGGTCAAGAAGCACATCTTCGATCCCAGGAACTACATGCACCGCAAGTCCGGGTATCTGGAGGACATCGTGGACTTCAGGGAACAGACGCTGGGGTGGATGCGCGCCCAGATCGCGCTCGATATTCCCGCAGCTCTCCGCATGTCCAAGCGCGACCTCACATGGACAATCCAGCAGGCCGAACGCAGGCTGATGGAGCGCGGCATCTGGAAAGACACCGTGATTACCATTCATGGGACGGTGCTTGGCGGCCTCCTTTACATGCCATCCAACGTGGAGTCGGTTCTGGCGGTTGACCTTAACGGGCGTCCCATTCCGATCAGGAGCCAGTTCTTCCAGAGCCTGGACAACGGCCCCGGTGGAGCACCATGCAGTAACATGTTGATCGACCAGGGCAACAAGCAGCAGCCGGGTTTCGCCGCGCCGCGCCGGGCTTACAAGCTCATTGCCGACTGCGACAACGGTTCAAGTTTCACCGCCGTATGCAAGTTGCGCTGGGTTTTGAAAGAACCAGGGGACATGATGACCATCAAGAACTATGAGGCCATCAGGCTGATGGTGACCGCGAAAATTCTTGAGGAGCCGCAAACTCCTCCCAATCCGCAGGCTGCACAGGACGCCATGATGAAACAGCAGTCAGCCCTGGATATTTTGGACAAGGAACTCAAAAACTACCTGTCTGGCATCAGGCATACCGTACACATTCAGACCTACGGCTTCGGTCTTGGTGACATAGGCGGCTACGGGAGCAGATAATATGGCTGGAATTGAAACACTCATTCACGGCAGGAAACCGGACATTGTTAAGTTCAAGGAGACCGACCCCATCGAGATGCTGGGGAAGTTACTCCGGGGTGAAATCACCCAATGGCCATCAATCGTTGAGCTTGGAAACCTTTTCCAGACCGACGTATTCAAAAAGCTGGAGCAGGGTGGCCTCGATCTCCAGAGCCTGATAAGCCTGGGTGGCCAGAACGCGCAGCAGACCGGACTTAACGCGCTCGCGCTCCAGAAAGGAGAGCTTCCACCGGAGGATGTGGCGCAACTGTTCCGCACTTCGGCCATGCAGAATCTTCAGAGCGGCCTGTTCGGGAGCAGCGCAGGCACGGCCAACCAGTTACGCAACTATGGGATAGGAATGGTGCAAGGCCAGCAAACCGGAGCATCGCTAAGTGAGCAGTCTGGCAACGCGGCCCAGAGATGGGCGCAGATCGCCATGGGTACTGTGCTCCCCGACAGCAGTCAGCTTTACACGCCGGACTGGTTCACCAACTACATGGCTGAACAGGAAGCGGCAAGGGAAGCCCAGAAGCAGAGGCAGTTCAACGCGGCGGCAGCTCCTGACCCTGCGGCAGCCGGGATTGCCGGAACCGTCACAGGCATCATTGGCGCGATCTACGGTCATGGCGGCGGAGGGAACTACAGCGATTACGCGGGGCAATACAACAAGGCCACCGCCAGCAATGTTCCGCCCACTTCGCAATTCAGCGGCGTGGGAGGAACGATCTCTAACGCGCTTGGAGGTAATCTCCATTGGGGTGGAGACCAACCATACGCATTCACGCCCAATAACGAAAGCCCCGGGCGAACTGACACGTTCAACCCCAACCTGATTAACGGCCCGGCTCAACCCGCACCTGCGCCGAATACACTTCCGCCTGGTTACAACCCGGCGACTTCAGCTTGGTATGACCCATTCAACCCAACGTCCAACATAGGATAAAACCATGGCTAACAACTACGTAAACCCTGTAGACCCCGGCTGGATCGGCGGGGCGCAAATGCCCGGACAACCAGACCTGATGGGAAAGTTCCTGACCGGTTTCCAGGTGTTCGACAATGCCGCCATCAAGAATCAACAAGCCAACCAGATGGTGGCCAATGCCGCATTGCGGATTCAGCAAATGCAGCATGAGAACGCCATGAAGGAAGGTTACTTCAACCTGGCAACCCTGAAGCAGAACGAGGCAGTGGAAAGGTTCAAGACAGAGATGAACTGGCAGCGTTTCAAGGAGCAGGAGGACACCAGGGACAAGGACAGAAAGTATGACATGGCGATTCAGGATCAGACACGCAAAGGGGAGCGTGAAGATCGCCTTGCGGAGAAAATGCAAAGTGCCAACGAGGCCGAAGGCGGAGCTGCCGGTGTTCTTACCTACCTGACCCAGCAGGGAATCCCGGTGGGACACCCGGACTTCTACTCCAAGTACACCGAACTCATGCAGCCGTGGCTGCAACATTCCGCCGCTGTAAAGACGACCTATGCCAACACGCTGCAAAAGAGTCAGCTTGTGCGCGATGACAACCAGCGCGTCCTCGACGCGGCTGAGAAGCGTTTCAATGAAAACATCGGACAAACCCTCGGTGGCGGCAATGTCCTGGAGCAGAACAAGCAATGGTATCTGCACCCTGAAGACCTTCCGGATGTAACCGAAGGCGGGTTCCTGGGCATCCACCAACTGGGCGGAGTCAAGACTGACAAGAAGCAAATCACTCTCTCAAACGGGAACACGATTACAGTTCACATGGCCGACATTGTAAGGCTCCAGCAACAGGCGGCAGACCTTGAGCAGAAAAGGAGAGGCGTTGCCGCTCCGATCCATTTGCCTGACATCGGTGTTTACAACCCGGAACCTGCTCCAGCCAACAAGGCAGACATGAAGGCCAATCATGCCTACACCTTCCCGACAGGCGTATTCCTCTTTACGGGGACTGACCTCGTTCCAGTCGGACAGTCCGGCGCAGGCACAACTCCTCCGCCAACCTATCGACCTGGAAGCCAATAAGCTATGACTTACGAGGAAGCAATGGGTGGAACCCCGCCTCCGGCGGGGACTCCGCCGCCTTCCGGCCCGAGTATTAGCCCGGGGACGCCAAAGGGAATCTCCTACGAGGAAGCGATGGGAGGAACACCTCCGCCACCGCCTCCTCAACAGTCAGCTTCCCCGGCTCCGCAGAGATCGGCGTCTCCTCCGCCGCCCATGTTGCGGCCATCGCCTTCGCCATCAGGAACCCCGGCCACCGATGCGGCTATGACGAACGCTTCCCAGACGTTCCAAAGCAGGGAAGCCATGAGGCCAACCGTTTTCGGCAATGGGGTTGGACAAGTGCCCGATGTGATGACCGGCACTGTCCGGAATGCCGCGCAGAAGGCGGTCAACATCGTGAAATCTCTCGGTCAGGCATACGCCGTGTCGGACGCCATCAAGTTCAATCCCTACCCAAAACCAGGTGAAGGATACGTCGCTCCCAACGATCAGCAGGGACTTAAAAACTGGACTGATGTGAGGAATATCCAGCAGGAGAATCTGAAAGACCCGCTCCTGTCATGGACTCAAAAGGTTCCCGAGTGGAGCGCAAAGCAGTGGCCGATGCCTCCCGGAGTGGAGAACAATCTAGCCGTAAAATTAGGCGGGGCGATAGGTGGATTCGGCCCAGTCCTGGCCAGCGGGCCGTTCGCTCCGCTCACCATCGGGATGGAAACCCTGGGGGACGTTTCAGAGCACGCCTACAACGACAAGATCGCACAGGGAATAGAGCCGGAGCGCGCCGCGCGCGAGGCGTACGGGAAAGCCGTTGCCGGAGCCGGAACCCAGGCGGCGTTGTGGTACGCCCTGCCGAAGCCCTTGAGGTTTGGTGCCAATGCCATCATCGACAAACTGGGCTTTGAAGGAGCGAAGCGGTTCTTCCTTAACCGGGTGATGCAGGGAATTGAAGGGGCGGCACTTGGAGCTGGCACTCAAATCCCAACCAACATCGCCATGGGCGACCCCGCGATGCAGGATGTCGCCCAGACAGCAGGAGGAATAGGCGCGTTGCAGGCGGTTCTTCCCCGGGGATACACTCCCAAGGAGGTCAAGGCGTTAAAACTTGAGAGGCAGCAAAACCTTTCCGCGCGACAGGCACTGCTCGGGCGTCCCTCACAGGGCGCAACCACCAGGTATGATGAGAAAGGTGACGCGACAGGGAAAGCGCAACCGGAACTCCTGGGGCCGGAAATTCCCGCTGATCTCGATGAGCAACTCGCAGCGGGGACGATATGGGGTTACGAAGACAAGGACGGAACACCACACTACTTCAAAAACGAAAAAGGAGGTGAAGCAGATGCCACTACAAAAGGGAAAGAGCAAAAAGACACTGGAGAAAAACTTCCACGAACTGAGGCACAGCAAAACGTATCAACGGACACTGGAGAAGGAGGGGCAAAGCAAGGCCAACCAGCAGATGATAGCGATAGCACTACAGGAACGCCGCAAGAGCAGGTAAGACACATAGCACAAAGGCAACCCGATGGTTCGTGGGCTGTCATAACTCCGGGCGGATCGAACGTAGGGAAGTACAACACCGAGGAAGATGCAAAACGAACCGCCGGGGAGATGGATGACGCCATGGCGGAGACGTCAACCGCTCCGACTCCGTTCTTTGTAACCAAGGAGAACGGGGTATGGATCATTGGCGAGAAAAACGAGAAGGGCGAAATCCTGCCCGGGGTAGATCATGGCCGATTCAGCGGAGATACCGGCCAGGCTCGCGCCCAGGCGCAGGCGGATTACCTGAACAAGAAAATTCAGGAAGACTATAACGCCAGGGCAGCGGCAGACATCGCCGGGGCGGAGGAGCCGAAGGAAAAAGCCGACGAGGCAGCCGCCGTAGGCCCGGAGATAATGGTTTTGCCGAAGGATGCTGACGGCAATTACCCGGTTGTCGACAAGAGGCTGCCCAAAGGTTCGCCGCCAATCTTCATGGCACGCACGCTGGAGGAGGCCCACAAAAAGAAGGAGGAAGAAACATCCAAGCAGAACGCAGCACATGGGCAGTATGAGATCGACACGGGAATGGGGTCGGCCCTGGTCTACGACATCCCGACCCAGAACGAGCTGAAACGGCTCAAGGCATACGCTGACCTCAGGGACGCCGGGGGAGAAATCACGCCCTCGATGAAAAGTCTGATGGAGGACGACACCAAAAGCCTTCAGTCAAAGGGAATAGACCTGTCCCAGTTCGATCCCAGGAAACCAGAAAGCGCGGTAGTTCCACAGGTGAATCCTCCTCCGGAGCAGGCAGCTCCGGCAGCACAGGTTACCCCGGGCAGGATGTCGGATGCAAACAAGGCGGAGATCAACAAGATCAGGGAGGATGTGGCCGATGCCCAGAATGTGGTGCGCGCCTACACTCAGAATCCTCCCATAACCCCGGAGGATCATTTCAAGTTCGGGCAGGCGCAGGACGAGGTGCGTAAAGCCTGGAACAAGATTCACCAAA
>Ga0307498_10000011_pt1 | contig 18776 bp, 28 predicted proteins | sample 12_S_MG_FD_201369 | JGI IMG/M metagenome (GOLD analysis project Ga0307498, IMG submission 201369) | Soil microbial communities from Populus trichocarpa stands in riparian zone in the Pacific Northwest, United States - 12_S | ecosystem: Environmental > Terrestrial > Soil > Riparian zone > Trees...
GCGATCACGGGATCTACACAGCAAGCCCCGGCGACCACGACGACGGTGACGATCAGTAGCGGGGAGCAAGGACCGGCTGGGCCTCCCGGACCCGCCGGTCCTCCCGGCCCCTCTGGCACGGGCGGTGCTGAGTCGTGTCCTACCGGCTCGACGTTCCAGGCGGTCGTGCTGAACACGCCTGGCGGACACATCGAAATGTGGGTCTGCGTGGCGACTCCCTAAAACGCGAGTTCGCGTTTCGTCCGGCGGATCGGCTACGCTCTCTCCAACACTATGAGAAGGAGAGAGCCTGATGGTTCGCATGGTCGCTCAGAGGGAGCCGCAAGACTTCTCCCCCTACAAAGTCAGCCCGTCGCGCGTCAACTCTTACCTCTCCTGCGGCGTGGCTTTCAAGATGAAGTACATCGACGGCATCCCGGAGCAGATGAGCGGGAGTGCCGCTCTGTTCGGGAGCGTGATGCACGAAGCCCTGGAAAAGTGGGCGCTCAACCGGCAGCAGGATCTCGTGCCGCTCATGGCTTCCGCCTGGCTCGCCGTGACCGAGGGCACGTCGGTCAATGACTTCATCGGTGCCTACCAGGCTGTCGCTGTCGAAGTGATGCAGGCCGAGAAGATGGCGGCGCTCGACTTCGTGATGAAGAACGGACGTGAGACCAAAGCCGTGCGGATGACCTCGGCGTTCAAGAAGTCTGCGGCAGCGAAGATGGAACTGGATCTACTCGCTGCGTGGCTTCCGAAGCTGGAGGCCGAATCTCCCTGGCGCTTCTCGGAGCGTGACCCGCTTCCGGCTCTCTACGGCGAGTCGCTCAAGCTGGCGAAGAGCTATGCAGAGAGGTATCGCCAGCTTTCCCCGGCCATCGTCACCGAACTTGGCTTCGATGTGGAGTGGCGAGGCTTCCTGCTCAACGGGTACATCGACGCGATCGAGCCGCTGTACGACGAGCACGGTGAGATGAGGGGAATCATCGTTCTCGACTACAAGACCTACGCGAGGGAACCAGCAGCGATGAAGGACTGGCGGCAGATGGTGATGTACGACGTGGCGATTCGAGAGCTACCCGATCGCGATGTGCTTCCTGCTTCTCTGAGCGATGCGATTCGCGAGGGCGTCAACATCATCGTTGGCTGCGACTACGTTCGTCTTGGTGAGAGGAGGTTCTGGGGGATCACCGACCGGGATTACGAACAGCTACACGTCGAGTTGACGATGTACCTGCGTGGCGTTCAGTCCGGTGTCTTCCTGTCAGCAGAGAAGAACCGCAATCCCGACTTCTGTCCTTACCCGGAGAACTGCTGTCTGACCACAAGAGGGGCTGGTGCGTCTATCCCGGTGGAGGTGGCGCAGTGACTCGCACCGAACTGGAAATCATCGAAGAGCTACGGACGCACTGCCCCTGGCCCAGCCAAACGGAACTGCTGGACGAGCTAGAGGTAGTGCTGAAGGTGTCAGCCTTGTGGCCTCTCGCTGTGCGCGAGGCTGCGGAGGCTGCGCTCGGCGGTGGGATTCACAACCCGAACGGCCGTGACCACAAGAGCATCGACCGCCGTGTCCGTCACGCCATGAAGGTGTGGCGGGCGCGGTACGGTGGGATGAATCCCGGTCAAATGGTCTACGCGGGCGAAGTTCTCGCCTGGGCGATCCGGCAGGGCGGCGGTGAAAGGAAGTTCATCTTCTCCCGGCTTGAGAAGGTCGTCCACGACGACAACGTCCACGCCGGTATGCGACGGCGCGCAGGGCTGGTGGACGTGGTTCAGCAACTCGCGGAGGCGACGGTCGATGGGTGACCGGCGACGTGTCGAACAGTACGACAAGTCGAAGCGGGGGCGTCACAAGAAGGCTGGCTCTCGTGAGGTGAAGGCCTGGTTGGAGCACACGGACTGTCCCGAAGCCCCGCCCTGGATGGACTCGGAAACGCACGCGAAGCTGGCTGCGCTCCGCAAGGAGGTCGATCCGCTCCAATGAGTTACGAGCCGTGGAAGGAACTGGAACGTCGTCACGCGAAGCGCATGGGCGGCACTCGTCTCTGGCGTCCCGACTACGGCGACTCACAACCGGACGGTGAGACCGACCTGGATACCTGGGATGCGAAGTCGCGCGTCTCGTACTCTCTCCACACGACCTTCCAGACGTGCGAGAAGAAGTACCGGGAGTTCACCGGGCACCGCCGCTTCCATCTCGTTCTCTTCTCGCGTCAGCACCCGAAGGTTGGCGACCTTGTCGTGCTGCGCGCGGAGGACTACGCGGCGCTTGTCGAAGCTAGTAGGAACGGAGCGGGTGATGGTGGACAATCCGTATAAGGGCATCGCGCTAGCCGGGAAGGCTGGCAGCGGCAAGGACTACTTCGCCTACCGAATCTCACAGGTGATGGAGGTCTGTGATCTGTCCCCCGTGTTGCTGTCGTTCGCTCAGCCTTTCAAGGATCAGGTCGAGGCTCAGTATCTTGCCGGTTCCGTCTCCGAGATTCGGCTGCGTCTCCTGGCGATCGGGGACGAGGAACGCGCCAGGGATCCGAACGTGCTGGTCGATCAGATGCGTCGTCGGCTGGTGCGGACGATCGGGGAGGGACACATCCCGATAGTGACTGATCTCCGACTCCGCAACGAACGCGAACTGTGCCAATCCCAAGGCCTCCTGCTTGTTCGCGTCAATGCGCCTTACGTCGATCGTCTCGCGGCGCTCCGGGCCAAGGGCGAAGACGACGTGATCCTCGACTCGATCCATCCGACCGAGACCGACCTGGACGACGCCGAGTTCGACGTGACCGTCGTCAACCTGTGGTCCTCGTTCGAGACGTTGAAGACCGTCGCCCAGATCGTTGCCCTGTGGAGCGGCGAGACCGAGGTGGTTCGTTAGCAAAAAGAGAGGGAGCCTTTCGGCCCCCTCTCAGTCGTACACCGCTTTCTTGGCTCGCCTCGGTGCCGGTGGCTTCTGTGCCGTCGGCACCTTCGCTATTTCATGAACGAGTCGCGTTTTTTCCTGGTACGGGCTGAGCCTCTTGAGGATCTCCTTGGCCCGTGTGACTCGCGCTCCTGTCCCCGCGAGGACGACGGGCGAAATCAAACCGGAGTCGTTGAGGATGTCGGTGACCTGGCACATCACGGCGTCGTCTCCGTACCATTCTGGGTGAAGTTTCGGGATGATCACGTCGAGTCCGATCGCTTCTGCCAGTGCGACGACTTGCCTCTCTGAACCCTTGCCTTCCCCGGTGACGATCGTGACTGTTGGATGCTTTTCGGCGAGCTTGAAGATGAACTGCTCCAGCTTCGCGGAGTCGAAGCGAGCGCCACCGATGATGGCTACGCGCAGTGGTGACCTCCCTTCTCGTCATACGCCGCACATGCGACGTGTGTTCGGCCACGGACCGAAGCCGCGAGTTTGCCACGCACGCGCGGCGACTTCGATCTGTACTCCGGCGGGCCAGTTGTGTGCTGGCCCCCAGCGTCTCAGGTACTCCGGGCCGTAGGCCCGCATGAAACTCCAGTCCATCTGTAGGCCACCGTAGTAGCCGTTGCCGGTGTTCGCGTTCCAGGCTCCCTCATGCTCGTGAATGCAGATGAGTGCCTGCTTGATCCAGTTCGGTGTTCTCGTTGCTGCTTCCGCTGTGCTGGCGAGGTTGATGACGACCAGCACGGCTGCTATGGCGAGTAGCCGCTGAATGGAACTCTCCTTCCGGAGGGGACGTGGTTACTTCGTCTTCAGCCGACTCCATGAGTCGTCCCCGTGCGGTTCAGCGGGGTAGTCGATGACGGCGTAGACGAAGTTGTTGGTGCCGAGGACGATCTCGCGGACCTTACCGTCGCCGTCAAGCTGAACCTCTTCGAGCTTGAGGTTGATGTGACGCTGTCGGTCAGCGGTGAACTCGTCGTGGTTCCTCACCTCGTTGGCGTTTCGCCCGCAGTCGGGGTGGAAGATGAGGACTTGCGTGATCACGCTCATGCTGTTGTGCCTCCGTTGTGGTGCGCTCGGCTGGTGATGAGCTTCGCCCACGACTGCTCCACGTCGATGGAGAGAACAGCCGCGACGAGTTCGGGCGTGAGTCCCTGGTCGTCTCCTTTCTCGTCGGGGGCACCGACGATGACTACGTCGCCGACGACGTAGTCCTGCGGGTACAGCCCGGACAGGATCGTCGCCAGCATGTTGATCGGCTTGTCGTTGCGCTTGCCGTCCTCGTCCGCGTACATGGTGACGCGGCTGTTGAAGTTCTGCGGGATCACTTCGAGGTAGCCGTTGAGTAGTTCGTGGATCTTCTCGGCTACGTTCGGCGTGTCGAAGACGAACGTGTGGGCGTTGCCGTCTGCCTTGAGTACGAGTCCGATCATGGCTTCGCGTCCTGCCGGTAGAGCATGTCTCCGACCTTGTCGATCGCCTGGATCAGATTGCCGACGCCGGGCATTTCGATGCGGCAGCAGGAGAAGTAGCGATAGTCCTCGTATTCCTTGCGGAGCCGCATGATGTAGTCGCGTGCTTCCTGCTCACTGTCGAAGCAACCGTGCAGTTCGTTGGTCTGGGTCACGTCCTTCGGGAATGCGACGACGCCGTAGGGTGAGCGGTGTGTTCCTTGTGCTCCTATCGCGAGGAAGTTCTTCAGGACGAACTCTTCCTCTTCTTCGAGGACCTCGACGTTGAACTTGTCCTGGAGAAATGAGCCTGTCCAGTCGTTGAGTGCGTAGAGGTCGTCGGCCGTGATCGTGATGTCCGTCTCCGTTTCGATCAAGCTGGAGATGTTCAACACGATGCTGTTTAGTTGTTGCTCGGTGATCTTGGTCATGTGTTTGTCGCCTTGCTCCCGGCTGTGGAGACCAGGGTTGCTGGGTTGAGGAATGACGAGTAGCGCCCCGTGAACAGCAGCTTGTACTCGCCGTTTCGGCCGCGCCTGTTCTTCGCGACGAGAAACTCGATCTCGCCCTTGTCCTTCTTCGCCTTGTCGTAGTCGAAGTCCCTGTGCAGGAAGGCGACCACGTCCGCGTCCTGTTCGAGCGAACCTGAATCTCTCAGGTCGCTCAACTCTGGACGATTGTCTTCGCGGTTGAGGATCGCTCGGTTCATCTGGGAACACGCGAGGATCGGCACGTCGAGTCGTTGTGCGAGCATCTTCAGCCCGCGACTGATGGATCCGATCTCTTCGTTCTTGTTCCGGCCGACGCCGCTCATCAACTGGACGTAGTCCACGATGATCAGTCCGAGGTTGCTCTTACGTGCGACCCGCGTGGCCTCGGCGGTCACGATCGGGATGGATGTTGCTCCCCCTGCGTGAACGAGCAGCTTTCCCTCGCGGCTCTTCACTACGTTGATCGCTTCCTTCAGACGCTTCGCTTCGTCCTCGGTGATCTGTCCCTGGCTGAGCCGTTCGTTGTCGATCTTCCCGGCTCGTGAGAAGCCCTTCGTCTGTAGTTCCCGCTTGCTCATCTCTAGCGTGAAGAAGAGGACGCAGAGGTTGTCGTCTGCGACGTTCTCCGCGATGTTCTGCGCGAGCGTGGACTTGCCGACGCTCGGCCTGGCCGCGAGCAGGATCAACTGCCCAGGCCAGAACCCGCCGAGCGCTGTGTCGATGACGGTGAACCCGGTCTTGGTACCGGTGACCGGTGTCTTTGTCCGGTATGCCTCTCGCCACTCCGAGACCAACTCATCCAGGTCGGAGGTGATGTCCTGCGCTTCACTGAGATTGTTTTCTATGAGTGCCTCGGTGAGCGCGGACTCCGCAGCAGCGATCAGTTCGTCCGTTGTGCCCAGCCCGTTGTTCGCGAGCAGCACGATCTCGTTGCCCGCCACGTTCACCGCCCGTCGCACGGCCTTGTCCTTGACGATGGCCGCGTAGTGCGGCGTGTTCGTGGTGGAGGGGACGATGCTGGCGATCTCTATGAGGAGCGGCTGACCGCCGACCGATTCGAGCAGGCCGTCGCGTCGTAGCCTGTCGCAGAGAGTCACTACGTCCACCGGCGTCCCTTCGAGGTGCATGGTGAGGATCGTGTGGAATATGACCCCGTAGCTCTGCCGGTAGAAGTCGCTTGGCTTGAGCACACCGATGACGCTGTCGATCGCGTACTTGTTGAGGATCATCGCGCCGAGGATGTTCTCTTCGGCCTCCGGGTTGTGGTGCGGCGTGTTGATCATTTCGGTGGCCGCAGGCAGTCGAATGGTGCGCTGTCCTGGATCTCTCTGAGTTGTTCCGGATGCATCACGATCTCCCCGGTGAGCGTTAGTACTGTCCGCTTGAGTTCTGTTCGTTCTCGTGGTGTTCGCTGCCAGAAGTCGGGATCGCGCACCTCCAGTAGCTCTTCGGCGTTGCGAAGGTTGCCGGGGAGGACTGGAATGCTTGTGTCTCTGTCCAGGTCGAGGTCCAGGGACATGACTACAGCTTCGGCGAAGTCGATGTTGATGACCTGACCTTCTCCGGTCATCACTCGGTAGAGGTTGCGTTGTGTCGTTTCGAGCGAGTGCTGTGTGACTGATGCGACTTCGAGTGACAGGTGTGTTCTCCATCCGAAGTCCTCACCGCAGAACCCGGCTGCTGCCCAGGTGCCATCAGGTTGTGGTGGTGAGTATCTGAACTGCCAGATGTGCTTGTGGTCGTAGATGAAGTCACGTAGGAAGACGGCTGGAACAACCCATGTCTTCCAGTGGAGGTGGAGTCGTGGGGTGGTGAGGGTGGAGGTCATGCCCCCACCCCCATCACCTTCAACTGGGCTGCGCGGATCTCTGCGTACTCGTCGGCCTCGATGATGCCGAGGTCGAGCAGTTCCTTCGCACCCTTCAGCACCGCGACCGGGTCGAGGACGGTGACCGCCGGAGGCTCCAGCACCTCGTCCTCTGTGGGCGGGGCACTGATCTCAGAAACCGGGATCAGGGGCGACTCGACAGAGTTTGTGACATTTGCCACTTGCTCTGCCTCGACTTCCGCGATGATCTCTTCCAGTTCCGTCTGACCTTCCAGCGCGACGGGCAGGATGACCGTTGGCTCTGGGACTTCGATCACCAGTTCCGGCGTCACGATTACCGGCTCTTCCTCGCCAGTCACCGTCAACTGGGCGACCGTCGTGTCGATCACGTCCGCGATCACGGCTTCCCAGTCCACGGCTTCTTCGATCATCTCGTCCAGGAATGAGTCGTCCACTTCCGGCTCTTCTTCCACGACGACCTGGCTGTTGTCCGCTGTCTCTGCGACTGCGTCCTCGGACTCGGTCTCGTCCTCTTCCTCCACGACCTTCTCTGGTCGTGGCGGGATGACGCCGTTCGTGACCTTGAAGTCTTCCAGGTTCGGCGTCAGATCCCAGGCCCGCTTGATCTCGGCCTCGTCCATCGCCTCGTCCGTCACCGTGAAGCCCCTGTCCTGCAACTGCCTCACCATGTCAGCCTCACTGATTTCTTGCTCGTTCTTCAACATCAGTCGGCCGTCCAGTGCCAGGTCGGCTGCGCCACCCTTCGCTCCCAGCAACTCCCACTTGCGAGTGGTGATCGTGTGCTGGCCTTCCAGTGTCGGCAGGATGATGTAGACATCCACCGGGTTCTTCGACGTGAAGCGCCTCACCCGCTTGATGAACTGGTCAAGCGTCTCGTAGTCGAAGTCCAGCCCGTTCAGGATCACGGCGTCCGCCGAGTCCAGGTTGTGCCCCAGCCGGATCGCCTTCATTCCGGCGCAGAACACCTGGATCGACGGATCGGTCTGGAATGCATAGACGCGCTTCGCCCGATCCTTCGCATCAACGGTGGTGCCGTTCTCGACGATGTGGACGGCATTGACGCCCTTTTCTTCCAGGCGCTCCGCGAGCCACTCGCCCTCGGCGACGATGTGCGACCCGACCAGCACCTTCCTGCCGCCCTTCGCGAGCGCCATCGCCAATTCCAGCGTTCGGAGGTTCGCGGGCGTCCAGTTCGACAGTTCGATGCCCGACCACTCCCAGTTCGGATCTGCCTTCGGAAGCACGCAGGCGTAGTCGAGCTTCCAGTTTAGGCCCAGCATCGGGGCCATGATCTCGTGCATCCCCGCCTTCACGACGGGGTGATCCGGGTACTTCTCGGCGAAGAACGCGGGGAAGCCGTGCGGCAGCTTCTTTAGCCACTCGCTTGTCACCTCGGCCTGGCCGACGGAGAACGGCACCTTTACGTCGTGGTAGAACAGATCCACGATTTCCTCGCCGGTCTCTTCCATCCGCTTTCGGATCGTGCAGGACGCGAGCATCCGCCAGAACCGTGAGAGGTTCGTGACCTCTGGCAGTACCTTCGTCGTCTCGCGCCGTCTTCCGGTCATCATGTTCTCGATCACGCAGTAGTCCGTCTGGAAGGCGTTGCGACCGGACTCGTAGCTGTACGGGAACCACGGCTTCTCGTAGCCGAGGCACCAGGCCAGCGGCCAGAAGATCTGATCGACGTAGTTCTTGATCGGCGTCCCGGTCATCCCCAGGCGGTACTTCGCCTGCAATCCCCGGAGCGCGATGCTGCGCTTCGACGTGCTCGACTGGATGTACGTGATCTCGTCCAGCACGATCACGCCGTCGTGGAACGCGGTCGAGAGCTTCGACGCAATCGGCTTCATCCGCACTGCGAAGTGCGTGTAGCCGCAGCGTGAGCCGTCGTCCTTCTCGGCCTCGCAGAAGAGGCCGTTCCAGCCGTTCTTCGTGTCGGCGAAGCACTCGGGGCAGATCTGCTTCGACGTGAGCTTGTTCAGCTTGTCGTAGAAGACCGCTTCGATGTAGCTGTAGGCCGACGGTGTGTCGTTGGTCGAGTAGGAGCCTCTGACCGGACTCTGGATCCATCCGAGAGCCTTCATCCGCTTGAGCGGGTGACCCCGGTAGTTGTCCTCGTGCGTCTTGGTCGGATCGTCGGGGTTCTTGTTCCAGTCGGTGCCGAGGATCTTGTCGTAGCTGCTGTTCCTCGGGGCCAACTCGTTCCCGTCCTTGTCCTTCCAGATCCAGTAGGCGTAGCGGTCGGTTCCCTTGACCAACTCGTTCGTCGTCCACTCCTTCACCGTGATCACCGGCAGCGCCTTGTTCTTGCGAAGCGTCCCGTTCACGGCGAGCGCCTCGTAGTTCGTGATGTACATGCCGGTGCCGCCCATCCGGAGGTGCTTCGCGATCGAATGGGCCTGCCCGTGCGTCTTGATCACCTCGGGCTTCTTGCCCAGGAATCGCTCAGCCTGCCGAGTCCATTCGGGGATCAGGTCTGCGGCGGTGACGACGAGGAACTTCTTCTTCGCGTCCATCTTCGTCGCGGCCCGGAAGAACGCGAGTCCGCCGACGGTCTTGCCGAGACCCTGCTCCCATGCCAGGAGACCGAAGCCCTTGAACAACAGCCGGGCGATGTCCTGGATCTGGAAGTCGAGAACCTTGAACGGGAGTGACGCGAAGTTCGTCTTCTCCCACTTGCGGGACTTGATCAAGAACTCGTCCATCACCGAGCGGACGAGCGCTTCCAGCTTGGCGATCTCCTCGGGGTGAACGGTCGCGATCTCGCCCTTGTCCGGGATCTCGAAGTGCTGGATGATCCAGGCGATGTCCTGGCTTGCCTTCTCGCCACCGTCATAGATGGTGTAGTGGGCACCGGCACCTGAGACCGAGATGACCATGACCGACTTCGATTTCTGGAAGGTCTTCATGGTGTACTCGCCGGGGTTCTTCTTGGACTCGACCTGGCGCTCTTCCTTCTCGACCAGCACCTTGGTCTTCGTCTCCAGGCGGTAGCGCTCACCCTTCTTGAACTTCTTGTCCGGGTCGGACTTGATGCAGAGCAGCGAGTCCACGTCCTGCAAGAAGCCGAGCCGCTGCTGCGGCTTCAGGCTGTAGAGCGGGATTCGGTACTTGTCGATCTCGCCGACGGTCTGCCATACGAGCTTCCGCAACTCCGGGTCGATCGTCACGATGCCGTCGTCGCAGGCGTCGTTCAGCGAATGCCAGAGCCGCTCGTTCTGTACGAAGTACGCAACCGGCTGGCCGTTCAGCCCGTAGAAGTCGTTGAACTTCCCGGCCTGAGTCAGCGCGAGCTTCGCGAATGGTGATGGCAACCACTGGATGCGCTGCTTCTCGGCGAGTTGCGCGTCGAACTCGCGCGTCTTGATCCGCGCGAGGATCCGGCGGTTGTACTCCTCCTGGATCGCCTTGAACTCTTCGACCCGGCGGTACGCGCCGTAGTCGCGGGTCGTGACGTGGTTGTAGCCGCCGAGTGCCTTGTCCCTGAGTCCGATCACCCAGTTGGCGGCGAAGTCGAGGTCGGTCGCCTTGACCTCGCGAACCTCCAACGGGCCGTTGGATCCTGCGGCGCGATTGCCGGGGTGGAGACCGAAGAGGATCACGCACGGCTCGTTCGTGCCCTCGAACAGGGTCTCGCATTCGATGACCGCGTAGGTGCCCTCATTCTCCGGCATTACCGAGATCTGCCGCTCGTAGCGGGCTTTCGCGCAGACGAACACGTACTGGCCCTGCTCTGCGAGCAGGCGGTGGATCGCCATGAACGTGAAGACGGTGCTGTTGGTGGACTTGCCTTTGCGGAAGTCCGGGTGCTGCCACTGCAACCCAAACGGCGGGTTCGCGGCGATGGCTTCCCACGGCGACATCGCGTTCTTGAGCAGCGAGTAGAAGTACTGGAAGTCCCCGGCGAGAGCCTGGTAGCCGCCCTCGCTGTTCTTGATCTGCCCCTTGTCGATCTCGATGCCGAACGACTTCGGCTTGTCGATGTACTTCAGGAGCGAGCCGTCACCGGCCGTCGGATCCAGCACGGCGATGCCGTCGCCGAACACGGATGCGACGAGCTGGGCGAGCTTGTCGGGCGAGAAGAACTGCTGCGTTCCCTTCTGCCCGACGCCGTGACTGCCTTTCGACAGGACGGAATCTGACGATGCCAGAATCTCATCGGTTAGAGAACTGCCGAAGAGTCCTGTACCTTTCTGGTTGTCATTCACCACGTCGGTTGCCTCCGGTGGTCGTGGGTGGCTTTCTTGGCTGTGTTGGCTTGTTCGGTTGGGAACTAGAGAGGGCCGGATGTGTGGAGCATCCGGCCCTCTCTGCGTATTCGGACGTTCAGCTTACTTGAGCGATCGGATGGTTTTTCCCAGCCTGCTCATGCCGGAGCCGGGAAAAGTTCGCGAGATGCGGACAAGGTTTCGCCAGTTCGCGACCTCGTCCTGCGCCCATCCTTCGGCGTCGGCTTCGATGGCGATTTTCGCTGCCCACATCTTCGGCTGGTGCTGGAACTGCCAGGCGTGCCGGAGTTCGTGCAGGATCGTTCGCACGCACTCCGATTGGCAGAAGCGCAGCTTGTCGTGCTCGTACTGGTCGAGGCCGAGGTAGATCCGTACTCGCCACAGGACAGGGCTGAAGTCGCCCCATGCGACCCGGCCGTCGGACTTCATGCCGTTGACGAAACTGATCGTCGGCATCTTGATGTCGAGCGCCTTGCACACATCCTCGTAGGCCTGCTCGTTCAGCGTGGCCTTGATTCTCGGTGAGGGCGGCATGTCAGTAGGGCTGTTGCCCGATCAGACCGCCTTTCTCGGTCTCCGGGCCGTCGGGACGAACCTCGTGTCCGCTGATCTCGTTCTCGCTGATCTTCTCGACGTTGACCGTCATCGGGTCGAAGTCGAGTCCTTCCACCTGAAGCGCGGCGATGATCCGGCTTTCCAGTGCGTCCGATCTGTCGTCACCGTAGAAGATGAACTCGCAGTGCCAGGACTTCATGGCTAGAACGGAGCGTCGTCGTCTTCGGTCGGCGGCTCGTCTGCCGCCTCGTCCTCGGCGTCCGCCTCGTTGGCGTCGTCGTCCATGCTGTCGAGCATGGCCTCGATGTCCGGCTCGTCGCCGTTCGCGGTGCTGTTAATTTCCGGCTCGCCGCCGTTCGCGGTGCTGTTAATTTCCGGCTCGCCGGTCGTGGTGGTGCGCTTCGGCTTCGCCGCCTTCGCCCAGGCGGGGATCGCCTTCTCGTCGGAGATCATCTTGCTCTCGTCGATGACGCGGAACAGGATGCCGTCCTTGTTCAACTCGGGCTTGAAGAGCAGGCCCTCAGTGAGGACGTTCATCAGTTCGGCCGGGAGGGTGAGGTGGCCGTTGTTGCCGCCTCCCTTGGTTAGACGCGAGTAGCCCCGGTAGCGGGGCAGGTTCTTCTGCTTGCTTGTCTCGCTCATGTCACCTTTCTTGGCTGGTTGTTGGGTTAGTTGACAGGATGTGGAGAGTCTACGAAGCGCTGCCGAGAACTTCGATGTCGCTGTCGGCTTCGTCCATGCTGACTGTCGGTAGTGCCATGTACTCCTCGTGCGTGATGTCGATGTAGACCATCTGTGGCAGCTTGCTGTTCTTCATCTTGCAGTAGATCTGACAGCGAACGCCAGGAGTGCCTTCGTAGTTGACATGGTCCAGCGAGAACGCGATGACGTGTGTGCCGTTCCAGTCGAGCTTGTTGATGAACTCTTCAGTCACCGATCTGTTCTGATTTAGCTCGACAGCGTGCTGGTTCACCCTGATAAGTGTCGGTGTGTCCATCACGCTGAACCTGCGTGATTCGCCCATTCCGTGTTCCTCTCTGTCGGTGGTTGTCACCAGACGAGTGCTCCGATCAGGAGGCCGATGCAGAACCAGAAGATCGCGATGATGCAGAAGACGATCATCAGTCCGAAGCCTGTCTCTGGATCGGAGTCCCAGTTCACGATTCGCTCAGTATGTCTCGACCGGCTCGATGAAAACGACGGTCCACTCCTGGTTCCTGTTGACCTCGCGGTCGGCCCACTCGTTTGCGACCTCGGCGTCCAGGAACGGGCCGAGTAGCGTGATGCCGTCGAAGGCGTTGCCTGTCGCTACGACGGCTAGGCGTGAATCGCTCATACCGTCTTTGCTTCGACGTGAACGATGCCGAGGACGTTGGCGAACGGGACGTAGTGAACGTCGCCACGGTTGTAGCCGTTGGTCGCCCTGAACATGAGGTAGCGCTGTCGGTGGTTTGCCAGCGTGGCGAATGCCAGGATCGTCTCCGGCTCCTCGTTGCAGTAGTAGTCGGCGTTGGCGGTCAGTACCCGCCACCGCTCTGGTAGTTCTCTCTTCTCGCGGCGCGGTCTGCTCAGTTCGGTCTTCGATGAATCGCTCATGCCGGAGGCATGAGTCCGCTTCTGCTCTGCCATCTGAACCCTTTCTGCGATATCGCGTGTATGATAGTCCGGCGGCACACGGAAAGGGAGGGCTTTCGCCCTCCCCTTCTGTGTCAAAACGGGATGTCGTCGTCCTCCACAACCGGGGTCGCGGTGTCCTCGGCCTGGGCCGGGGTGGCGTCGGCCGGAACGGCGGTCGAAGCGACCACTGCCTCCGGCATGTTGTCGTCGGTGGGCGGCGGCGCGTCGTTGCCACCGTTGCGGGTCGCGAGGAACTGCACCGACCGGGCGTTCACCTCGACGTACTCCTTCATGCTGTCGCCCTCGCCGACGCGGGACGTGCGGATCTCGCCGTCCACCAGGACGGGGGAACCCTTCTTCAAGTACGTGTTGCAGGCAGTCGCGCTGCCGTTCCACGTCTTGATCCAGATGAAGTCCGCACCGGCATCCTGGCCGGGGCGGTTGACGGCGAGCTTGAACGAGCACACTTCCTTGCCCGTTGCGGTCGTGCGGAGCCTCGGGTCTGTCGCGAGGTTGCCTTTCAGGATCGCATGGTTCATGTTGCGCGGGCCTCCTAGCCCGTGTCGCTCACCCTCAGGTTGGGTGAGCTTCGCTTTTGCACTGAAGAACACTTGATCTGCCCCCAATACGACTGTCAGCGCGCGTTCACGTCCGGGATGCAGCGCATGACTCGGTCGTTCCAGGAAGCCGTCGGATCCGTGTAGTCGATCTCGGCGAAGCAGTTGAACGCTTCGTCGTACAGCCGGAAGCGCGGATCGCTGTGGTTCGGCGCACAGACGCCGTTGCCCATCGTCTTGCAGTTCCAGGCCGGATCGTCCTCCTGGATTCGCTCAAGACTCGACGGGTGAGCGTTGGCGCGAACGACGCTGATCGCAGCGCCGAGGATGATCACGAGGAAGATGGTGTAGACGACGATGTGGAGCGTCTTCATGCTGTCCTTTCGGTTGAAGGATGTGGTGAAATCGCCACCCACTCGCACATGTCCGTGGGTCATCACGCGCCCCAGCGATCGGCGTGACGTGTTTCGAGTGCCTCGGCTTTAGTTGCGCGCCCGCCGGACTTCGCGGATCTTGTGCCACGCATGTCACTGCTATCGGGAGTGACTAACCGGGCGTATCTGGCTCACCGGCCCTGCCGGGCTTGCTGTCGGACGCACCACGTCCAACCCGTCGTAAGCCGACGGGAGCATCCGGTTTCTGTTGGTCGGGTCCGGTTCCCGCTGCGTGGTTCTTGTCCGGGTCATGCCGGAACGTCACGCTCATGGGGTTCCGCGCGGCTGTGGAAGCCCGACTGGAACACCTGATCTGCCCCCTATTGCTGTTGGGTCAGCAGATCGTTTCGTACCTTCATCAGCAAACGGCCGAGGTGGTTCTCGCCCGTGCCCTGGCAGACGCCCCAGAAGCGGTCGTTCCACCAGTTGCCTTCCACCAGTTCGTGCGGGTGGGTCGCAACCAGCTTCACGGCGAGTCGCTGCTGGGCGAACTTACGCCGGAGCAGCGTCTCCATCGCGACCAGGCGAAACTCGTCCCAGTCCGGGCGAAGCGTGACCTCACGGCCCATTCGCTTTGCCTGTCCTGCCGTCGGTGCAAGGCGGATGTTCTCGCGCTGCACGGGATCGAGCGTCTTCGCGGCCTGGAAGGCGTGCTCCACGCTCGGGTAGAGCACGCCGTACATGCTCACGGTGACCTGAGCGAAGTTGCTCAGGAACGCGAACTCGTCCTTGAACGAGTCGATCATGCTGCCACTCCTTCCTGGAGCAGACGGTGGAACCTGGCGCGGATGTGAGCTTCCACATCGCGGTCACCCAGGTCGAAGATCGGAACGCCGTAGAAGTTGGCGATCCGTAACGCCTGGCCTGTGCCGCCAGCGCCCAGCCCGTCCTTCGTCCAGCAGAGGACGAACTTCGACCTCGGCTGGCGGTAGCTGTAGACCTCCGGGTCCGGGTCGTTCTCGGATCCGTAGTTCGTCACGCGTAGGCCAAGGATCTGACCGACGTTGCGCGTGTGGAGCTTCCGGGCACCCTGCGAGCACCGATCCCAAGCCGGGTGGAACCGCTCAGCGATCTCGGCGTCCGCCGTGTGGCCGAGCACGTAGTCCCAGCCGTTGCCTTCCGGGCGGTGCTCGAAGCCCTCCCACGGAAGCCAAATCTCGATCGGCCTGTTCGCAGCGCCGTACTTCGGACGTGCCTTCAGCGCGCCCCGCTCGAACGCGGAGTCAGCGCCCTTCGCGCCGCCGGAGCGAAGCACCCAGTTGTGCCTGCATAGCGCTTCGCCCAGCGCCTCCATCAGGTCGAGGATCGGCTGCGGCGTTTCACGCGAGCCGATCCCGGTGTAGAACTTTTCAGCCACGGGCCTGAGCCTCCTTCATGTCGCAAAACCGTCGGATGGCCTCGAACAGGTCTCTGTTCAAGGTGTGGTAGTCGCGCCCTGGGCCGAACTCGCCTTCGGTGATGGTGAAGTACGAGGGCACTTCCATCACCAGCGTCTTCCAGAGTTCCTCGCGGGTCGTCTGAAACGCGGGGCCGTATGTCGGGTCGGGCATTAGCTCTCCTTCCGAACGTTGGAGACGCCGTACTTCGCAAGGTACGGCGCGTGATCGAGGTTGAACGTGTGGCACTCTTCGCACACGTTCTCGTCATGGCGCTTCGAGCAGTAGCAGCCAGGGCAAATCTCGTGCGGGCACCCGTAGTTCGGATGCCAAAGCTCGCAGCAGCGCTCAACTGCTGCGTGGCGGCGGCGCTTCTCGGCCCGCCGGATCTGGCGCTGCGTCACCAGTCAACCCTCCTTTTCGGTGCCGCCATCCCGGCGCGGACTTTCTTCTCGCGCCGGATGCGCCAGAGGTCGGGGAACAGCTTCCGGCTGGCCCACTCGCCGATCAGCCGCGTCTCGCCTTTGCAGAACGGCATCCACGCAACGGCAAGCCGCCAGCGGAGCAGGGTGAAGAGCGAGAACTCCAACATGCCGTCGCGCCAGGCGACAGCATCCTCGTATCGCTCAGTCGGCGACGGGTACATGCAGTAGCCGTGCATGTCCTCGTAGTCGGCATACGCCACGATCTCGTCCTCGGTCGGCGGCGTGTCGTGAAGCGGGACGAGAAGCCCCTTCACCCACACCAGCACGAGCAGGAGCCTGGTCTTGAACGCGAACATCTGACTGACCTCCACGGTCGAAGAATGAAAGAAACAACCAACCTGCCTCCTATGCTCTTCGTGTAGCCGGTGAACAAAAAAAGGGGGGAGGCGGACGGCAGCGCCAGCCACCGTCCGCCCCTCGGGGTCTTGCTCGCTGCGCCTTATGCGGCCAGCGCGTTCCTTGCCTCCTTGCGCTTCCGAAGCTGTGTCTTGACCTGGATCGAACGGGTGCAACTCTGGAGACCGCCGAGAGTCGAACCCGACTGCTCGCACGACCACTTGACCCAATCGACCACGTTCATCTGCTTCGCAGGCTTCCAACGTCCCGAAGCGCCCTTCTCCCACTTGAGGACGATCATCGAAGCGCGGTAGTTGTCCAGGCCGAAGTACTCCTTCAGCAGGCCGTCCAGCTTCCGGCGGCGGAAGTCCACCATCAACTCCCACCACTCCGACTCGCGACCTTCCTCCCGAAGGCGATCCATGAACTCCAACTCGTCGTCGGGCCGGAACCAGCGATTCAGGATCGCCTTATCGCTGGGATCGCGCTTCAGCCATGCCAGCACGCCTTCGCCCATGTCACGGTCGTCCGTGCCGTCGTACATCGTGGTCAGGTCACGGTGCCGATCGTCCACGTACCAGGCGGCACTCAGCGCGTTCTGCCAGTTCAGCACCATCAGCCTGCGGTACTTCGGCAGCAGCATCGGGCCGATGTACGCAGTCCACTGCTTCGCCGTGCGAGCACGCTTCATCCCCGCGAGCGAGGCCTTCAACTCCGTGGCCCGGTGCGTCGGCTCTTCGATCCAGCGGGGCTTCGCGCCCGTGAACTCGGTGGGCGACCACTCCTCGTAGAACTCATCGAAGTATCCGTGCGCGGCGAGTTCGTACGACGTGCTCTCGCCTTCGTACTCCATCAGCGCCTTGCGCTCCTTCCGGCGCATGTCGGCCTTCGTCGCTTCGACCGCACGAGCGCTCTCGATCGTCGCGGCGCGGTTCTGAACGCGGTACGCCGCGCGGCGATCGGCCAGGCAGGAACCGCAAAGCTGGTCGCCACTCACGGTGACGTGAGCGACTGTGTCGCCGCACACCTCGCAGAACAGCGAGGCGTACCAGCGGAGGAACGGGACGCAGCGGATCATCGCTGCGGTGAGAACGACAGCAAGCATGTCTTCAAACCCCTTTCGAGTTGAAGTACGCGGTCTCCGCAGCCAAGTCGGCAGCGGAGGGGTTCAGGTCGTAGGAGTACGCTTCCGAGTCCGGAACGCCGGGACGACACGACGGGCACGGCTGAGCCGACCAGACGTGACCCGGCACGGCCATGGCGGTTGATCTCACACGCCCCGTGTCCCAACACGTCCGACAGGCGGGCTGATCGTCCTGCCCGAGCGTCGGCCAGGTGCCGTTGCAGTTGTCGCAACGACCACAGCCGCCACACTTCGGCTCGTCCTCCCCCGGCGCTTCGGGGGAGGGGTCAACGTCGTACGCGCCAACACCGCATTCACGGCGGCAGCGCTCGTCGTACTCCTGCGCGTCAAGCTCCGCGCGTGCCCACGCCGCCGCCTTCGCGAGCGTGTGACCGTGGCACGGCCTGGGCCTGTCCGGCGATGAGCAGAAGCAGACCAGCGTCTTGCCGTCCAGCGCCGCCAACTGGCCGAGCGTGATCTCGCCGTGGCGGATCTGCGACCACAACGAGACGCGGTGAGCGTCAACGGCTTCCTGCACGGAAGCGACCACGAACACGGCCTTCGTACCCTCGCGGTGGCTGAACTGATTACCCCAGATCGAACCGCGCCCGATGTACACATCCAGCGGGGTCTTCGTGTGCGTGTGCCTATTCACAACCAGTGTCATCTCAACTCCTCTGTCGTAGACCTGAAAAAAGACGCAAGATCAGTACCGAGGGGTTGGTTCTGCAAGCCGATCCCTCCAAAGAGTTGGCGGTGCTGACAGCGCTCTGGGGGCTTGCGTTCTATAGACCGGAGCGCAGGCGTTCAGGGACACCGGCAAGTGCAAGCCCCGCTGTCAGTGACGACAACTTTTGGAACCGGGATCGGTTGTCTGACGGCATAGCACCCGTTCAGGAAATAGCCGCGTTGGGGGCACACGGCTCTATCGTGTGCCAGCGGCTTTTCCTGGGTGCCCGTCAGCACCTTGCGGAACGGTCTGCCGTCCAAACCCGTAGTTATCCGGAATCACCGTGCTCTTTGGCGGTGATTCAAAGGGTTTGGGTAACGGCAGCCCCCCTCGGTAGGATCTGCGACTTTTTTCTCAGACAAGACCTGTCGGCCTCGACACCATTCGGGGAAGAAGCCGGTTCAGCCCCCAAAGCCGATCCCATGAAGCGCGACTCTCTCCAAGGTCGTTCTGCTGCGAGCCTGCGAGCAGACCTTGGATCAGAGAGTCGCAAGAGGACAAGTCCGATCGGGTTTGGTCTCTTGGGCGGCACGGTGATGTGCGGCCGGTTCTTTGGCCGTGACATCACCCCGGCTTCGTATCCCCGTTGGTGGTGAGGACGCTGACCCTCAAAATCGCTTGCGATTTTGTTCAGGGTCAGCAAGGGCGCAGTC